>PDWI01009247.1_pt1 | contig 11375 bp, 7 predicted proteins | sample 1430891 | NCBI WGS metagenome assembly PDWI01 (sample SAMN01162508, study PRJNA174530) | Oral metagenome, whole genome shotgun sequencing project. | biome: Marine environment; feature: Marine mammal; material: Swab sample of the gingival sulcus; isolation source: swab sample of gingival sulcus... | reverse complement strand
ACTGTTCAAACCATCTTCCATCAATCTTTTCACCACCAGATGGTATCGTAATCATGTTGTCAGAAGAAAGAATTTTATTGTAATCCGTTTTTAAGAAAAAGTCCGCATACTCTAGAACAGTCACCAAACCAAAATTCGTTTCAACATGACTATATGCTGTAGTTATTAGGTTCTTAATTTTTTGAACATCACGTTCTTGAAGAACTTGCTTAACTAAAGCTTTAATGAAGGCTTGCTGAACTTTAATCCTATCCTTATCTCCGCCTTTATAGCCCTTTCTATAACGAACTAGACCTTCAGCGGCATTTCCATCAAGAATTTGCTCTCCTTTTTTAAGGTCGATATACAAGTCTTGATATGGATCTGGATAATACATATCCCTAGGAACATTAAACTTAACCCCACCAACAGAATCAACAATATCTTTAAATCCGTCTATCTGTATTTTCATCACATACTTAATCTCAAGGCCAGTAATTATTTCAACAATTTTTCTAACATCGTCTAATGACTGTTCGTTTCTTCCTGTGAGAGCATATACTTCGTTTAACTTACAATATAAAACCTTATTTTTAGGATTATTTGCCTTAATATTTTTGAATTCTTTTTTTCTAAAATCTATATTCAAATCACGAGGAACAGATATTACATTGACCGCATTATTCTTAGGGTCGACATGTCCTACCATAATAACATCAGTAAGACCTTTTGACTTATCAAAGCCGAAAAGTATACCATTTACTGTCTCTGGAACTACTTCCTTAACTTCTTCAACTTTTTTTTCATTCTTTTTATTTTCAACTACCGCAACTGTTGTAGGTATTTGTTCATCACTTTTGCCAACAGACTCAAAATCTCTTCCAGCAATAAATGAAACACATAAAAGTATCACCGAAAGACTTATTAGTATTGAAAATTTATCAAATATTTTGAACATATTTCCTCCATCTTGTACTATCATATCATATTTAACGGAAATTTGAGCAAAATATAAAAAAATCTAATAAATATTTAATATTTTTTAAAAACTCTAAGAAAGATTAGAGCTAAATTTCTTTTACATTTTTGCCATTATTTTTTTGATGAAAGCACGTAAGCAAGTATCAGTGCAAAAATAATTAAAACTAAAATAATTCCGAATACAATTAAACTTATAAATGCCATACCAAACCTCCATTTAAAGTGCTTTTAAAAGTTCAATAACAAATCTATACATTCTCTCTGCAGAAGCAATATTAAGTCTTTCTGATGGAGAATGAACATCGTACATATCAGGGCCAATACTAATAGCCTCTACTTCTGGCATTTTAAGCAAAAACACACCAGTTTCAAGTCCAGCATGAATCGCCTGTACATAAGCCTCTTCACCTGAAAACTTTTTATATTCATCCTTACATATTGATAATAATTTTGAATCTTGTTTAAACTCCCACTCAGGATAATCAGAACCCACTTCAAATTCTGCTTCTACAAGTTCAGCAAGCATCTTAATTTTATTTACCAAATCTACCTTTTTTGAAGCCACGTTTGCTCTAATAGCATAGTTGTACTTAATGCTATTTTCGTTAGTTTGTAAAATACCAATATTTAGACTACTTTCAACCATTCCTTCAAGTTTAGAACTCATGCTAACAACTCCATTTGGAGCTAAAACTAAAATCTGTATAGCTTTTTTAGTAGCTTTTTTATCAAGCTGTTTACCTGCTTTTTCTATCAAATCAAAGCTAAGTTTAAAGTTCTTATCATCAGGGCAGAACTCATTTCTAAGCTCTTTTTCTATTCTCTCTAGACTTGATTTAATGCTTTCTAATTCGCTAGACTCTACGTTGATTACTGTACCAGCCTCAAAGCATATAACGTTATCCTTAGTACCACCATCAATGCTTACTAGATTAAAATCACCTTCAAGTTCGTTCAAAATTCTACCTAGTACAACATTTGCATTTGCTCTGTTCTTATCGATTTCCACCCCAGAGTGTCCACCCTTAAGACCGCTTAAATAAATCTTATAAGTTTCAGAAGAACTACTTGCATTTTCTCTATCATATTCAAGTTTTATAGTAGACCTATTTCCACCTGCACAACCGACAGTAACTATGCCCTCTTCTTCAGAGTCAACATTGATAAAATACTTACCCTTAAGAACTGTTTTATCTAAGTTTAGGGCACCAGTCATACCAACTTCTTCATCAGTTGTAAAAACACATTCAAGTTCTGGATGAACTAGGCTAAGATCATCTAGTATAGCGAGCATATAAGCAACTGCTATTCCATTATCAGCTCCTAGAGTAGTTCCTTTAGCCTTTAAATAATCACCATCAACGTATAGTTGTAAAGCATCCGTAGAAAAATCATGCTCGTGCTCCCTATCCTTAACACAAACCATATCTATATGTCCTTGCAAAATAGTAACAGGACTACTTTCTTTGCCCTCACTTGCAGGTTTTCTAACTACAACATTATTATACTCATCTCTGTAGCTGTCATAGCCTTTTTCCTTAGCAAAATTTTCTATATAATCAGCGATTTCTTTTTCATGTCCACTACAACGTGGAATTTCGCTTATCTTTTCAAAATAGTAAAACACCTTTTTAGGTTCTAAATTTTCTAAAATCATTCTTCCTCCTAGATTAATTTTTAAAGCTGTGCACTGGAGCAGGTATATTCCCTTTTCTATTTACAAAGTCCACACAGCCAAAATCATTTACTGGCATAATCGGAACTGTTCCTAAAAGTCCACCAAAAGCTACCTCATCCCCAACTTTCTTTCCATAAACAGGTATAATCCTAACACCTGTAGTCTTTGAATTTATCATCCCTATTGCCATTTCATCAGCAATAATTCCGCTTATTGTCTCTTCTGACGTATCTCCAGCAATTCCCACCATATCAAGTCCAACAGAACAAACACAAGTCATAGCTTCAAGTTTTTCTAAAGTAATCGCACCCTGCTTTACAGATTCTATCATCCCTCTGTCTTCACTTACTGGAATAAAAGCTCCACTAAGTCCACCAACGTAACTAGAAGCCATAAGCCCGCCTTTTTTAACTTGATCGTTTAGTATTGCAAGTGCTGCTGTAGTTCCAGGTGCACCAACATACTCAAGTCCCATCGCACAGAGTATGTCCGCTATTGAATCGCCTTGTGCAGGAGTAGGTGCTAAAGACAAGTCTATAATTCCGTAATCAACACCGAGCATATCCGCCGCTTCTTTGCCTATCATCTGTCCAAGTCTAGTTATCTTAAAAGAAACTTGCTTTATGGTTTTACAAAGTGTTTCAAAAGTTTTATCCTCTGTAGCTTTAACAGCCTCTAAAACAACTCCAGGTCCGCTAACACCAACATTTAAAACACAGTCACCACCAGTAACACCATGAAAGGCTCCTGCCATAAAAGGATTGTCATCAGGTGCATTTGTAAATACAACAAATTTAGCACATCCTATCGAATCATCATGCCTACTTAAATAGCTAGTTTTCTTGATCATAGCCCCAAGCATTCTTACAGCGTCCATATTTATTCCGTATCTAGTAGAGCCTACATTCACACTAGAGCAAACTCTTTCGGTTTGGCTGAGCACCTCTGGCAAGCTCTCAATTAATAACTTGTCAGAATCTGTCATTCCTCTGTCCACAAGGGCAGAAAAGCCACCTATGAAATTTACACCTATTTCTTTGGCTGCCTTATCTAGGGTCTTGGCTATCTCTACATAATCAATATCCTTTACAGATGCTGCAGCTATAGCTATCGGTGTAATAGAAATTCTTTTATTTACAATTGGAACACCGTATTTTCTGCTTAATTTTTCCCCAACTTCAACTAGCCTACCAGCTTTTTTAACTATCTTATTATAGATATTTTCACAAAACTCATCATTAGTAAAAGCTGAGCAATCAAGCAAGCTTATTCCCATAGTAAGAGTCCTAACATCTAAATGCTCGGACTTTATCATCTCATTCGTTTCAATTACTTCAAAAAAATTAATCATATTATATCCTATGCATCTGTGTAAAAATCTCTTCTGGTTGAAGTTTGATTTCCACACCTAATTCTTTACCAATTTCAAGAAACTTATCGCAATGTTCTTCAACATCTAAGCTACTCGAAGAAATATCAACTATCATCATCATATTAAAATATCCTTGTAAAACGGTTTGAGTAATATCAAGAATATTAATCTCGTTTTTTGCTAGGTAGTTGCAAATACTAGCCATTATTCCTACTTTATCTTTTCCAACAACTGTAATAACTGCTTTTCCCATATTTTCACCTTTCAATAAAACTACACCTCTAAAATCGCCGAATTTTCATACCTCGGTGCTACATGTATATTAAAATCTTTTTCATTAATCCCCAAATTATGGCAAACCTCATACTTAACGGTAGCTCTTGCTATCTCTGGCATATTATTTTCACTGCTAAGATGACCTAGTATTATTCCCTTGCACCTCTCACTATAGCACTTGCAGAGCAAATTAGCTGTAGCATCATTACTTAGGTGACCTATATCGCTAAGTATCCTCATCTTTAAATTAAACGGATAACTAGACATCTCTAACATTTTTACATCGTGATTCGCCTCTAGGTAAATAATATCCGAATCTTTTAAATGATTTACTATTCTATCATCAAACTTACCAGTATCAGTTAAAAAGGCAAATTTCTTCCCCGCTTTTTTTACGACAAAACATACGGGCGAAACCGCATCGTGATAAGTTTTAAAAGCTGTTATCGCAAAATCATTTACATAAAATGTTTCTTCTTCAACAATCTCACAAAAACTGTCATAGTTTACAGCTCCAAATCTGTCATTAAATCTAACATAATCCAAAGTTTTTCTTTTTGAATATATATTGCAGGAGTTCTTTCTATTAAAAACTCCAATTCCCTTTATATGGTCGCTGTGTTCGTGGCTAACGAGCAATGCATCAATATCTTTGACCTTTAGCCCCTCTTTTTCCAAACCAGCAGATAGCATTTTTAATGTGCAACCGATATCTATCAAGATGTTGGTTTTCCCATCACCCACATAGACACAGTTGCCACTACTTCCGCTACAAATACTAAATACTTTCATCTATTTCTCTTCTATGTGTAAGTTTCTAATGCCAAAGTATACATCATCATTATAGACCTTGTAATTACCTTTTAACTTGTCATTAATAAGTATTCCCCCTGAGTGGAAGAATAATACTGTATATGGTAAGTCACTTAAGAAAGTATTTTCAATATCATTAACACTAGCCTTTATTTCCTCTTCCTTGGTAGAGTTTATAAGTTTTGCTATATACTCATCCATTAAAGGATTCTTGTACTTAATAAAGTTTTGACTTCCTTCACTGTGGAACAAAGAATAGTAATCTGGTCTGCTAGACATTTTTAAATTACCTAAAAACATCTCATAATCTCCACTCTTCACCTTAGCAAGGTATTCATCTCTAGGCTTAGAATCAATACTTAGTTCAATATTAATTTTAGCTAGATTATCCTTTATCATTTTAGCTACCCACTCGCTATTTGCTACATCAGAGTTAATCAAAAGACTTATTTTCAAAGGATTTTCTTCATTGTATTCAACAAGTAATTCCTTGGACTTTTCTATATCATTATCGTAAGCTATTGAATCTGGACCATTGAAGTAAGCCTCTGGTAAGATAGGTGTGAAAGCCATGTAAACCTTGCTTACATAAGCTTTGTAAGCGATGTGCTTTCTATCTACTGTCCTAGTAATTGCCTTTCTAACATCCCTACCTAGTTTAGCTTCTTTATCAAAATTGTATCCTATAAAAGTCATATTTCTAGAAACATAAGACTTAATTCTCTTGTAATTATCTTCCGAATAATCAAGCCAATTAAACACCCTAGGTGCATAAATATCAACTAGTCCCGCATTAAACATATCTTCTATTTCTTTGCCGTCATTTACAATAGCAGCATGAACTTTTTCTATTAAAACCTCTTCTCTATACTCTGGGAAAACTTTTAAATCAAGAAACTTAGTGGTCTCGAATCTATCTAACATATAAGGACCTGTTCCAACAGGAGAAAACTTATCATAGGACTTTGAACGTCTATAATTCTTGCTTATAATAGGGAAAATTAAGTCACTTACTGCAAAAGCATAAGGCTCATCATAGTATAACTTAAAGGTATTTTCATCTATAATTGATACCCTTCTAATAGGAAGTACATAAAAATTATATGGTGACTCTGGATTGGTCTTAATATATTCAATCGAATATTTTACGTCGTTAGATGTAAGAACCGAACCGTCGTGGAACTTTATGTTTTCTTTTAGTTTAATTACTAATCCCCTTCCAGATTCGTCATACTCATAAGACTTAGCTAAAATTGGAGTCGGTCTAGACTTTTCGTCTAAAAGAAATAACGGCTCATATACGAGTCCTAATACGTTTGAAACATCTTTAACTGTATTATCTAAAATATTTAATGTATCTGGCTTTTGCATAGCAAGATTAACCGTACCACCCATAACAGGTTTTAAAGCTTTTGCTGTTGTCGTAGCAGTTTCAGAAACAGAGGTTTTTGATTCATCTGCTTTACTTTGCTCTTCACCACCATCTTTTCTAATAGCTGTACAACTTGTAAGCATTGCTATTACAAGTATTAATGTCATTATCATTACTTTAAAATTAACTTTTTTCATATCTTAGTTTTAAACTCCTTATATCTACCAAAAATTTCTAGTAAGTCATCTTTTATTCTATCTAAGCCTAAGCTGGTATCTATCAAAATATCATAGTCCCCACCCTTAAAAAGGTCAAGCATTTTTTCAGCCTTTTTACACTCGATATTTCTTTTGTTAACTAGTCTTTCTACTCGGATTATCCTATCACAACTTAGTAAAACTCGCAACTGTATTAGCTCAATAATTTCACTTTTATTTATTATCGCTCCATCTATCAAAATTAAACCATCAAGTTTGGATATTTCTTCCTTAACTCTAGCAACTATTTTCGGTAATGTTATCTTGTTTAATCGCTCTAATTCTCGCTCATCATTAAAGACTATATCGCCCAGTTTTTTTCTGTCTACCCTACCATCAATTACTACCGTAGGAAAGACTTGCTCTACTTCATCAATAGCTTCAATTAAAATATCATGACCTATTTTATCAGCATCTAAATAATGACAGTTTAACTCTTTAGCCAAAAACTTCGCCACAGTAGTTTTGCCAGAACCAGAACCACCGTAAATTGCTATTAAAAACTTGTCTTTATTAATGGCTTTCATCCCAGTTCTCCCCGGTATTTGCTTCTACAGATAACGGAACACTAAGACTAACACAATTTTCCATAGTTTCCACTAAAAGTTTTTTAACTTTTTCGGCTTCGTTTTTAGGTGCTTCTACTAAAAGTTCGTCATGGATTTGTAGAATTAGTTTGGACTCAAAATTTCCTTCTCTTAGCTTTTCTTCTACCTTTATCATTGCTATTTTTATAATATCAGCCGCAGACCCTTGTATTGGAGTATTCATAGCTATGCGTTCACCAAATGAACGTTGCATAAAGTTTTTAGATTTAAGCTCTAATATCTTTCTCTTTCTACCAAATATAGTTTGTGCATAGCCTTTTTCTTTTGCACTATCCTTGCAAGAGTCTAAAAATTCTTTAATACTTGCATATTTTTCAAAATACTTGTCTATATATTTCTTGGACTCATACATTGGAATATCTAAGTCTCTAGTTAAACCAAAGGCACTAATACCATAAATAATTCCGAAATTTACAGCCTTTGCCTTTCTTCGCATTAGCGAATCAACTTCTTCTGGAGCAACATGGAAAACATTGCTGGCAGTTATCGTATGTATATCATCGTTATTAGCAAAAGCATGTATCATGGTTTCATCTTTTGATAAGTGGGCTAAAATCCTAAGCTCTATCTGCGAATAGTCGGCATCTACAAAAACCTTACCTTCATCGGCAACAAAGACCTTTCTAATCTTTCTTCCCATCTCAGTTCTTATAGGAATGTTTTGCAAGTTAGGGTCAGTGGAACTTATCCTGCCCGTAGAAGTAACCATCTGATTAAAACTGGAGTGAATCCTGCCATCTTCTTCTATGTATTCATACAAGGAATCTGTATATGTTGACTTGAGTTTACTTAGCTGTCTATATTCAAGAACTAAAGATGCAATAGGATGATAAGGCACTAGCTTCTCCAAAACTTCAGCAGAAGTTGAATATCCAGTTTTGGTCTTTTTAGCAAAAGGAAGTTCCATCTTTTCAAATAGTATTACTCCTAGTTGCTTTGGAGATGCTACATTAAACTCTTCTCCAACAATATCAAATATTTCTTTTTCGACTAGTTTTATCTTCTCCTTAAGCTCTTTTGAATAATCTTTGAGAGCCTCACCATCAACCTTTATACCTCTAAGTTCCATCTTGTAAAGAACAAATAAAAGTGGCAATTCTATTTCTAAGTACAATTTTTCTAAGTCATTTTCTTTTAATTTAGACAGCAATTTAGGAGCTACTTTTATAAGACTTTTTAGAATGAGTTTTAATCTATCAGCTAACTCTTCTTCACTAAAATCACTAAGACTCTTTCTCTTTTTGCCCTTACCAAAGAAGTCATCCTCGTCAGCGACTACTTCATTTTCACTCATAAGCATTGCATAAACACTAAAATTTCTCTTAGCTGGATCTAGTATATAATTGATTAAGGTTAGTTCAATAACATTATCAAAGTCTATTTCTTCGCTAACTTTTAATACTAAAAGCTGTTTCTTTAACTCATAAGTCCATTTTTTTACAGACTTATTTGCATAAAGTGTGTCAAAAAACTCTTTGCTATCACCAGAATCCAAATAACAAAAATCTTCTTTGTTAGTGCTATACATAAAGATTATCTCGCCCTTATCTTCTATGTGACTATAGTAAACATCTTCAGCCTTTTTTAAGTCATTTTTAAATTCAGCTATACTAACTTTCTTTAAATTGATTTCCTTTTCTTCAGTCTTTTCTTCTACTGAAACTTCACCATCATCTAAATTTTCAAACTTTGATAGCAAAGTATTTAACTGATATTCTCTAAATAAGGCATAAGAATCCTTATTGAACATATCTTTAAGTTCATAGTCGCTTTCATTGATTTCTATTGGGGCGTCTAGTATTATTCTACCTAGCTTTCTACTCATCAAGGCTTGCTCATAATAGGTACTTACATTTTCCTTTAGTTTTTTTGTAAGCTCTTCTCTATTTTCGTAAACTTTTTCAATACTTCCGTATTTTTTGATAAGTTTAATCGCAGTTTTTTCACCAACACCAGGAATACCTGGAATATTGTCGGATGTATCTCCCATAAGTCCCTTTACTTCGATTAAATCCTTTGCCCCTAGTCCTTTTACTTCCTTAATCACCTCGTTATTGTAAAATTCATAAGTAGTCTTTCCCTTGCTAGTCTTTGGAATGACAACTCCAACCTTATCAGTAGCTAGTTGCAGTAAGTCTCTATCGCCAGAAAGAATTACTATCTCTTCTCCTTTTTCTTCAAGCTTGCAAGAAAGAGTTCCAATAATATCATCTGCCTCAAATCCCTGCATCTCCTTTACCCCAATATTCATAGCCTTCAAAATCTTCTTAATAGCCTTCATTTGAGGTCTAAGTTCTTCAGGCATGCCCTTTCTGTTGCCCTTGTATTCCTTAAATATTTCATTTCTAAAAGTACCACCCTTTAGGTCAAAAGATACTATCAACGAATCAGTCTGCCTATCCTCCATGGTCTTAAATAAAATATTTAAAAATCCATAAATTGCATTTGTGTACTCCCCATTGTTATTCGTAAGTAAAGGAAGTCCATAAAATGCCCTATTCATTATGCTATTTCCATCAACTAATAAAACTCTTTTCATATTTTGCCTTTCTAATCCTCTAGCAATTCAAAATCAATTTTTTTATTTACTTCATCAACATTTGCAACAGCTATTTTAACTTTGTCGCCTAGTGTATATCTCTTAGCATTATTTGCTCCGACTACCGTATAATTCTCATCAAAATAATATATGTCGTCTCTCATATCTTCAAGTCTTACCATACCCTCGACAGAATTATGTAGTTCTACATAGATACCCCACTTAGTAACACCACTTATAATGCCTTCATATTCAAGACCGATCTTATCAGCCATAAATTCAACAATTTTTCTCTTTATAAGTTCACGTTCTACACTTATAGCTCTTCGTTCATTTTTTGAACAGTCAGAGGCTATCTTCGCCAGTATGCCCTTATAGTAATGAATTTTCTTAGAATCTAATCGTCCATTAATACTATCCTTAATTATTCGGTGTATTATAAGGTCTGGATATCTTCTAATTGGAGAAGTAAAATGACAATAATACCTTGCTGCAAGTCCAAAATGCCCCTTGTTTTCACTCTCATACTTAGCTTGCTGCATGGACCTTAGAGCAATTCTGCTTATGAGAACCTCTTCTTCGCTACCCTCTACTTCTACGAGTAGTTTTTGCATTGCCTTAGGATGAATTTCATCACTTCCTTTAAGCACATATCCAAAGGCACGAATAAAAGTAGCTAATTCCTTTATCTTTTCTGGGTCTGGTTCGTCGTGATTTCTATACACAAAGGGAACTTCCTGCCAGAAAAAATGCTCTGCTATAACTTCGTTAGTTATAAGCATAAATTCTTCAATTATTTTATTTGCAAAAGTAGTTTTGTAAAAATCAACATTTACTACCTTGCCATTTTCATCTGTTTCTATCTTTGTCTCTTTTAAATTAAAGTCTATAGAACCTCGCTTTTTCCTATTATTTCTAAGAATTTTAGCAAGTTCTTCCATATTTTTAAATTCTTCTAAAAGATGACTGTATTTTTTAAGGTAGTCATCCTCACCTTCAAGGATTCTGTAAACAGCATCGTAGCTCATTCGTTCATTTATCTCAACAATAGACTCAAATATCTTATAGTCTACAACTTTACCCTTTAAATCAATATCCATACGAACTGAAAGGGCAAGTTTTGCCTCGTTTTTATTTAAGGAACAAAGATCGTTTGACAATTTTTTAGGCAACATTGGAACTACCTTGTCCACTAAGTACACACTAGTACCTCTCCTCACCGCCTCTTTATCAAGCTCTGAACCAGCCCTTACATAATTCGAAACATCAGCTATATGAACATAGAGCCTAAAAGCACTATCAGTTTTTTCTATCGAAATAGCATCGTCAAGGTCTTTTGCATCCTCCCCGTCTATGGTAACAGTCACCAAATCCCTAAAATCTTTTCTTTTTCCTAATTCATCGTCATATGATAGGTGCTCTAAGTCATCTGTTACTTCTTTTGGAAAATCAGTAGGAATATTTTCCTCTTTTAACAGAGAAATAATCTCTGTTTCTGGG
>PDWI01011188.1_pt1 | contig 11376 bp, 13 predicted proteins | sample 1430891 | NCBI WGS metagenome assembly PDWI01 (sample SAMN01162508, study PRJNA174530) | Oral metagenome, whole genome shotgun sequencing project. | biome: Marine environment; feature: Marine mammal; material: Swab sample of the gingival sulcus; isolation source: swab sample of gingival sulcus... | reverse complement strand
GAACGGGTAAGGTTGCACTATTTATAGTATGATATAGTATCATATCATATCGTACCATATTGCATCAGCGCAGGCGGCTGAGTTCCTGTTCTATTTGTTCTATGAGGTGTTTCTGACAAAAAGACTGCATAGAATCGGAAGTATTTTCAGATATATATTTTAACTTGAGATATAAAGGTTCAGGTAACCTTAAAACAAAATCCTTTTTTACGTCAGCTCTCACCCCCGGTTCATTCCAAGGATAATTTTTGTGACTTCCTTGAGGAGTTTTATTTGCTTCTGTAATAAAATCCTCTGCTGATTGTTTTCCTGGCTTATAGGTTAACGACATTTAAAAACCTCCTCATAAAATAGAGTAAATTCCTTTATAGCTTTTTCATCCAGTGGATGCTGTTCGATAATACTTTCTCCTTCCCTTGAAGCCTTCCTGTACGAAATTCTATCCCTGAGTATATTTTTTATCAGATTCAACGTTTCATAATTGCTGAATAATTCTTGAGTATCTTTATATTCCGTAACTGTCGGAATTGTAGAGGCTCTATTTATCACACACCAAGCCTCCAGATCAGGATTAAATCCTTTGGCAGTCTCGACAAGCTCTTGCATGTGTTCAAGTGTCCATACATCAAACTGTGACGGTTGAAATGGAATATAAATCTTATTTGCTATAACCAGTGAAGCTCGAAGTTCCACTGAATCACGTCCACCGGCATCAATAATGATGTCATCATATTTAGTCTTTAAATCTGTAACCTGAGAACCAATACCTTTTCCGAATAACTGAACACAGGTAACAGGTGGTTTTGACTTGTTTTCATTTCTCGTCTGTGACCAGGCTGCAGCAGATCCCTGTTTATCTGTATCAACCAACAAGACATCCTTCCCTTCCTTTCCCCTCATCACCGCTAAATTTATGGCCAGAGTGGTTTTTCCTGTACCTCCCTTTTCTCCACCGATCAAAATTATCACGTTTATTCTCCTGCTTATATGATTTGATATAATATGATATAGTATGATATCATATTTATATAAAAAAGACACTCCTGTTTACCATTGCCAGACCTTTTTCCCGTTTTTAATAACCGCTTTTAACTCTCTAGGACTTTTACACCAGTCTTTTTTTTTCTTTCCCCCATGATATTCCACAGCTAGCCCGTTCTTTATCAAAACAGCGGCAAGATTCTTTCCGTCATATTCTACATCAGCAATAAATCGAAAATATTTACCTCTGCCTACACGTTTTAAATTTATCTTTTTTGCTCTTCTCAACTCTGCCCTGACCAGACGTTTGGCTGTTCTTGCCTTGTCTTTCTCAAGCTGACATTTTCCTCTCAACTCCGGAGTATCAATCCCTCGAACTCTGACCATCATTTTTTCACCTATAATAGAAGGCACCCCTGGAATATCCACCGTGATCGTGTCTCCGTCATAATTTCCCCTATATTGTACATCGTTAAAACTACCATAAATGTGATCTCCGGCAGAAAAGGAAACCTTATACGTTGTAGCCACAGTGATTAAGACAAAAAAAATAAACATTGTCTTACGCAGTCTTATAGTGTAAAAAAAAGTTAAATTCTTCATAATCCATGCTAGAGGAGGTTATATGAGGCATTACAGTACCATTATCAAAGAAGCAAGAGAGAAAGAAGGTATGTCTATACGTTCCTTCGCAAGACAACTGGGCATGTCAGAAGGCCATGTCCGTTACATTGAACGAGCTGATAGGGTAACGAAACCAGCAACATTACGCAAGATCGCTGTTTTATTACATATTGATGAAAAACCGCTGCTGGAATCATGGTTGCAGGAAAACATGCCCTCTATTGATTATTCTGATCTGGCAGCCAGATTGCCAAAAGGGATTGATGTAGAGCAACTTGAAGATATGTACCAGATTTCTGAAGCAAAAAAGATAATGCAAGATGCAGAAAAAATAACTGCTGCAGAAATAAAAAACCTGAAAGCAAAGGATGTTTTTCAAATCAGAGGAGCTTTGCAAAACTGTCTTGGCTTTATCCGGGAACTTGAAGCAGTTCAGTAAAAATATTTTCTCTTAACCAAATAATAGTAATATGGTACCATTTATTTTAAACTGGTTACCACTTTATCTTTAATGGAACAAATCGCATCATGAGCCAAGCAAATCTATGGGAATTATATGTCCATCAAAGAGAAGATGCGGAAGAAAGACCACGGAAAGGTTGGGTTATTTTTGAAAATAAACCTAGCGGCAAGGAGCCTATAACGTCCAGAAGAGGGAAGTCTCTTAAATTCAAACATTTTGGTGACGCTCTGGACTGGATTACCCAAAAACGACGAGGCTATCGTGTAAATGTCAGATGTTGTGGATATAGAGGAATGTTGAGTTTGGAATAAACAGATCACCCCCTATCTGGGAAATAGGGGGTGAATTAAAGGGATATCAACATGAATGATTTTATCAAGATTAAGGGCCAACTTGATCTAAATGTTACCATCCCGGCTGAATCCGGCATCCAGAAGGGGAAAAACCATCTGAAAGAATGCCCGTTCTGTAACGGTCATGATTGTTTTAGTATACATAAGTCAGGTGAAAGTTTCAAATGCTTTCAATGTGATAAATCTGGGGATATTTTCGACTTTCTTCAGGCTTATCATGGCTTTTCTGAACATGAAGCCTTAGAACATGCTGCCAAAATTGCCGGGATCACTCTTGAACAGAAAAAAAAGATTGTTCGATTGAGTCGATCTGAAAAAATATTTCGTGATGCCGCCACCTATTATCATCAAAAAATGAATGGCGGTGAAAAATATTTTGTGGATCAGCGCGGCCACTCCAAAGCTGTCCTCGATGCTCTGCAGGTTGGATACACAGATGGAAATCTTTGCGAGTTTCTACTTGAAAGATACAGCCCGGAAGAACTCCTAGACTCTGGCCTTGTAAAAAAAGATCAGAAAACGGGCAGGCTTTATGATTTTTTTTCTTCTGGTCTGGCTATTTTTCCCCACCATTACAATGGCCGTGTTGCTCACTTCACAATTAAAGACCCGGAAGGGAAAAAATCCTATCAGCTACCAGCCAGCAAACGCCATAAAAAATGGTCATTCTACAATCAAGATGCCTTATATCGTTTCAAGGAAGTTATTCTTGTGGAGGGTGAAAACGATACCCTTTCTGTTTTAGATACAGGTATCAAACAAGTCATAGGTATGACCGGACAAATATCAGAAGAACAGATAAATGTTCTGAAAAATCATTGCCCTGGAAAACATCTCTATCTTTGGATGGACAATGATTATGATCTAAACAAACCTTTATCAAAAGGGTTTGGATATATTAGAAAAATTTGTAAATCACTCTCCAATATCAAGATCAGTATATTCATTTATAATGATAAATATAATGATCCTGACGAGTTTATTCAGGCCACTCCAAAGGATAAGTGGAAAAATGTCGTCTATTCCCTTAAAGAAAAAACTGTTGATTATTTAACATGGGAAATTCTTCAAGCTGGAAAAAGAGATACTCTTGAAGATCGTTTAAAACATCTCAAAGAACAAAACGTATTTAATCAGATAAGTCGTTGTTCCCGGATTGATCAACAAATTTATGTCGAAAAAATAGAAAGAATAGGTTTTGACCGGGAATCAATAAAGGAACAACTTGATTCTGATACAGATTTACGACTTAGAATAACAGATTATCTGGAAAATCTTTCATCAAAGCGTGACGCAAATCCAAATATAATCGCTGAAATGATCCATTCTTATTTTTCCGGTGATGGTCGTTTTTTTCATGATCTCAGCGACAAGGTATATTTACTCTACCATCACCACATATATGAAATAGGGAATAACAGACCTTTTAACGCCTTAATCAAAAAGAAAACAGGATTACTGCCAACAGAACAGCCTGGCCGTTCGGTTTGGGAATCCTTAGCATCTGAAGGATATAATTCAGGAAATACCATTGAGTTAGGTTCATGGCTTTACACTAATCGGCAGGAAGAAAAGATTTTTCTTAATCTTAATAGTCCCAATAACGGGATAATAAGAATTACAACGAAAGGTATTGAAGAAATACAGAACGGATTAAATCCTGACAACGTTCTTTTAAAATCATCCAGCAAGATAAAACCTTTTAGTTATATACCAGAAACAGAGATAGAAGAATCTATTTCGTTGATTAAAGAACTTCTTTTTGAAAATCTGTCATGTGACCGGGATCTTAAATTTCTCCTTATTTGCTGGCTTATTTCTTCTTTTTTATCTGATTTTTCTCCACATATATCACCTTTGCTTAAAGCTGAAGGAGAAACAGCAAGTGGCAAGACCACAGCAGCCCGATTGATTGAATATATCCTTTACGGTGATGAACATCTCGGAGAAATATCAGTGGCGGGTGCTTATGCTGATGCCTCACAAAACCCTCTTCTGGTTATTGATAACCTTGAAAATCAGGATATTAAAAATGAAATGATGAAATTTCTTCTTCTGGTGGCCACCAGAGGAAGTAAAGTCAAAAGAAAAGGTGGTACAGAATCTGATGTAACAGAAGAGAGTCCAAAAGCTTTGGTTATGGTTACAGCTATTGAACCCTTTGTAAAATCAGAACTTATAAATCGTACTCTTGCTGTTCAGTTTTTAAAGGAATACCACAATCCATCTTTTATTGATGATGAAGTAACCAAAGAAATACTAAAAAAACGTAATATTATATTATCTGGAATTCTTAAATTTATCCAAAAAGATATTCTTCCTAACCTGAATAAAAGGAAATCATATATTGCCATATTAAACATCCAACATAAAGGGCACAGTAAAGAACGAATGAATGTTTACCTTGCTCTTATGATGTTAATCCTTGAAAAGTTGCTTTCCTACTGGAAAGAACCGCTTCCCGAAGCAAAGGATATCTGGTTATCATGGATATTTATTCAGGATAATATGGCAAAAGAACATGAAGTCAGCTCCAACGACATACTTAAATTGCTTGACGGTATAATCAGGGAATACCGGCTCAGGATGTCAGAAGAAGAAATAACTCCTCATCTTGTTTATGGCTATGACAGAGAAGTATATCAATGGAAACATCCTGAATATGGAATAACCATTATTATGACTGTACCGGAAAAAATAGTGGACCCGGAAAATGAATTTGATCCAACATCTTATTACAGCAAAAGCATTATTGAATTTGAGGCAACTTCAAATGATCTTGTATATGCCTTTAACAGATTTTGTAAAAATAATGGTTTACAATCTCCTTACGGATCAGCTGCTATCTTTGGTTCCAGGCTTAGAAATGACCGTAAACTTTTGAAAAAAGGAAACTGGGAATTAATTACCAAAACCAAAGCTGATGGTTCAGAGCAGATACACTATAAAGTTGTTCATGGGAAAAGATTCTTAAAATTCAGACATATACTTATAAAATAAAGCGGCCTTACGCTTAAATAACGTAATGTCGCATAATGTTTGATGTTCATATCAAGTGCATTGTTTGTTTAGGGTGTAAGCTGCACCTAATAACTTGCACCCTTTAAAAAAAACGCATTTACAAAATCTTATTTATTCAGGCTTCAAAGGAAAAGAAATCTTTTACCAGCCTGTAGATGCGTTACCCCCCTTAAAAGTAAATTTATTGCTGGAATAATGAGTTTTTTTACTTTATTGTTTTTATTGACCTTGAAAGAAAAAATTATGAGCATATTTCATCAAGAGCCTGCACCCTTGCACCCTTTTTATTATAACTATCTGAATATATATATATATTATAGGGTGCAGGTTGGGTGCAATTGTGGGTGTAGGTTGGGTGCACTATGGGTGCAAGCTAGAATGTTTTTTTAAACTTGCACCCAATAAAAACTACGAAATATTAGATATTTATATATTGGGTGCAAGGGTGTAGGCAAATAAAGTCGTTATAAATTAAAAAGCGGAAAACAAAACGGAAAAGGGATAGAATATAAAAAGTTTAGCCTAATAAAATATTTTTTCTTGTTAGAGGTGCTTGGTTGAGGTGGTCTTTGTTTATTTCGTGAAAATCTACCTAAATATTGAGTCTGGAGGCTTATTTCTATGGATTTCAGAATTTTAACCAAATCACTATTTGGTCGAAAGCGAGTCGCAGAAGAGGTTTTAGACGTGATCGACGGTGAGGTGATCGGCGGCAATAAGGGTAATTTTCAGGTTGAACCTGATAAATTGGAGGATGCTTTCAGAAAAGCGAGATTGAATCCTGAAAACCAGAATCCGGAACCGGAATTTCAGGAACCGGAATTTATTGAACCAACTCCTGAGCCTGTTCCACAGGAGCCAGAAAAGACTGAACCGGAAGACAAAACACCTTGGTCAGTGCCGGCTGAATATGTTGTGTATATGGGTGCCTCTGGCAAAGCTGAAAGAACAATAAAAGAATACCAGTGGGATCTGTCCTGGTGGAATAGAAAAAAGGATATAAGAACAATTTGTCGTCAGGATATTGAAAGAGTTATCAATAGAATGCACCCTTCAACAGCTCGTAGGAAAATAGCTGTTTTAAGGTCATATGCTAAATGGAAACTAAGGGAAGGAGATGGACAACTTTATAATGAGGTAAGCCAGATAATACCACCGAAAACACCGGGAAGGGTACCTAAAGATAAAGGAGAAGAATTTTTTAAAAAGATTACAACCAAGGCAAAAGAACTTTGTAATTCTGGGGATCGCCGAGGAATATGGCTTGGATTAATGTTATGTTGTGGGCTCAGAATTAGTGAAATACAAACAGTTAAATTATCTTCTGGAAACACAATAAAAGTTACTGGAAAAGGAAATAAGGAAAGGTTGATTCCTGCTCCTTCATGGCTTCTTCTTGCTATATCTAAACATTATCATCATGGAAACCAATGGAAACAGACAAGGAGTTTAATATGGCTGGAATTAAAGAAAATAAAAATGAGAAAACCGCATAGTCTTCGTCATACTTATGCATCCCAGTTAATAAGATCAGGATTTTCTCTGGAAGAAGTTCAAAAACTTCTAGGTCATTCAAAGATTGATACAACGCTGGTATATGCTCAGGTGAATTTACCAGATAATGTAACTACAAGATTAGGGGTGGAAAATTGATAATAAAAAAATTTTTCATACTGAATATTTTAGTCTTGTTTTTTTATTCCTTGTCTTATGCTGAAGAGATAAAAGAAACGGGTGAACAATCAAAGGTAATTACTCCCTATATTCCACTCTGGCATACAGCAAAAAAAACTATGCTCAAATGTTATGGAGGATGGAATGTAACAGTTGATCTTAAAGGAGGGATCGAATACCGGCAAGACATGAATCAATACACAGATGAAAACGTGTATAGTTCTCTTGGAGATCAAAAAGATATTGATTCCACAGGAACAACTTCAACTTATACAACCAGTCTAAAACAATATGATGCTGAATATAGCAGAGATAGAAACAGAACAAGTGGCTATGCTGGAATAATAATGAAAGTGCCTCTTTATTCCAGAGAAATAAAACTGGAAAGAAAGGAAGCAACAAACAAGCAGATTGAGCATCTTGCCGATTTATACGCTAATTTTGATGGATACAAAGCGACATTCTTTGCTCTTCAGGAAGAAAAGAAGATATTAAAGAAAGTTATGATTGATAACGGTCAAAAAGGAATAACAGCTTATTACGAATTACTGCAACAAATTGAAAAGGAAAAAGCCCTGATGAATAGTTCAGCCAGAAAAATATTAGTTATACTGGAGAATTGTGGATATGTGGCGACAAACAAAGTTGTTGGGAAGAGATAGAATTCTTTCCATGAAAATAAGACCAAGATTAAGAGAAAGAACAGGTTTTGTTCTTACTGGTCAACATGGAATAGGAAAAACAGCTTTACTGGAATGGTCTTTTGATCAGGCGACAGGAAAAAAAACCTTTATATCTGCAACATGGACAGTAAAGGAGATAATGGTCAAAATTTGTGATGATTGGGATTTAAAGGTTGTTAATGATGCCGGAGATACTGTTGCCCGATCGCGCTGGCAGGTAGCATGGATGGAACGAGCTATTTTGGCAGAATCAGGTCATTGGATATTTATTGATGATTTACATCAGGTTACCCCTACTGTCTTACGCAGACTGAAGATATTACGAGACAGATGCCTAATTGTCGGTGCCGGAGTACCTCCTTTTAAAAGAGAAGAGTTGCGCAGATTATTGTGGGGTTTACCGGAAGTGAAATTAAATCCATTGCCCAAAAAGGTGTTGTTACGAATTGCCAAAGCTGCCGCACCTCTAATCCAGACAAGAACTCCTTTAGATGATGCAGTCCATGCTGCCAGAGGAATACCAGGCCAGCTTATTCATGCCCTTAAAGGGGAAGTCACCCCCGAAACAACAAAAGTGCGGGGAGAAGAAATAGATATTTCTCCAATTTTAATACTGGTTCTGGTTTGTGTAATGGCCATCAGATATATAGGTATAGGTCTGGAATCAACCAGTCTCTATTTGTTAGGAGGAGTCGGAATGGCTGCCGGACTGTTTTTTAGATTTTTCATTTATAGGGGTGTTAAGTGACAGGGCCTACTCATATAGTTATAGCCGTGTCTTGTGGCATGATAGCCGGAGCTGGCCGCCCGGAACTAATGCTGCTTGCTGGCGGTTCTCTTGTTCCAGACCTCGACCATCCCCTTTCTTTTATAGGAAGGGTGTTTTTTCCGATTTCAATACCTCTTAATAGGTGGCTTGGGCATCGAGGACCTTTTCATTCTTTCTGGTTATGGGGATTGGTTGCCGTTCTTGGCTGGTGGTGGAGGCCAGCATTTTTTATAGGTACAGGAGCATTGCTTCATATATTTGCAGATTGTGCAACCATTGCTGGTGTAAGAGCAATGGCTCCTTGGTCACAAAAGTTATTTGTTTTTTTCAAAAGAGAATGGAGAATAAAAAGCGGTGGTAGTGCGGAAATAGTAGTCTTGCTGGTTTTTGGAATGTTTGCTTGGGGTGGCGGGTATATTGGTACTTTGGGAGGTATTCGAGCTTTAATTGGTCATTTGACAGGATCACCCAAGATAATGGAAGAGGAGTTTCGGGCAAAGGGACTGCAACAGTGTAGAGTACAAGGAAATTTCCGGTGGAACAGCGGTAAGATAGAAGAAGTTGACTGGATAGTTATTGGCACTGAAGGACAGGGTTTTGTCTTTATGGAAGAAGGCAGAGAAAAGTTGATACACGCACCAAAAGAGGGAGCTTTTTTGAGAGCGAGGCTAAAACCTGTAAAAAACAAGAAATGGAAGGTGGCAAAGCTGAAAGGCTGGGCTGTTACAGAATATCAAGTATATTTTTTGGATGGTAAAAAATGGCACATAGCAAAGGCGGGGGATATGGTGTGGGGGCAGATTTTGGGAGACAAGATTGTACTGGAGAACAATTTGTAATCTTTGCACCCCTGGGAGAAAAAGCCATTGAAATGATTTTCTTTCGTGGAAACATACATGAAGCGTATAAAAGAGTCAGGGTGTATGCTCCAAAGGGAAACTATAAGATTATCAAAAGGTGAAGAGATGAACAAAACGGAAATCATAGAGATGGTAGCGAAAGAAACACAATTAAGCAGGGATGATACTGGCCGTGTTATAAATTCTTTCATGAATACAATAAAAAAAGGACTGAAAAATAACGAAAAAGTGTCCTTTGTAGGATTTGGTTCTTTTTCGGTAAAGAAAAGAGCTGCCAGAGTTGGAAGAAATCCTAAAACAGGAACAAATAGAACAGGAACTCAGCCGCCTGCGCTGATGCAATATGGTACGATATGATATGATACTATATCATACTATAAATAGTGCAACCTTACCCGTTCCGGCATGCCCTTTGCTTTTTGTCTGTTCTGGGCGGCTCCAGCCCGGCAAACGACCTCCGGTCTTCCGCATCGCCCATCCCAGCCAGCAAAGGTCACGCCTCCACTCCGCCTGTGCTGATGCCTAGCTGTGTTGCTGTCCTGCAGCAATCCTTGCTGGTACGATGATCCTTTCTCCGGCCATGCACCCGGCCAACAACCGCCGGGAGCCTGTCCGGTTCGAGTTTCGAGGTTTCCCTGAGGGCAGTATTAAAGTGGTGTTGTCCGTCTGCCACGTTCCACCATGACCTGTAAAACTGGCCGCTGTGCCCCGCATGAAAGACCAGCCGGACAACACATAGTGAAGGATTCCCTTCCTGTCACATCCTTTGCAGTTTACCCGAGTAAAAGAATAATAGTTAGCGGGGCAAAGGCTGTGCCATACAGGGCGGTAAGTTTCCGCTGCCGCGCATCAAAAGGACGCGGTACCCGCTTTAGCGGCGCACCGGTAAGCAAGATTTGGTAAAGTATTCCGGTGCGCCTGAAATCAGCCGCCGGAAACCCCTTCCTGTCACATCCTTTGCAGTTTACCCGAGTAAAAGAATAATAGTTAGCGGGGCAAAGGCTGTGCCATACAGGGCGGTAAGTTTCCGCTGCCGCGTATCAATAGACCGCGGTACCCGCTGTTTACCCCGGCCAGATAAAAGAATGAATGCTGGTGGCCGGGGTTAGTTTGGCCTGCGGCGCAATAGAAAAGACCTCACTTCACACGAAAGGCGCAATCCCTCCACCCTTCCAGCAACCTTCGGTGCAACCCCAAAAACCAAACCAGGCATAGCCGCTCAGTCAGCAAAATCAAGGCCATGCCTACGGTGGCCTGCGGCCAGCCTTGATTTTGCTGACTGAGCGGCTTAAAAACATGCCTGGTTTTGGGGTTGCACTGTCAGGTTGCTTTCAGGGTTCCGGGGGCTGGCACCCGGCTCTGTCTTACGTTCCATAAAAAGTGCCGCTTCGCGGAAGAACAACTACGGAAAGGGGGTTCCCTATCAGTTTGCTTTCAAGTCCCGTGCCACTTTCCAAATAAAATCAAGCAATTAACAAAAAATATAACATAAAAATACGCATTTTTTACTTGCAATCTGCGTAAAATCATGTTATCTTTTAGTTAAGGTTTTAGTCCATCACCAAAAGGAGATTGCCATGCTACCAAGTGTTTCCGTTGTTTCACGTTCTGCTTGTCGCCTTGCTGCATCCGGCTTTGCTGTGCGTCAATCGTCTCGTGCTCTTGGCGGTTTTGTTGCCGCTGTTGGTTTTCGGCGTTCGGCGTTGGCCGCCGAGTTTGCCCGACGCTGGGCTGTCCAGCTTCCGGCAGCCTGCTCAGGTTGTGTCATTCGGCGTTCAGGCAGTTATTTTGTGGTTTCAGTTCCAGTCTTGCCAGCCTCTGCCCCTGCTCGTTGTCGTGCTGGCGGTGTGGTCTCTGTCGTCGGTTCACCTCCGGCTTGCCGGTCTGCGGTCGCTTCTGGCGGGGTCTGGGCATGGTAGTTGTTGGTTTCTCTGGTTCTCGCCGTCTG
>PDWI01009245.1_pt1 | contig 11377 bp, 12 predicted proteins | sample 1430891 | NCBI WGS metagenome assembly PDWI01 (sample SAMN01162508, study PRJNA174530) | Oral metagenome, whole genome shotgun sequencing project. | biome: Marine environment; feature: Marine mammal; material: Swab sample of the gingival sulcus; isolation source: swab sample of gingival sulcus... | reverse complement strand
ATCGTCATGAGGAGCCATGCGCACCTCAATGCCTTGTTTAGGGAATGTATGTGCAAACAAATTGTACGTGCCACCGTACAGTTTATTGACGCTAACGATGTTGTCTCCCGCTTCAGCAATTGTCTGAATCGCATACGTGACAGCAGACATTCCCGAAGCTAACGCCAGAGCAGCAATTCCACCCTCCAACGCCGCTACGCGCTGTTCCAAGACATCTGTCGTGGGGTTCATAATGCGCGTGTAAATATTTCCTGCCACTTTTAAATCAAATAAATCTGCACCGTGTTGCGTGTCATCAAAGGCATACGACGTCGTTTGATAAATCGGCACTGCTACCGACTTGGTTGTTGGGTCAACTGAGTAACCAGCGTGAATGGCGAGTGTTTCTGTTTTGTGTTTCTGTGTCATAAAAATCTCCAAAATTTAAATATTGCGATACTGTCATTATCCATTTTTTTGCTCAAAATAAAAACACGAAAAGACAGAAGGTGTGATAAAAGCATTGTGAAACTCTTTTCCCTTACGTTATGATATGTGAGGTAAGACAACGCTCTTTCAGCAAAAAGCGTTGAGAAACCCCTTCAAACACTTCAAGAGACTGACAATGGAAAACATTAAATATCTTATCTTCTATGCCCTATTAATTTGCGTTGGCGTTTTGGGCTTTTTACAATACCACTGGTTGGTTATTATTCCAGCGGCTCTGGTGCTTTCAGGTGGCTATATACTCGTCAAGGGTGCGTCGTGGAAAGAAGTCATGGGGAAAAACACTATGAATGGTGGCATCGTTTTTGTCGCAACGTTTATAAGCCAAATTGTACTATCTGGTATTCTGTACGGCATTGGTCACTTTGTGGCTTATTTGTTTAGCTAGGGGAGCACTAGGGCGATGCCCTAGTTTTGTTGATTTTCCAAAGATAAGAATAAGCTAACAGCCCCCATGCGACAGTACTCTTGTACGTGCAGCAAGTCGTCTATACTCTCTTGATCTGACTCTTCCAGTAGTGGCATCGCTGTGATTTTTTGTAAGTCTTTGACAAAATCTAGCGATGACTCATCTGTCGCGTGTTCTAATAAATGGCAGTGTTTTAGCCCCAGCCAAAAACCGCTCGCCCACTCGCGCGTCGAGAGGCTTTGCTCGCGAATACTGCCTTTCTCATCAATGAGCAGCGAAAAAGAAAAATCGCTATCGGCGAGCTGTTTGGCGATATTTTGCTTTTCTTCAGCCAGTTTCTGAAAAGTCGTTTTCTGCTTGTCATTAACGCTGGTCAAATCCGCTTGTAAGACACTCACCCAGCGATTATCATGCGCATCACCACACGCATATGCACTCAAGAGACCGTGTACAAAAGATACTGAAAAATCAATTTCTGCATCGTTAAGCAAGCCCAAAACCTGTGAATAGTTTAATGTCATAAATTTTGAATAATAATGAAAAAAGTCGTATCATTATACCTGTTTTTGCTGGTGACCGTGCGCTGGGCGCGCAATTATTGCCAACATCACATACCCATATCACAATAATTTCTTGAGGAAAGCACCATACATGACTACAGAACAGATTGATTTAGCCTCGGTTAAACGCATTATCAACAATGTTTGGGAACTCAAAAAACAGGTCCAAATACTGTCGGAAAAACTCACCGTCTCCGAAAACGAGAGACAAAACTTAGCCGACCTCCTCAGCAGTAAAGAAGAGCGATTCAACACTGAGATTAGTCAGCTCAAAAGCGACCACTCGTCAACGATACAAAAACAAGAACAAAGCACAAAACAAAAGATTGATCAGTTGGTTAACGAGTATGCAAACGAAAAAACAACATTAATTGAGAGTTATGAAAAAAAACTCGAAACCGTAACAACTGAGTTGCAGCAAAAAAATGCAACACTACAACAAAGCATTGAGAAACTCAGCCAAGAGAACCAAGCTATCACCAATCGCATTCGAGGTATTATAGAATGAAAACCAACGTCAATGTCAGAATTCTAGAAAGCGACTTTCACCTTGTCTGCGACCTTCACGAAAAGCCACAGTTGGTAAAAAGCGCTGAAATACTCAACACTCACCTAAAAGAATTTCGCCGCAGCAATCCGTCCATTGAGAACGAGCAACTAATACTTATGGGAGCGTTGCGCGCAACTTGTGAACTCGTCAATCAACTCGACACGCTGTCAGACCAAGCAAAAATCGCAAACGAAGAAATGCATAAGGCTCTTGCCCTTCTTGGAGATGCAAAAATTTAGAGCATGTTCTAGGGCGTGAGATGGTTTTTAGCATCAACAATATCTAAGGGTTAGATTGAGGATGCGCCCTAAGAAAAAAATATTACTACTGAAGGATGCTTTTGCCTTGCCTGCATTGGATAATGCACAGCAATATTGTTATACTATAGCTGCGCTGATATACCGCTTCAACGTCGCATCACAAGGAGTACTGTTACAGTATGTCACTGTGGATGTTTTGTAAGTAAAAGGAAAGACGCACAAGCAATTGACTGTCGCATGTTGAGATATCTTTTTATCGCCCTATACGAAATTCAATACATGCTCATTTAATCACAAACTTTATTTGGAGAACCCATGTCTGACACCCCTTCTTCTTCGCACCTTGCCAACGCTATTCGCTTTCTCAGTATCGACGCTGTTAACCGCGCCAACTCAGGTCACCCTGGAGCTCCGATGGGCATGGCCGATATGGCTGTCGCTCTGTGGAAAAATCACTTTACGCACAACCCTGCCAACCCTGACTGGCTCAATCGCGATCGTTTTGTGCTCTCAAATGGTCACGCCTCAATGTTGCAGTATTCCGTATTGCACCTCACAGGATATGATTTAAGCATTGACGATATTAAAAATTTCCGTCAATGGCACTCGAAAACACCTGGACACCCTGAAAATTTTGAAACACCAGGGATTGAAACGACTACTGGCCCTCTGGGACAAGGCATAGCTACCGCTGTTGGTATGGCTCTTGCCGAAAAAATGCTGGCGGCACAATTTAACCGCGACGGATTCGATATCGTCGACCACCACACCTACGTCTTCCTCGGCGACGGCTGTTTGATGGAAGGCATTTCGCACGAGGCGTGTTCCCTTGCAGGCACCTACAAACTCAATAAGCTCATCGTCCTCTACGACGACAACGGCATTTCAATAGACGGTCCTGTTGCCCAGTGGTTTAGCGACGACACGCCAAAACGCTTCGAAGCCTACGGCTGGAATGTTATCCCCAACGTCGATGGTCACGACAGCGACGCCGTTTCTGATGCCATTGCAACAGCGAAAAAATCTGATAAACCAACCCTTATTTGCTGTAAAACGCATATCGGATATGGCTCGCCAAAAGTTGATACTGCTGGCGCACACGGCTCGCCGCTGGGTCAAGAAAACCGCGACATTACCGCCGAAAAACTCGGCTGGTCACACGAGCCTTTCGATATTCCTGAAGATATCTACAAGAGCTGGGACGCGCGCGCCGCTGGAAACGATGCCGAAAGCCAGTGGAACGAGCTCTTTGCAAAATACGAAACCGCATACCCAGAATTGGCTGCGGAATTTCTGCGTCGCTCTAATGGTTACCTGCCAGAAAAATTTTCTGAAAAAATGGATGCCTTTATTGCTGACTTGCAGGCGAAGGCAGACAACGTCGCCACTCGCAAAGCCAGCGAAATCGTCCTCGATTTCTTGGGCGAGGTGCTCCCAGAAATGGCTGGTGGCTCAGCTGATTTGACTGGCTCAAACAACACCAAGCACAAAAGTAGCTCGGTGTTCTCAGCAGACAATCCTGCAGGCAACTATTTTTCATACGGCGTTCGCGAATTCGGCATGTCGGCGATGATGAACGGCATGGCAAACCACGGCGGGCTCATTCCTTACGCCGGAACGTTTTTAGTGTTTTCAGACTACGCGAGAAATGCGATGCGCTTGTCGGCACTAATGCGCGAGCGCGTCATCTACGTCATGACACACGACTCAATTGGGCTTGGTGAAGACGGTCCAACCCACCAACCTGTCGAGCACGTCGCCTCGCTGCGCGTTATGCCAAATATGATGGTTTGGCGTCCGTGTGATGCCGTCGAGACCGCCGTTGCGTGGCAGCAGGCTTTGGAAAACCACACAACTCCATCGACGCTCGCACTATCGAGACAAAACTTGACGAAACAACAGCGAGACGCCGAACAAATCAAAAATATCGCCAAAGGTGGCTACGTTCTTGCGACTGGCTCTGATATTACCTTGGTCGCTACGGGTTCCGAAGTTGAGCTCGCTGTCGAGGTCGCTAAAAAACTCGGCGAAGACAATATTTCTGCTCAGATTGTGTCTATGCCTTGTTACGATATCTATCGCTTACAAGACAGTGATTACCAAGAGCAAACCATTCCTGCCAACCAACCTCGCGTCGTTATTGAAGCGGGTTCTACCATGGTATGGGAAGGTCTCGTTGCTGGCAATGGTTTTGTTGTCGGCATGGACTCTTTCGGCGCGTCGGCTCCTGCCGATACCTTATTTAAACAATTTGGCTTTGATGTTGATACCATTGTTGCCAATATTAAAACGTTTTTAAACTAAAATAATTGTTCCTACCCCCACGTTGAACGTGGGGGTAGGTTTTTATAGAGCTTATTTAAAATTTATCTACTACTGTGAGGAAATATAATTATGCCAATTAAAATTGCCATTAATGGTTACGGTCGCATCGGCTCGAGTGTTGTTCGTGCAATTTACGAGTACGGTCTCCAAGACAAAGTCAAAATCGTTGCTATCAACAGCCGCAGCCCCATCGAAACCATTGCTCACCTCACGCGTTACGACAGTGTTCACGGGCGTTTTAATGTCGACGTAGCAACTCCTGATGAAAACACGCTGGTCGTCAATGGAGACAAAATCCGCTACACGCGCTACAGCGACCCTTCAAAATGCAACTGGGCTATTGCCGATGTCGTTATGGAGTGCACAGGAGTTTTCCGCTCTCGCGAGAAAGCGCAGCCGTATTTTGATGGCGGCGCAAAAAAAGTGTTGGTCTCAGCTCCTGCTGACGACGCTCAAGCAGTGGTTGTTTACGGCGTTAACGAAGATATTCTGCGCCCAGAATACGAATTCGTCTCTAACGCTTCGTGTACAACAAACTGTCTCGCCCCAATTGCCAAAGTCCTCGAAGACGAAATTGGTATCGAAAAAGGTTTGATGACGACAATTCACGCCTACACTTCAGACCAACGCCTGCTTGACCAATCGCACAGCGATTTGCGGCGCGCGCGCGCTGCTGGCGTGTCAATGATTCCGACCAAGACTGGGGCTGCCAAAGCTGTTGGCGTGGTGTTGCCACAACTCGCAGGAAAAATTGACGGTTTTGCCGTACGCGTACCGACTACCAACGTATCTGTTGTCGATTTGACCTTTAATACGTTGCGCACTACAAGCGTTGAAGAAGTAAATGCCGTCATCAAAGCAGCCTCTGAGCAAGACAACAGCTTGGGACACGTTATAGGCTACAACACAGAGCCATTGGTGTCTGTCGACTTCTTGCACCGCCCAGAGTCAACGATTTTTGATGCGACGCAAACGCGCGTCAGCGATGGTAACTTTGTTAAAATAATGACGTGGTACGACAACGAATGGGGATTCTCATGCCGTATGATTGACACCGCGATTGCCATGATGAAGGCAGAGTAATACTAAACCTGTAAAAAAACGAAAATAAAAAAAGCTACCCCCACGTTGTTACAACGTGGGGGTAGCTTTTTTTATTTGACGATAATAGTTTTACAACATTACCGACAATCAGAGCAAATGCCGTACAACACCACATTGTGTTCTTCTAACTCAAAGCCGTGTTCGTTGGCTATTTGTTTCTGCTTAGACTCTAAGTCGGCATCATAAAACTCAACGATTTTGTCACAGTTCATGCAAATCAGATGGTCGTGATGCTGCCCCGTTTCTAACTCAAAAACCGCCTGACCACTTTCGAAGTGGTGTTTTACTAAAATGCCAGCTTGTTCAAATTGGGAAAGCACGCGATATACCGTTGCCAAACCAATTTCGTGACCACTTTCTCTGAGCTCACTAAAAACATCTTCCGCACTGTAATGATTTTTCTCAGCATTTTGCAACAACTCTAAAATAGTAACTCGCGGAATAGTTACCTTTAACCCTGCTTTTTTTAACTCTTTCATCATATACTCCTGTTCAAAACTACCCATATTTTCTTTATATAGCATATAATACAGCATATTGACCCATTTAGGTACTGATAACTCATATCGTTCTTATTAATAAGAAGCTTTAAAAATCGCCTGCGCAAGCCTCCCCTGTACTGTGAGCACCGCACTGAGGGATTTTTAACGCTTTGTCATTACTCAGGAGTAATTACATGCGCAGACACCGCTTTGCAAAAATTGTTGCCACGCTTGGCCCCGCCAGCAGCACACCAGAAATTTTGGAACAGTTATTTGAAGCTGGGGTTGACGTTTTCCGCCTCAACTTCAGTCACGGCGACCACGAACAGCAGAAAATCAACATTGGCAACCTCCGCAAACTCGAAAAGAAAAAAGGTCGCCCAATCACGATTTTACAGGACTTGCAAGGCCCCAAATTCCGCGTTGGACGCTTCGAAAATGCCACTGTAGAGCTCACCCACGGACAGACATTTCAGTTCGACAACAACCAAACACTGGGCAACAACGAGCGCGTTTACTTACCTCACCCCGAAATTTTCCGAGCCGCGCGCGTAGGCGACCGACTCCTCATCGACGACGCCCGCACCTGTTTTGAAGTTACTGCGTGCAGCGATGAAGTTATCACCTGCAAGCACATCTACGGCAAATCGATTTCCAATAACAAAGGGCTGAATATGCCCGACACGGTTTTGGATGTCCCCGTATTGACCCCAAAAGATGAGAAAGACCTCGAGTTTGGTCTTATCAACGGCGTTGACTACGTGGCTCTGTCTTTTGTCCAGCGTGCGTCTGATATGCTCTACCTGCGCGAGAAAGTCGGAAAGACAGTGGGCATTCTGGCAAAAATAGAAAAACCTTCCGCTGTCGAAGACATTGAAAATATTTTGCAAGTGAGTGATGCAATAATGGTTGCCCGCGGTGACCTCGGCGTAGAATTCCCACCCGAGAAACTTCCTGGCATTCAAAAAACACTGATTAAAACAGCTCGTGAAGCTGGCAAACCAGTGATTGTCGCCACGCAGATGCTCGAGTCTATGATTGAAAGCCCCGTTGCCACACGGGCAGAAGCAACCGACGTCGACGCCGCCATTTCAGGGGGAGCAGACGCCGTGATGCTCTCTGGCGAAACCGCTATGGGAAAACACCCCGTCGAAGCGGTACAATTTATGAACCGCATGATTACAGAGAGCGAGGAAGACCATCGCTATCAATACGACATGAAAAATTCTGACTTCGGTAGCATTAATAGCACAGAGGGAGCGATTTCTCAAGGAGTCAAGGCAATCGTCAACGCCATGCCCGTCTCCGCTATCGCATGTTTTACGACTTCAGGAGGAACTGCGATTCGCCTCAGCCGCGAGAGAGCTTTGACCCCTATTATCGCCATAACCCCCTCTATTCAGTTGGCGCGAAAGCTACAACTACACTGGGGAATCGATGCAGGTGTAGTGAGCGATATCAAGCTCTTTAAGACCATCGTCATCGCCGCCCTTGATGCAGTCAAACAGCGTGGATACGGAAACAACGGAGACTGGATAGCCATCACGGCTGGCGTGCCGTTTGGTACTATGGGCAGTACCAACACCCTGAGAATGGCACAAATCGGCGATGAATACAAAGCCCAACACACCGAAAATCACTAGAACCACAAGAGCTACACATAAATGAAGCAATCTCTTACATTGATGGGAATGTCTGGGGTCGGGAAAACCACCCTCTCCCGCAAACTGCCGACGAACAAGTGGTTTCACTACTCTGGCGACTACCGCATTGCCTCGCACTATTTAAGCGATGCCATTGGAGACTTTTTAAAAATCGAGGCAATGAGGTCTCCGCTGATTGCTGAGTTGCTCAGAAGTGACTCTATCTACATCGGCTCCAACCTTTCCATTGACAATCTCGCACCCGTATCGGCGTACATCGGCAAGCTTGGCAACAGCGAACTCGGCGGTCTCGATATGGGCACCTTTTTGCAGCGACAGCGACAACATTTGCAGGCGGAAATATCGGCGTGCTTCGATGTCAGCTATTTCAAACAGCGCGCTCGCGCGCTCTATGGTTACGAGTATTTCCTCTTCGATGCTGGCGGCAGCATTTGTGAGCTCGACGACGAGAAAGTCATCGCCTATATTGCCAAAGAAACGCAGTTTGTCTATATTCACGCCGATGACGAGCTCGCACAGACGATTACTCAGCGCGCCATCGAAAACCCCAAGCCACTGTACTACAACGAGGTTTTTCTCATACAACAACTGAGTGCGTACAAAAAAGAACGCTCCATTGACGACACCAATCAGATTGTTCCCAACGATTTTATTCGCTTTATCATTCCCAAGCTTATGCGCCACCGCCAGTCGCGCTATCTCGATATTGCCGAACGCTACGGGAAAATCATTGACGCAAATGATGTGTTTAGCATCCGCGATGAAGTTGATTTTCTCGAACTGTTGGAGCTCGCGTAATGCCCATCGTCGCCTACAACGAGCACCCGTCGTTTACGCGCGTTGCCAACGAAGGCTTCGACATCATTTCGGCCGAAAGTGCAAAGCACCAAGATATTCGCGAATTGCACATCGGCTTTTTGAACATGATGCCCGACGCCGCCTTTTTGGCAACTGAGCGACAGTTTTTCCGCCTCACAGCTGCCGCCACCAACATCGTACAAATTTACATTCACCCCATACGCTGCAACGGCATTGAGCGCAGTCCTGAGATTTCAGAACACATTGACAGCTACTACCGCGACTTTTCCGAGCTCAAGGGCGAAGGACTGGACGCTCTCATCGTTACGGGGGCAAACCCGCAATTCACCGACCTCACTCGAGAGCCATACTGGGCGCACGCAACGGAAATATTTGAGTGGGCGGAGCAGCACGTGTGTTCGGTGTTTTTTTCGTGTTTGGCGTCTCATGCGGTTTTGCAGGCTCACTACGACCTCAAACGAACGCCTGTGGACGAAAAATTGTGGGGCATTTACTCGCATCTCGTCGTCGATAGTCAGCATCCGCTGGTGGGCAATATTAATACTCGCTTTGACATGCCTCATTCGCGAGGCAACGACATCGACGCCGCACGCCTTGAAAGTCGCTCGCTGAAAATTCTCGTGACCAGCGAACGCGCTGGCGTGGCAATTGCCACCTCACCCGACGGCTTCCGTCAGATATTCTGCCAAGGTCACCCAGAATACGATACCGCGAGCATATTGAAAGAGTATAAACGAGAGCTCAGTCGCTTCGTCAATGGCGAGCGAACGAGTTACCCCGAGCACCCAACGGGCTACCTCAGCAACGAAGCGGAAGAAATTCTGTCCACTTTTGCACAACAGCTGACAAACAATGAAACCAGCATAAAAAACTTTCCAGAACAAACCCTGTTGGAACACATAGACAACACGTGGCGCGATACCGCAAAAGCAATATTTAGCAACTGGCTGGGATTAGTTTATCGCGTCACCCACGTTGACCGCAGAAAAACGTTTATGGACGGCATAGACCCAGCCTCACCCATCGCTCAGTGGTATCCGCCCGACAATTCGGCAGGTTAAATATAAAATCTACCCCCACGTTGTGAATTACACTACAATCACAACGTGGGGGTAGATTTTGATTTATTTATTATTTTGATGAAATCAAACGTTATTCGCTAGGGCTGTCCTCAAACATTTGTGCACTAAAAAAACTTGACCTTGGAGTAAGCTCAAAAGTTTATAATAAGCACAAATGATTGAGGAACACAGATGAATAAGCTTATTACCATTGGTGAACTCGCCACACAATATGGCGTATCAGCCGATACCATTCGCTATTATGAAAAACACGGTTTGCTCGAACCCAACAGCCGTAGCCAAGCGGGCTATCGACTGTACGACCAAGACAATCAAACGACCTTGGCGTTTATTTTACACGCCAAAAGCATAGGCTTTACATTAAAAGAAATCCAATACTTGGTACAGATTGAAGAAAACAAAACCAAGTATTCCTGCCAAACAGTTAAGCATTTTATAGACGAAAAACGCCATGCGATTCAACAGCAAATGCAACAGCTAGAACAAATGGAGCACATGCTGGCAAAACTCAGTCAATCCTGTGTTGGCGACGATTCTTCAGCACAATTTTGCAATATTTTAGCTGGTATCGAGGCTGGCTTTTAAACGAAAAGGGGCAATTATGATAAGCACATTCTTACAAAACTTTATAAGTATTTTTGTCGAATCCGCGCCGTGGCTACTTCTCGGATTTTTTATCGCGGGACTGATTAAGGCATTTGTTCCCACCAGTTTTTTGCACAAACATCTTGGCGGCAACTCCGCAAGCGCGGTGATAAAAGGCGCAATTTTCGGCGCGCCACTGCCGCTGTGCTCGTGTGGAGTGATTCCTGCTGCGATGGGCATTCGCCGTGCGGGGGCATCCAAAGCCGCAACGACCTCGTTTCTTATCGCCACACCTGAAACGGGTGTGGATTCGGTATCGGTGACGTATGCTCTACTCGGACCTTTTATGGCGATTATCCGCCCTATCGCCGCCGTCACTACGGCGATTAGCGCGGGGCTTGCCGTCTTGTGGCTGGACAAGAGTAGCACTACAGAAAACGGAGCAACCCACACAGAAAGCACTTCATCCTGCTGTAGTAGTAAAAAAGCTCCAACGACCAGCTGCTGTGACAGCAAAGCCGAGGCAACATCCTGTTCTGAAACGAAAAGGGAAGAGAAAACGAGTTGTGGTTGTTGTGGCAGCCACAGCGAAACTCGTGAAACCAGCTGTTGTAGCAGTAAAACAGCACAAGCGGGCAAGGCTCAGAATGCATTTCGGCAAAAAATCCGCAAGGGTTTGTCTTTTACCTTTATCGACTTAATCAAGGATACGGTGATGTGGCTGTTGATTGGCTTGGTGTTAGCTGCCCTGATTATGACTATCATCCCCCCTGAGTTTCTAGCTCAATGGGGCAGCAGCCCGTACGCCTATATCGTCATGGCGCTCATTGGCGTGCCTATGTACATTTGCGCCACAGCAAGCACACCGATTGCCGCAGGACTACTGTTTGCGGGCGTTTCACCAGGTGCTGTTTTGGTATTTTTATTGGTCGGGCCTGCAACCAATATCGCCACGCTAGCCATTGTAAAAAACGAATTAGGCAGTCGCGTACTGACGGTTTATTTAAGCGTGACAGTGCTTTTGAGCTTTATCTTCGGCTGGCTAACCGAT
>PDWI01009243.1_pt1 | contig 11378 bp, 8 predicted proteins | sample 1430891 | NCBI WGS metagenome assembly PDWI01 (sample SAMN01162508, study PRJNA174530) | Oral metagenome, whole genome shotgun sequencing project. | biome: Marine environment; feature: Marine mammal; material: Swab sample of the gingival sulcus; isolation source: swab sample of gingival sulcus... | reverse complement strand
GAAAGTCGGGCTCCAAAACAGGAGCCCGACAAGGGAAAGAATCTTATGGTAATTACACAAACAAACTATTAGAAATTCATCCGCAGGGTCGCACCAAGATTCCATGTACGGCCTTCCATAATGCCTATTTCATTGGAGACAAGACCATAGTATGTTTCATCAGAAAGGTTTTCCACAGCAACAAAAGGCTCAACAATTATCCTATCCGCAACATTCAAATGATACTTGGCTTTTGCATTCCAAACACTTGCATTCTCGGAAGGATGACTCTTTCCTCCTCTCATTTTAAAATCTTTATATTGTGAACCCCAAAGGGAAAAGGAAAATCCGTATAAGTCAGGAATGGTCATCCCGTATTGAAGAACCTGATCTGGAGATCCAGAAAGTTTTTTCCCCTTTTTAGTGTCTTCCCTGTCCATGTCTGTATATCCAAAATGAAAAATCAGCCAGTCTGTGGGATAGAATTCTGCCAGAACTTCATGACCTTTGAATGTGGATTCGGCTTCGTTCACAAACAGCCATTCCACGGGACCTAATGTTTTCAGGTTAATCAAATTGGTATAATCAGTTTGGAAATAGCTGGTTTCAATATTTGCCCACTTGCTGATACGCTGTTTTAAACCAATTTCCCAACCCTTGGACTTTTCCGGGTCAAGATCAGGATTCCCACCGAGAAAATCGGGTAGATAACGAGTCGGTGCGGCAGGGGTGCGAAAACCTTTACTATAAGAAGCCCAAAGAGTTGTCCAATCATAGTCAGTACCAGCAAAGGGGAAAATAGAAAGACCGATATTAGGACTGGTGGCACTCATTTTTTTGCCGCCGGTTTTGTAATCATCATACCGAATACCTGCCACCATCAACATATAGGGAACAGGTTTGAATTCCAACTGTCCGTAAGGAGCCAGATATTTTTCGCTCACGTCCCAGTCAAAAAATGGCTTTTTTCCCCCGCCCCTGTTCCTTTCAGAATTTCCATCAAGGTCTATCTTTTTATATTGCAGCCCGGCAATCAGGCGTAGCTTGTCATCAGGAAGCAGATTTGCAGTCCCTCGTATTTCTCCCTGCAATACGTCTTCCTTATAAAAAGTCTCGGCATCTTTGTTCAAAAAATGCTCTGGCTCATAATTCGGCATACCATACACCAGAGCGTATTCTTGCTTTCCTAGGCCAATGTTGGCATACACGGACAGAGAATCTGAAAACTTTCCATTATAGGTCAAAAAACCGCCTTTATATTCCGGTTCAATACTATACAAATTATTCCATTCAGATCGGTTATAATAATATCCGTCGCCTCCCACAGTCTTCTTGGAACGGTTATAAGAAAAATCAAATGTCAATTCATGGTCTTGTGAAAAAGCATAGTCAAAACGAGCAAATGTATTTGTACGATCAGAGCCCATATAGGGGATATCCCCTTTGGGAGTCTCATATTTGTCTTGTTCTGCAACAGTCAGGTCAAGAAAATAGGAAAATTTGCCAACTCCTCCGCCAAGACTTGCACCAAAGCTGTATTCATCTCCCTGTCCAAAGAATCCACGTATTTCTCCAAAGGGATTATTGGCATCCCCTTTTTTCTGGATCATGTTCACAACACCAGATACTGCTTTTGCCCCGTAAATGGCAGCCTGAGGGCCTTTTATAACCTCAATTCGTTCAATGGAACCCATTCCTATCTGTGAAGGGCCTGTCAAAGAAGCAAAAAAATTCATGTCTCGTCCGTTGATAAGAATAGAAGGAATCATACCACGAACAGATAAAGTATCAGACATTCCTCCTCTCCTGACTGTAACTCCAGGAAGGGTGCTGATGGTATCAACAAAATTGTCTGTATTGGGCCGAAGTTTAATATCCTCATCCGAAACCACATTCACCGCAGCCGGAACATCCTTGACCCTGATCGGTGTTTTTGTGGCTGTGACCACGACCTGGGCCATAGCCATACTTGGTGAATGCTTTTCTCCTTTCGTATCTGAAGCAAAAGCAGGGCCTACGGTACACGTTACAATCAAAATAAATACTAATTTTAATACTGCCTTCATTTTTTTCTCCTTTATTTGAGGTAATAAAAATTCTACAGCAACACAAATAGCTGATTCTTTTTGTATTTTAGTGCGGATATGTTCCAGTATAAAGTTTTTTATACTCTTGCCTTTCCTTAATAAAACCTAATTTTTTAGGCATATCGAACAACCTGTATTTCATACACTGAATAGGTTCAAAACAATTTTGCAATCCAGGAACAATAACTCTTGCAACAGGGATATTAAATTCTTCCCTTGTAAGGTTGACTACAATTATATCAGAGCCCTCTATATTTTTCTGCAAGAGTTCTATGCTTTGTTTAATATCACTGATAACACTTCCTGTTGACATATTTTTTATATTTGAAAAGCATATAGATGAACTTTGTGCCCATACTTCTGTTTTCAGAAATTGATGTAAATAAAATATAGATTTTTTATATGAAAATAGATTTTTATTTTTTATGTAAGGAAAAGAAATATTTTTTTGGGGTTGATGATTTGGCATTCCAAGCTTCGCCTCAGTTATAGAACGATTTATGGCAATAAGAGGGTCTAAATTTGCTCCATACCCACAAAAAGCAAAGTCAACATAATCTTTTTCATTTAAAATCCATGTTTTAAATACATGAATATTAAAGTCATTTTGTAGATATTTAATAATGACTTGATAGCCAGAATCTTCTATCTTTTTGACAAGAGAACGGGTTTGGGCATCTGGCAGAGAATTTATTTCAAGAGTTGGGGGATTGATAGCATTGGCTTGGTAAATCATCCAGGCATCATGTTCAACAGTTTCATATAAACCCTGGAGCAAAGCATCTTCAATTGTCGTTCCAGCAGCCAAGCCACCAGAAGAATTTGGATAAAAGGCCCCTTTAAAATGTAATAATGAATTCAGATATACCGTAAAGGCTGGAACCAGCACTGCTTTTTCCTGCGTTAATGAATACCCCCAAATCCAATCAATTTCAGTATCAACAGTAAAAGGCTCAAGTCCATAATCACACTGCACTGTTCCAATCTGGGCTTTGACATCAATGGCTATATCCCGCACTTCGTCATAGGAGGCTCTTATCATTTCAACATCGCCATAATAGTCAGCACTTATTCTTTCAAACAATTCAAATCCACCAGATAAAAAGGCCTGTTCCTGGCTGAGTCCCTTTCCCCAATGATTTTTTTTATCAATGATAAAAGGGAAATCTTTATGATAAAATGCGTCAATCTCTGAACCAAAAGAAGGGAGTACGGTATCTAATGGGCCTGAGAGTGATTTTACTTTGACGGCCACGCCAAGTTTATTCATGGCTTGGGTCAAAAGTGCTCTAGCCTCCTGGGCTGTGTGATTACGCAAACCACCATCATTATGTTTTGCTTTTGAATCTTTCAGATCCAGAATGACATGTTCTGGCGGGGAGAGATTACCAGGCCTACCCATAATGAATTTAGCTTTATTCATTCCTGCGCATGCGGGGCAACTTGTGAGCGTTGAAAAAGTTGTTTCTGCTATGTCATAATGACCAGATAAGGGAATTTTGATCTGGCGTTTAATATACGTGGGACAAATCGTACCTTGTACTATTTTAGTGACCTCAGCCAAAATAAGACTGGCGGCCCAGGCAACAGCCCCTTGCACCAGTTCTCCTGCTGGCAGGGGCCAGGCTTCGCCCATTTTAAGCATTTCTTCCCAGTCCAGTTGCAGAGTGCTGTTTGTTGCCATAAAATTCAAGCGGTGCTGGAGCAAACAGGCATAACATGGACTTTTCCAGGGGATAATAGTTGGGCCTATTACCAAATTTTGACCATCACAATACGCAAAAAGTAATGGAACACTCAGTCCCAGACATGCTTCATTCAAGGCTGCCAGCCATTGCTGGTAGGCTTTGTCCGGGCAGGCCACAACAAGTTCGGGCTTGTTTTCGCTCAGCTTGCTCAAAAAAGTCTGTGCAAGCTGGTCGTACTCAATGTTTTCTTCCTGTGTTATTTCCCAGAACAAATTGTTTTTAAAGAACAAAAGACTGCTATTAACTGAGATGTCCTGGATAGCAGAATAAATTTTTCCCCGTCCAATAACCAGAGGATGTCCTATGGAATCTTGGGATTCAATATTCAAAAATCTACTTTTTTCTGTTTTATTTTTATCCAGCAATACTTCTGCCTGAATCAAAATTTTAAAAAAATGTTCTATGGCAGAAGCAGAATATGTCTGGCTGTGAGTGGCGATGAGATCAGGGAGTGAGGCCTGACCATCAACACTTGCCAGAATGGTATCAAACAATATTTTATCACATTGTAATTTTTTAATCTTGCCATTGATTGAAACAGCTTTTACCTTGGCATTTTTTGTCAAAACTGAAAGACAGGGATTGATATACGGGGTACATAAATTTTTCATATTGTCTCCATGGATTTAAGAATAGGGCAGAGGAGCCAAATTCCATACTTGTTTTGTTGTTTTCAGATCAAATCCTAATGCCGTGGGCAGGTCACATAAACGCTTCAATCCCAAAGGAGGATAAAGGGTGGGGGTATTTGGAACCATTCCCGGAATAAAAACTCGCACCACCCATAACCCTACTTCCGCAATATCAGAAGAGGTCACATCAACAATTATGGGCCTGAAATTATTTTTTTGCAGTTGATGCAGAATAAAATCAAGACTCTTTTTTGTTCCTCCTGTAAATACAGGCATGTCATGCAACAATATTTTTTTTGTTGGCTTGCGGATAAAATCCAAAATATCCCAATGCGTTGCGTCACCATAAAAACTGAGATTATGGAAGATATGTGTACCTGAAACATACTCTTCTGTTGGGCAAACCATTTCTTTTGGCAAAAAATTTTTCTGGGCAAGCCCAACAATATTGCTTTTACCTTCCCGCTTCAAATCAAGGGCCAACAGCCATGTTTGGGCGGCCTCGCAAAAAGCCTTTAACAAGGCCAGTTCAGGGTCCAAACGGGCGGCACAACCGCCACTCACAACCTGATTTTTGTAGTCAACCAGCAGGCAGAAGACAACTGGAACATCCAAATCGTTTTTGAGCCATACAAAGAACAGCTCAATGTTTTTTTTGTCCATTGCAGGAAAATCATGGGCAATGATTTTGTGCAATCTGTTTTGCGCAGGTACTGTTATGCCTGGCATTGGTAATTGGTTCAGCCACCAGACCATCATGGAGTCTCGTTCAATAATTTCACATAAAGCGGCCAGAACAGCTTGATTCAAATCAACCCCACAAGCCATGCCTGGATGGATATTGGGTACAATTTTTTTTTCTTCTGCCTGTTCCTGATAGCCATTAAAAACCAGGGCTGAAGGAATATAACAGGACGCATGATCAGGAAGCGTATATCCCTTTATCCAGTTCAACGTAGTATTTTTATCTGGCTTTTCGTATCTGAAATTTTTGTCCTGGTATTGAGCGTTACTGAACAAACAAAAATCATCTGGCTCCAGGGTCTGCATTCCAGCTTCCTGCAACTGGGAATACGAGGCAAAATATTGTTCATGCATATCAGAAAACACAGCACAATAGCGTTCCACTCCTTCGCCCAAGGCTGACCACCAGGAAGATGTCTGATCATGAGCAACGCCTGTTGCTCCGTAGTCATTTTTCTGCGGACAAAAGCGACTGCTGTCACACATGGTGCTGATCATGTACTGCAAACGGGGTTGATCAGCATTACGCATGAGTACATTGATTTGTTTTATTATTCCGGTCTTGTGACTTATTAGATTTCGTATCATTTTTTATCCATAAGGCATGGGTGCAGGACAAAGTTCAGATTCATTCTTTTGGGGGAATCCCAATTCTGGTGGGACATTGTATAAACGAGAATTACCCAGATAGGGCCAAGCCGTTACACTGTTTGACACAAGGCCTGGAGCCAAAACCCTTAGCACGATAAACCCCAGTTCACGCATGTCTGGCAAGGTAATGTCCACACATAAAATTTCCTGTTTTTTTTCTTTTAATATTTGCAGATAACTTTCCAGAATATTGGCAGAATTATCCTTACGTGGATCAGCAGGGCTGCCTGGAAGCAATACTTTTTCCCGACAGGAACGGATTGTATCCAGATAGTGCATATTTTTGGGGTCAGCGTAAAATTGCAGATTCATATTCAGTTGAGTCATTTCGCCAAAATTGGCCTTGCCTGTAGAGGCAAAATATTTCTTCTGGTCTGGATGATATAGAGTGTTCTGCCCAATACGATCATTCATTTCGTTCACTCCACTCCCCTGCTTCATAGAAAGGACCCCCAACCTGTTTTGCAGGCATTCATACAAAGATTTAAGAGCGGTCAGTTGAGGGTTCAGGCGGCAGGCAAAACCACCACTGACAATTTGATTATATGAGTCAGTTAATAAACCAAAAAAGCAGGGGATATTAATATCTGTACTGATGTCCCAGAGTTCAAATTTGAGTTTCGATGAATGAAGATGCTTATCCAGAACCTGACTGAACCAAGAAGTAGGAGCGGGTTGGCATCGCTTGCGTGGCATCTGATTCAGCCACCAAATCATCATGGCATCTCGTTCAATAATTTCTGACAAAGCAGCGATCAAAGCCTGTTCTTTTGTTTGCCCGCAGCCTGTTCCAGCATAAATTGTGGAACAAATAGGCTGTTCCTTTTTGCAAGGTTTATAAGATGAATATACGAACGCTGCGGGAACAAGTATTTCTTTATTTGTCAAAACAGAACGGCTCTTGACCCAGCGCAAAGGAGTTTGTTCAGTAAAAGGAGAAAAGGGGAAATCTTTTTGGGCATACTGACGCTCAGAAAAAAGGGGATAATCTTTGGGATGCAGGGCCTGAATTCCTGATTTGGATAGCATTTCCCATGTTGATAAAACGAGATTTTCCGGTACAATACTAACACAATAATCTTCAATAGCCTCGCCTAAAGCCACTCCTCTGGATTCAGCGGCTGTCAGCCCAACCCCTGTACTGGAGATGCCACCCAGAAAAGGAGATATTCTGCTGGTACGGCTGATTTCGGTGATGGTGATGAAAACCTTTGGATCGTGCGCCCCGTTCATAAGACAGGAAAGGGCTTTGATCGTACCTGTACGGGAATCAACAAGTTTTTCCCCCATGTCCACAGTCCTTACGTTGCAGGGCAAGAGCATTATTCTCTCTCCAAAAACGGACGAACCATTGCCCCTTGATCTTTTGAACGTCCACAAACCGGACAACGGGGTAGCTTCAAAACAGGGTGCAGGTCAAATTCTGTAGTCAGCATATCAAAACTGATCTGAACTCCATAGGTCGTTGGGGGAGTAAGTCCACTGATATCTTTGATAATTTCTGTGGCAGTAAATCCAGCCAACAGATCAAGAGCAGGCGTTAAATACCCAAAACAGACCTGATTCTCAGTTGTTTGGCGCAAATACTTGTCATAGGCCAAATACTCTTCATAGTGATCAATATTAGATTTAACCCGCAAATCATAACATTTCCAGCATGCCAGCTCTCTCGGAATAACTGTTGGTCCAATGGTAGCCGTGTGCCCATCCAGAGCACACCAGGTCCAGGGCAAACCAATATCCAAACATGCCTGATTTATTCGCTCTAATAGAAGTGGATTTGGGGATTCCAGACAAACAGCCAGATAATCTGTCTGTTGTAAATGAGGAATAAGGTCATCAGAGGATGCGATCGTGCATTCAATGCCTTCCCAACAGGTATAAGACATTCCTGTTTGATTCTGGTCAGTCAGACTTTTAGTCTTTGTCTGTCCCAAATCTTTGGCCGCAAAGATTACTCCCTGTTGAATATCAATTTCTGTTACCGCACTGTCATCCAGTCCTACGATTTTGCCCACTCCAGCACGGGCCAGGGAGACAGCCAGACGGCTTCCCAAGGGACCAAGCCCCCAGATTCCAACAGTGGCCTGACGTAGTTTGGCTTGTTGTTCGTAGGGATTGGCAGAATAATGTGAAAAATAAGTAAGCTGAGAAGCGTGATAGTCAAGCTCCTGTTTACTGACAGGCTGAGGTGGTTCCAACGCAGCATCTTCCACAACCCGCCTCTGGGTCAATTTAGATAAAAAATTGAGAATGCTTTCTTGAGGATAACGTTCCATTTTATCCAAGATTGCTTGCAGGGAATGTTGGCCGTCGAGCAAAGGAAAAAGATCCTGTATCAATTCCTGCACTGTTTTTCCCTGCAAAATAAAGGCATCTGAACCGGAACGAAGCTGCACCCTGTTGTCAGTCATGGGAATAAGATGATAACTGATACGAATTTTAGGACGAGCAGGTAGTTTTTTCAATATATCTTTCAATATTTCCTCCAAAAATTATCTTTTGGGGTCGATAGCAGAATGACCAAGGCTAATTGCATACAAAACAGATTCTTCCACTCCGTCAATTTCCAAAAAGTCATTAATTTGGTCATCCATGCACCCCATAATGGGGCAGGCAGCAAGGTTCAACCCTGTCGCAGCAAGCAAAAGATTCTGGGAGAGATGACCTGCATCCAGCAGTATGCCCCTATAGCCACGGTCGCCATATTTCATCTGGTTTCGAAAAAAAGTAGCTGTAATGAACAAGACAACCTTGGCCTGTTTGAGCCATTCATTATTAGTTGACTGGATAGCAGGGACAAGTTGCTCAAGAAAATTACCTTGCTGTAAAAATTCCAGAACGTGATCTCGGACATTATAATGATACAATCCTGATTCTAACCCAGTAACCCCACAAACCAAGGGGTAGATATCCAGAGGATACAAAGCTCCTGTTGAAGGAGTTGCTCGCAGAGCAAGAAAATATTTTCCAAAATTCAATTTGCCTGTTTCGCCGTACCCATGAAAAAGGATTGTGCTGATATCATTCAGTTGCAAATTTTCTGATGAATAATCACGCACAGAACGTCTGGATGACATTGTATGCCAAAGATCAGTATGTTTTTTTTGAGCAGGCAAATCGGGGAGCTGTATTTGCGGAGCAGATGCATAGAGCTTGTAACTTTTTGCACTGCGCTTCATAAATGATTTTAGTGAGGTATGCTCCAAACAAGTTAAACTCCTTTGATACAGCCAACTTCTTATTTCATGTGAATGTAGCTTGCTGTTTTCATGATACAGTTCGCTAAGCGATGTATTTCTTCCCATGGCGAACTTAACGTCTCCATCTATCAGAAAAATCTTTGGTCTTCGTATATCTCGTATTTGAATCATATTTTATTTCACTTTTTTTTCATAAAAAAGAATATAAACAAAATCCTGCCTACTATGCTGGCGCATTTTACATATCAACAAATTTTACACATTAATATTAGAGAGTAACAAAATTAATTTTAGTTAGCATGAACTAAATTATGTGAGTTGTTATGATGTAATGGGACACTCAGGTCCTCAACTTCTTCCAATTCAATAAATTCGATCTCATTGAGTTCAAGCTCTTTACTTTCTTCCATTAAAATCACCTCCTTCATACAACAGATTTGAAAAATGCACCAGCATAGTAGACAGGACATTGAGCTTCTGAACCATTATGCCAAACAATATATTGTAAGAGGCTTACTATTCTCACAAAAGCTAATAATTTAGTTTTTATGACATTCTCACCTCATCTTGGAAAATTTGTTGGTGTATCCCCTCCCTAAAAAGAATTATCTTTTATTTATTAAAGATAGTCTCCTGTATTTTTTGAAAATTAAAATAGAAAATCGACTAAGGGCGTACTAAAAAGGTAACCGAAGCATTATACCCGGCAGTTAAAGCCTTGCCGACCAGTTCTTTAGGGCCGTTCTCCTTGTTGACAGGCTTACGAACATTCACAATCACCAGCCATCGGCCAGGTGTAGTTACCCGCACTTTGGCTTTGCCTCCAAAGATAGCCCCCCGCAGGCCATAAGCACCATCCATACCATAATGCTGACCATAGGCCTTCAGGTCTGGAAGACCATTAGGATTCTGCTGTACAGGTTTTCCCAACAGCAACACCTTAAAAACGACTTCATCGTCTACCCTGACCTGGGAAAGATCTGTAAGGGGAATAAGTTCAAGGTCATGCCCCAATGGTTTCGGTTCTGTCCATTTTCCGACCGTGACAAAAGATTTTGCAAAGGATTGAAAATTCAAACATAACTGCACATTATTCGTATTTTCTATCTCGTTCAGATACGTATGACCCCATTTTTTGCGATTTTTTTTATCAATCCAAACTGCAAACTGGGTCTTTTTTAATACTGCGGCGACTTGATACGTTCCTTGGGGAGCATTCTTCTTAAAAAACATTTTTCGGGAATAGGTATCTCCAGAAAGCATTGTTCCTCCAGGGAAATTAGGAAATTCTTTCCCCGTCTTACCTTCTGCCCCTTTATTCGCATTCGGATCAAATGGAAAATTTATTTTTTTTAGACTTGGATCAAAAAAAGAATAAGATTGAAGCATGTTCCCTGGAAGGAAATCATCCATCGGTAATCCATGTCCCCATCCAATATTGACAACAACACTTCCAGGATGATGCGCCATTGATTCTGTGATATTCACAAAAAAATGGTGAGCTACTGCTGGAGTGCAAAGAAACATGGAAAAAACAATCATAATCATTGAAAATCTTCTTTTTTTCATATAATTAATTCTTTTTATTTTAAATTACACATTAAATAATATTAACCAATCTGTTTTCCAAACATTTCCTTATAACCTGGTGATTCCAACAAGAGTTGCTGATGTGTACCCTCAATCTGTATTTGTCCTGCATTCATATACAAAATGCGGATAAAATTGCGAACAGAAGACAAACGGTGGGAGATAACAATAACTGTCTGATCTTCCATTTTCTGCAAAATTCCCTCTAATATGTCTTGTTCAGATATAGAATCAATATTCGCTGTAAATTCATCAAGCAAAAGAATTGGACGATTGAGCAGTATAGCCCTCGCAATACAGAGTCTGACTTTTTCTCCACCAGAAACAGTAAATCCATTTGGCCCCAACTCTGTTGCCAAACCATCAGGCAGTTTATCCACAAAGAATTCCAGACCAACAAAATGCAGAACAGCACGAATGTCTTTGTCAGAAACGGGTTGATCCAATGTGAGATTAAAACGCAGGTCTGCATTAAAAAGGTAGGCAGCCTGGCGTACAGAGGCGATATGGTTCCGTAAGGAAGAAGCATTATCAGGTGTAACGAGAGTGCCATCTACCAGCACCTGACCTTGCCGGGGAAATTCCAGACCCTGCAATACAGCAAAAACCGTACTTTTGCCTGCTCCAGACTGACCAACAAGGGCGAGTTTTTCCCCTGGCTGAATAACAAGAGAGAAATTCTGCAAAACAGATTTTTTTTCATTTTCGTATGCAAAATCAAGATGCTGCATATCAACAGCACCC
>PDWI01009241.1_pt1 | contig 11379 bp, 5 predicted proteins | sample 1430891 | NCBI WGS metagenome assembly PDWI01 (sample SAMN01162508, study PRJNA174530) | Oral metagenome, whole genome shotgun sequencing project. | biome: Marine environment; feature: Marine mammal; material: Swab sample of the gingival sulcus; isolation source: swab sample of gingival sulcus... | reverse complement strand
AAAAAAGTATAATTATATATTCGTTTATTTACCAAATCATTTTTAATACAAAGTGCATATTGGGAGGAGTCTCTTCAAAAAAATCGGAACTTGTGAAGAAAATCATAATGTTCTCTTGGGAGTACTCGTAGTCCACTGTTTGCGTGTAGTATATTGGGTTGCCCGCATCATCTTTTGTCTCGTAGTGTCTGACGCTAGGTAGTGGCGATTGCGAAGCAGATCCATCGGCATTTTGCAATTCTAAATAAAGGGATATAATTCCGTTGTTGTATATAGATTGCGTTAGTTCGGGTATAGAAAAAGAGGCAGAGTAGAAGTTGTTGGCGTTGTTTTGGGAATATTTCCAGTCAGTAGAGGCTACTTCCAAATCTATTATTTTCCAATTGACCGGCTCTGACGATTCTAAATGTGTGCTGTTCACTTCGCACGACAAAAAGATGGTCGTAGCACACAGAATAAATAGTAGTTTTTTCATAATGTCCATTTTTTATAATTATTTATATTGTTGGTAAAAAATCATATTACAAGTTTTGAAACTTCATAAACCATCACCTTTTCGGCTTGAATCTCTTTTAGATAGTGCTGTATATCCCAAAACTGCTTTTCGTCTATAAGTGCTTGGATAAAAATACTGTTTTGGTCAAAAGTTTGCATAGCAACCATATTTTTGTCTATCTTGCGAATCTCTGTCAGTAGTTTGCTTTTATATTCAGAACGGCACACAACTTCAATTTTAACCTTGTTTTCGGCATTTGATACTGCTTGTAAACGGCTTTTGAGTTCCTCTAAAAAAAGATGCTTTTTCTCTAACGATATTTTAGGACTTACCACCATTACCATTGGCGATTGAACTAAAATCTCCGCTGTGTTGTATAGTTTGGTGTTGACATTAGATTCCAACTCTACAAAACAGTCGGCGATGCCAATATCCAATGACTTCTCGGGGCAACTGTCGATGACTACCTGTATGCCCCTTGTACGCTTATCTTTAAAGTAATGTTTCACAAAATTCGGCACATTGGTTGCTATTCGCTTACCGGAGAATGGCATAAAATCTTTGACCTTTTGAAGTGCGGGGATAAACACGCATAGATTGTCGCTTGTATTGTTGAAAGCATAAAAGCGTTCGCATTTGGTAGAACTCTCTTGTAAAAAATAGTCGCTCAATACACCGACATCAATATCCCCAGCCGATAGCGATAGTAGTATCTGTCTATTGGGCATATACGATATTTCCGCAGGAAAGTTGCGAGAACAGAGCACATTTTTAGTCGATTTGAGGTCGAAATCAACGTCTATTCCACTTGCCAACAGTTGTTTTTCGAGTGCTTTATAGTCATTGACTTCGTTTGATATTGCGATTTTTAACATATCGTTTTATTGTAAATAAAATACTATAAACAAAATAATTACTGCGGTTTAACATTCGCTTTCAAAGCGTCAGATATCATCTTTTTGATAGCCATTATCTCTTGTTGGACTGCATTTCTTTTGTTTGGTTTAAATAAATTACTATATTGTAGGTTAAATAATTTTAAATTTTCCAGTTTCATTTCGCCGTTTTTTGTTGAGGTCAAATCGACCCCAAGTCGTATGGGCGATATTGTCTCTGCTTTGATTTTGTAACTGTCTGATAGGTTGTATATCCCTTGCAAAACCACTTGATAGTTGTCCATAGATAGAAGGAATGGAAATAGTTCTACTTCGTCTCTAAAAATAGTCATTTCCACGGACAACGAATCAACAATGTTTTTTGTCTTTTTTTTGAACAAAAGTTTTTTTGCTATTTCATCGAATGTTTTGCTGTCGAGTAGAACTAAATCTTTGCCTTCGATGGCAGATGCTCCTCGCAATGTCGAGTGTTTTATGTCGTAGTTGGCATTTAAGTACGACTCGGCGGCAAAATGGAACTCGCCTTTACCTTTAAAATATTTCAGCATAGGGATAATTGTATCTACCTGCGGTAGCATTCCAATCAGTTTGTCGATGTTGATGTCTATCAAATGAAAATCCACCCCCGCAAACAGGTGATTCCTACGTTCGGGGCGATAGATAGCTGTCAGTTGCATCTTTGCTGCCTCGCAGGTGAAACCAATCTGTTCGAGTATCATTACTCCGTCTTTAACTATTAGGTTGCCCCCAAGATTATAAATATCAGTCTCTGCTACTTTGCCATGAGAAACTTTTGAGAGCAGTGTGATATCTACATTGTGAGGCACCATAAATGGGTTTTTGTCTTGTGAAGTGGTATCTTTGTTAGTAGAATCATTCGAACCAAAGCCATCTACTATATCCATCAGTTCATACACATCGACCATATCCGATGTGAACTTTAAGTTTGCCGTCAGCAATCCTTTGTTTTTCAGATATTCGGATATATTAGTAATCGAGCCAGAGAGATTAAAATCTGATTTTTTTAGTACAAAACGACTTTTATCTATGAGCAATTTTTCTGGTGTCAATATGAAATCTATGTATGGAATACTAAAGCTATTTCCTAAATCGGCAGTTTGCACAGATATGTCGTTGATGTCGGCGTCGATATTTGGTAAAAATTGCAGTAACGGCTCTTTTTGAGAACTGTCGTAGGTAATGTTGATGCCCAGCGACAAGTCTTTTGTGTGTAAATTGGTGGTCTTTCCATACAAAGCCGATAGGCGTGGCGAAGTAATATCTATGGTATAAGAGTATAGGTCTTTATTTTGTGCAGACGGCAACATATATAACACCCCATTAGGCTTCTTTATCTCGGCGGATATAGTATCCATCGAGCAGAGTAGAGACGAAAGGTTGTAGTCTATAAATAGTTGCAAAGGCGTTCCGCTGTCAAGCACATTGGATAGCCCGAGTTGTAGGTTGGCGTTTTGCAGATTTACATTAGTGGAGTTCAGTTTTTCGAGATATACATCAGGCATTTGTGAAATATCAATGCTCATAGCCTCGTCAAACTTGCTGTTTTTGTGTTTAGAAGGAATAGCTATCTTGATTGTTGCTTCTGCCACTCTCATTCTAATAGAATCTTCGTATTTGGCATCAAGGTTTGTGATTCGATTTGTGGCATTAACCTTAATCTTTTGTATGTCACCCGCCATTGCATTATCTACGGAGAAAATGGCGTGTGCGGAAGTGTTGGTGATGCCGTCAATCTTCATCGTGCTTGGTACAAATGCTTTGAAGTCGGCAATATTAATGTTTCCATCAAAAGACATATCGCACGATTGACTCCCTAGCAAATCGGATACAGAGCCATCTATCGTACCGCTTGATTGCCCTACCGAAAATCCGATGTGGCGTAGGTGCATATTAGATTTCTCCGGATGAGACATATCAACTAAACTCGCTATTTCTCCGTTGATGTGGTTTATCTCAATAGGTAAATCTGCTTGGGAATAATTGATGTCTTGTAGCATTAATCTCACAGATGCCATTGGCATGATAGAATCGTAGTAATCCCCTTTGATTTGGCACGATAAATTGGCTTTGCCTCCTATTTTTTTGCCGTTTAGAGATTGTTTGTATTCATTAGGAATTAAGTCGAGCAATTTCTCTATATCGATGGATTCTGCTTGTAGATTAAAGTCAATATTCTTGAATCCCAATAGTTTTTTTTGAATAGAACCGCTGAAAGATAGTCGTTGATTGGCAAATTCCAAGTATCCTTTGTCTTCTAAGCGAAGTAAGAGAGAGTCGATAGAGACTGTCAGTGGAATATTGATAGCCATATTTTGTTTGTCTATCATAACGACACCCTCTTTTGTCAGGTTCAGAGAGTCCGTAGCGATATATATCGTAGAGATAAGCCTACTGCTGTGTTTATTGCCAACAATATTGACCTTCAACGATTGAGCATTTGTAGTAAGCGAAGTAGAGTCGTTGATTGAAAGATAGATGTCATCGGCGGAAACAGTGAAGTCTATCTCGCCGTTGTAATCTCGTATGTCGGCGTTAAGTCTTATATTTGTATTGTCTATGTGGAAGTATATATCTTTTTGCCTATCTTCAAAATTTAGTTTTAGGTTGGATATAACGACCCCATTGAGCCTCATCATATCTAACGACTTTTTTGAGTCTTCTTTATCTTCGGTGTTATCTTTTTTTAAAACATCAAAATTGCTATTGCCTACACTGTCTGTATATAGATTTATAAATCCCCCGTCTAAACGAAATTCGTCTATAATAAGTTCTTTTTTTGTTATAAAAGTTACAGGATTAAAAACTGCTGTCAGACTTGCTACATTCAATAGCGTGTCGGATTTTATGCTCTCAACTCTGTTTTTTAATAAAAAATTGTTTGCTCGCACCCCAAACTTTGGGAATGTTGAGAAAAATGTTAGTTCCACTTCGCCTAAATAAGATTGACAATTGATGTTCTTTGCCAACTGCTGTCTCAAAAGAGGCGTTAGTCTTTTTGGGTTGAAGAGTATGCCAAATGTTATAGCCAATAATATCACCACAACGCCAACGAAAGAGCCTATGGATAGCAACGCTATTTTAGTGGATTTTTTCATAACAATGATTGTGAAAATAGTATTAATCTACTACGGTGTATATATCTTTTAGGTTGCGACCATATCCATTATAGTCGAGTCCATAGCCGACAATGAAGTCGTTGGGAATAGACATCGCTACATAGTCAATGGTAAGGTCGTATTTTAGGGCTTGGGGCTTTAGCAGTAATGTTGAGATTAGTATTTTACCTGCTCCACGATTGCGTAGCATCTCCAATATATTTATCATTGTCTTGCCCGAATCGACTATGTCTTCGATGACCACCACCGTCCGACCGTTAAGGTTTTCTTTGAGACCTATCAACTCCAATACATTGTCAGAAGAAGTTGTGCCAACATAAGATGCTATCTTTACGAAAGATATTTCGCAGGGGAAATCAATCTTTTTCATAAGGTCAGTGGCAAACATAAACGACCCATTTAGGATAGAGATAAAAAGAGGGTTTTCGGTTCGTAGTTCACCGTTCATTCTATCGGCGATATGCTCTATCTGTTTCAATATCTCTGCTTCGGGGATTGACCTCTCAAAAGTACGGTCTAAAATATTAACTCTTTCTGTCATATTGTTGGTTTTGTTCTTTTATAAAATATGAAAACGCTATGGGGCAACTTTATACGCTAATAGCATTTTACAAAAGTAATGTTTTTTGTGAATACCTCCAAATGATATATAGGCAATAGTGTAAAAAAAATTCTGTGTATAGGGTAAAAAAAAGAGGCTACCTTTTCACAAAGATAGCCCCCTCGCTAACTAACTAAATTTTATAAATAAATTATTTTTTCACAATTAATCTTTCAGTATAGTTTTTACCTGCGGACGATATTTTGATGATGTAGTTGCCATCAGTCATATCGGCTACATTTATTGATATTTCGTCAGTAGTGTTACTGATAGTGTAGCGACCTACGGTCTTACCTTGCATATCGATTATTACAACATCAGCATCGGCACTTAGCCCATCTACTTTTATTGTAACCATTTCTTTGGCAGGGTTAGGGTAAATTTGTACACTATAATCAGCCATATCAATGCCAGTGCTTTGTGACGGAGTTGTAAAGTTGAGAGTCGCACCTGCAATCTCACCCAACGATTCGGTTTTAGCAAAGGCATAGAACTCATACTTCATCGATGCTACAAGATTTACGATAGTGGCTTCAATAGTTTTAAACCATTGTGGAGTGCCTACTATACGATAATACCAACCTTGTTCCAAAATAGTCTCTGTACCAGCCACAACTGTTTTGTTCAATGTAGCTTCGTTTGCTTTCACATTAGAAGCGTCCAGAGTAGTAACTGTTGGAGCGGTGTGAGCCAATGTCTTAAATGTCATTGTTTCTCCACTGTACCCAGAGACGTTGATAGCCGTTTTGGCGTAGGCTTGATATTCGTAATCTGTGTTTGATTGTAGCCCGTTCAACAGACTATCGGTAGATGTTACCCAATTTTGTTCAGATGCTTTTTTGTATCTGAATCCTTTTTCTGTAATAGGTTCAGACGCATCTTCTTGGAATATAGCATGTAGCATCGCCGATGTTTGAGCAATCGATGTAGCAGCTTTTGTTACTACTGTTGGAGGCACAGAAGCCTGACCAGTAGTGTTGAACTGCAATGTATCGCCAGTATAAGTAGTGCTTTCTACTGTGGCATATGCATAGTAGTCATATGTTGTTCCTGGTGTCAAACCTGTTATGATGCCATCGCCAGAGTGTCTCCATTGAGTATCAGTCGTAGGACGATAGTAGAATCCTTCTGTTCCGACAGGTTTGCTACCTGGTGTTACAGATTTGTTGAGTGTAGCACTATTGTCTGTAATATCTGTTGCAGGTTGAGTTTCTACTGTTGGAGGTACTATTATAACATTTTCTACCTTGATGTTGTCAAGATGAAGGTCGTTGTCTCCATTATAAACAGTAGATTCTGCATAGAAGCCAATCTTAATCGTCATACCTGCATATTGCGATAGGTCGATAGAGTAGTTGGTAGCAGAAGTCGGAATGTCGGCGATAACATAATCTCCATTTCCGTCATTGCTCCAAACAGTAGCATTTGCTTCTGTCCAAGAGGCCCCATCATCTGCTGATATCACTACCATAAACATGTCGTCTGAACCTATAGTCTCAGGTGCTTCTGCAACATTATATTTGGTAAGAGCCAAGTCGAAATTAAGTGTTGGAGAACTATTGGCATCTATCTGAATAGATGGAGTTATGAGCCAATACTTACAAGAAGAGCCATACATGTTGATAACTGCTCTATCAGAGTTAACTCCGTAATCGGTGTTTTTCCACTTCCAACCACCGGTAGTGTTAGTCATAGCACTTCCTGCAAATACTTCAGATGCTTTTTTGAAGTATTTACCCCAACAGTCGCTAGGAGGGAATAGTCCTAGTGGCACAGTAGAGAAGTCTTCTATGAATGGTAATGTTTGTGTCATACATTCAGTTTTGAAGTCTGTATAAGACCAAGCACTTGAATCGGTAGGACTACAAATTGCTTTCACTCTTACGGTGTAGATAGTCGCTTCCGCAAGATTTTCAAGTAGTTTGGTAGAGTCTGTTACCGTGCTGCTGTTCCATACTGAGTCTCCGTATGCTTTATATTCAAACACCCATTCAGTCTCATCATTCCCTTTGCCCCAATTTATTAGAGCAGAGTTATATGTTATAGAAGTACTATCTGCTTGTAGATTTTTAATTTTACGACAAGTTGGAGGAGGAGTCAATCTAACATCGTCTATGTAGATATTAGGATTGCGGTAAGCAGCATTGGTTAGGCGGAATGCTATATACGCATAATCCGCGGATACTGCTGGCACCTCAATATTGTACTCTTTCCAGTTTTCGGTAGCGTCTGCAATAGTCTCAATAGACATAAATGTTGAAGTGTCCGAAAGGTCAGAGATTACTCCTACCTCAAATACAGATGGCACTGACAAGTCATTGTTCTTCATAGAAAAAACAATAGCGGTATTGCTCAATGGAGTGCTGAAGCGAGGAGATGCTATAATCTGAACTCCCGCAGCACTATCCCAGCCCGCTGAATTGTTGAAGAATTTCAATACGCCATTGTCTGCAGAATTAGCACTTGTTGTGTCTGCTACTGTAGGCGAGTACTCGTCTGTGTAGAGGTCTGATAGTCCAGCAAGTTTCGTCCAGCAATACGGTATTCCTTCATTAATATCATCTTTGTGTGAAACATCGAAGGTCTCTACCCAGTTCATATCAATCTCTTCGCATAGCGTACGAACTTTAAGTCTAAATGATATCCAATCACTTTTGTCGTTGGCATCGCATACGGCACGAACCCATATCCTATAAGAAGTGTTAGGATTTAGGTTACTTATTGTAGTCGTGGTCGTATTGGTTGCTACAGGAGTAAGGTAGTCTAATGAAGATAAAGATACACTATCTGTAATGATATATTCCCACGCTGTTTCGTTGCCACGAGGGTCGAACGACATAGTTATAGAGTTGGCAGAAACAGAGTCTGCTCGTAAGTTCTCTGGTGCGATACAAGTTGGCACTGTTGTCAATTCTACGTTGTCAAAGAAGTATGCACTATATTGACTTGCAATAGAGTCTCCGACATCACCATATTTGAATGCTATATATCGGTTGCTACCATTATTGTCTGGCACATTTGTGAATAATACTTGGGTAGGTATTAGATATCCTGGTTTAGGATTGATTGTGTCTACTCCTACAAATGTAGATAAGTCACTTGGGTCAGACATATATCCTACCTCAAATACCCCTGCTGAATATGAACTACGACCTAGTTTGAAACTAACCATCATAGTGTTGAGAGGAGCATCTGTCTTTGGAGTAATGAGATATTGAGGTTTGCTATTTATAAACCTCAAATACTTAGTCAGTCCTGTAGTACTAGGTTCTTTTACGCTCGGGAAAGTTCTATCTGTTGTGTGACGTGTCCAACAGTCTGGTATTGCCCCCTCTGGCACACTGTTGAAAGTCTCTTCGAAACCAATGCCGATAGTAGTGTTACAAAGTGTTTTAAATGAGTAAGGGAATGACCATTCACTATACGACTCGTCTGTTCCCATAGAGCAATTTGCTCTAACCCATACTTTGTATTTTGTATTTGGCATAAGATTTGTCATAGTAAATTCGTTTCCTGTAATATCTGCAATAGTCAATCCTACTGGCGAGGTAAGCGAGTCAGGTCCGACCGCATATTGGAAGTTGGTATGTCCTTCCATAGTTGATGCAAAAGACAGATAAGCACTACTGTCTGTTATCCGAGACACCAGCACATCGTTTGGTCTGATGCATGTGGGAACATTATCTACTATTATATCGTCTATGCCATAATAGAATGATGTGCTCGTTGTTACATCGCCAACAGTACCATATCTGAATGCTATATATCTATTTGTGCCATCGTCTACAACATCGGTAAAGAAGACCTCTTTCTTCATTTCTGTTTTGAAAGTGTCGTCGTTGTATTCGGCTACCACTACGAAAGTGTTTTTGTCTGTTGGGTCTGTCATATATCCTATTTGGAATATGCCTGAACTAGTACTCTCTCTCCATAGAGAGAAGCGAAGGCGTTTGCTACTAAGAGCCTCTGCCGAAGGTGGCATCACTAGGAATATAGAGTCTGACGCTGAGAATTTATAATACTTCGAAGTAGTATTTAGATATGTAGAAGGTCCAGATATCACACCGGATGTTGCCTCTGGTGATATTTTTGCCCAACACTCTGGCACATAAGTGCCAACAGTGTAATCCTCGAAGTCTTCGCTGATGATACTGTATTGCGAACAAGCAGTCATTTGTCTCAAAGTCATCGTTCCTTCAGACAAACTGCCTCCACAAATAGATTGTATTTTGACATCGTATCTTGCCATAGAAAGTAATCCTTGCAGTGACACTGATGGTTGCGTTGGATTAGGAGATACAGTAGTCCAGTCTGTCTCGTCCAGTTTTTTGTACTGAACTTGCCACTCTGTTTCTGTTGTACCCGGTGTCCAATCTATATCAAATGAATTTGGGAGTATATTGGATACCACAGGGTTTTCTGGTGGCATACAACTTGGTAGTTGTTTTATCTTAACATTATCTATATAATAAGTAGTAGTACTATACGAAGTAGTTGATGTTTTAATCATTCGTAGAGATAGATACTGATGAGTGTCAGGTGCGTGATATAACGACACTGAATGAGTATTCCAATCTGTATTTGTTACCTCTATTGTTTTCAAAGAAACGAAGGTAGAGGTGTCGAGTGGGTCAGACATTACTCCTATCTCCAGAGTTCCAGCACTTGATGGTGATATAACTGGTTTTTTGACATCAATTTCCAATAGTGTTTCGCTCAACATACCATCATATTTCGGTGCAGAAATAACAGTTACGGGGTCAGATGTGCCGGATATGTATAATTCCAATGGCAACTCTGGTTTGAGGTCATCAACCTTAGGGTAACTTTGATATCCCGCTCCTCTTGTCCAACAGTATGGGAAAAATGTAGTCTCGTCATAATCCGAGAAGTCTTCTACATAACCAATTGTAGCATCGATACAGGCAGTACGTAGTTTTGACTTTTTCCATGAGCTATAATCCCCAGCCATACAGTCGGCTTTGACTCTTATGTAGTAAGTCTTGTTGCCTTCGAGTCCTGTTAGTGATATAGCAGGAGAGTTAGATACATTTTGAGCAACGACATTCGATGCAAAATCTTTGTCGGTGCTATATTCCAATACCCAAGCAGTTGCACTACCCATCTCTGTCCAAGAGACATCGGCACTGTTGGTCGTTATGTTTGTGATAGCAATTTGCTCTGGCATAATACAAGATTTTTCTACTATCAAGCCTCCTGTAACGCTGTCAATCCAAACCTCCATTCCAAAGGCATCTTCTATATGGAAACCAACATATATAGATTGTCCTGCGTATGCAGATAAATCTACCGACTTTTCTTGCCAAGATTGAGTGATTTTAGTTTTGTCAAGGCTGAGAAGGGCAGTTCCCGAAAAGTCTCCCACCTCATTGCCGGTAGTAGAGACCTTCACATTTAGCGTTGTGCCATTGTATGGATAAGGAGTGCGGACTTGGAATTTTAAAGCCTCGTTGTCGCCTATTAACAATTTAGGAGTGATAAGCAAGTTTTCGTGTCCATTGACATCGTAACTTATATAAGCCGAACCAGCACCGAGTGTTGGGCTGTATACTCCTGCTGCTTTTCTTCCCCAATATTTTGCTCCGGCGATGTGTTGAGTGCTCCAGCCGAGAGGAGGAAATTCGTCTCCATCGAAAGTTTCGTACATAACGGAGGTTTGTAGCTCCATTATTTTGATGTCGTCTATAAAGACTGAACTTTCGAAGCCTGTCTCTACAACAGTGGTTATCGCCATAGCAGTTGGTGTAGCCTCGTTGTCTAATTGAATAGAGTAGAAATTTAGGTCAGCGTCTCCCATTGGGAAGTCGTGTGTAGCCGCCGCCAATTCGATGGTGTCTTGTCTAGTCCCATAACTAACTGCTATCTTGGCAGGTAGATTGGTAGCACCGGGTATAGGCACTGCTCTAAACGATAGTTGAACCATTGGAGATGTCCCAGCGTCTATGACGGGTAGGGTCAAACCTCCAGCATTACCATTGTCTCCTATTCTCACTGCTCCGCCGGCTGCAAACACATTTGTGCCATCGGTAATATCATTTGGCATTGTAGCCAAAGTAGTATTACTTCCAGCAAGGGTCTGCATATCGCCAGTAGCGACAGATGAAAAATCTTGTATCCATGGTAAAGATACATTTTGTGCATTAAGTCCTAAAAAAGAACACAAGACACAAATTAAAATAAATGTAGATTTTTTCATAATACAATTTATTTGGTTAATAATAAAAAAAA
>PDWI01009240.1_pt1 | contig 11379 bp, 17 predicted proteins | sample 1430891 | NCBI WGS metagenome assembly PDWI01 (sample SAMN01162508, study PRJNA174530) | Oral metagenome, whole genome shotgun sequencing project. | biome: Marine environment; feature: Marine mammal; material: Swab sample of the gingival sulcus; isolation source: swab sample of gingival sulcus... | reverse complement strand
CTGACCAGTAAGGCTGTAAAACGAGCTGTTGGTAACGAAAAATTTGAACAGAGCAATCAGTTAAAGGAAGAGTTTCAGCAAAAACAAAAGCAGATGAAAGTCTTACAAGCCTCGCAAAAATTATCTAAGATTTCTCTTCCGAAAGTAGCAAAAAAGCAAATAAAAAAGGCAGATGCTACAAATAAGAATCAAACTGTTTTTTATGTGGGGAAAAGCAGGGTGGAGTATTTCTTGGCTGAGCGTTATCGTGTAAAGTTGCCTGTTCCGGTGTATCAGTGTGAAGGCTCCGGGACTGTTTATATTGCTATTTATGTGAATAGAAAAGGGTTTGTGGTGAATGCTGAAGTTATAAAGAATCTTTCGCGTTCTGCAACAAATTGTATGAGAGAGGCTGCTTTGCAAGCTGCTCTGAGTTCTGTTTTTGGAAAACGTCCTCAGGCACCGTCTATACAGAAAGGAAGGATTGTTTATATGTTCGCTGCCCAGTAATTTTACTTTTTTATTTGATTCTTTGGTAGAAATAATGTAGTTTTGTCGTCGAAATCGTAAAAACTACATTTCATTTATTTATTGGTCCTATAGCTCAGTTGGTTAGAGCACCTGACTCATAATCAGGGAGTCCTTGGTTCAAGCCCAAGTGGGACCACTCCAATAAAGACAGGCGAAACCTTGTCTATAAAGGCTTTCAGAAATGAGAGCCTTTACTTTTTTAACCTCATTTTTATACACTTTTTGTGTATATTGCAGATATTTTTGTTACGAAATATTTACGAATTATATAGAATTGAAAACGAAATCTATCACTTTTCGGTTCGCCTCGTCGATGAATGACCAATCCTTTTCTATATATACATCCGCCATTCGATTAGCCGCATCTACGTGATTTAAGCACTCGTCTACATCCGATTTTGCGATCCTGCATTTATTTCTCGCTATTGTTGCCCAAGAATGGCGGGCGTAATATGAAGATAAAGGCTCGTCTATATTACACACTTTTGCTACTTTCTTTAGCCCGTCGTTTACAGAAGACCTAAAGATCCTAACGGTGGAAAAACGAGTATAGAAATCAAACAATCGCTTTCCAGATTTGTCTCTATATTTCTCTATGAGTGCCTTTGCCTCTTCCTCAACTTTTACAGAGATGAAAGCGTTATCTTTTCTTCGCCTTTTCGTTTTAGATCGCTCGTAATTCAGCCGACCATCTGTGTAACTATCCGGGGTTATTTCATATATGTCCTTTAGGTTCATCCCCACTAATAGGAAAGATAGTGTAAAAACATCTCTTGCTACTATGGCTTGTTCCGAAGCTAAAGCCTCATCAGTAGTGTATACGACGCTGAGGATATCCTCAGCAGGAATATTTCTCTTCTTAGAAATAGGAGCCTCCGGCACCTTATATTTCTTAAAGGGGTAGTGTTTGATAACTATATCTCCTCTATCTTCATCGTTGTACATCCTTCGAGCCTCATTAAAGACTGTTCTTATATCGGTCATATAATCCGATAGAGTCGTCTGAGATACTGGATCTCTGTGGGATATTACTACTTTCCCGAATTGGTTCTTACGTTGGATAATTCGATCTGACAGCAGGTATTTTTCGAATCTCTCCAGAAACTTAGCTGTAAGCTCATTTATATAGATATCTCCTTTGGCAAAGTCCTCAAGAGCGTTTAACGAGGTCTTGATTCTGTCGAAACTTCTACCTTCTTCTTCTAATCTTTTTTGGTATTTTCGCCCAAAGGCTATGAACTTTAACTTTTCTCCACTATCCCCTTTTATCAATTTTTCGAAATAGTCGGCTAACTCCTTAGCTGTATATTGATAGATTTTTACCCCTAGCCTCTCCACTTTTGCAGATTCACAAGTCTTTATACGACGCGTAAGTTCGTTGATTATATGGGGATCTTTCAACTCAAACACGCCTTTCTTCTCATTAGCCCAAATTTGCTCAATCGAAGCGTAATACTCCGTATCTATATAAGCGTATTTTCCCTTCCAATATACCCGGATGGAGACAGGGTATTTTTTATCTGTCTTTCGTTTTTGATGCCTATACACACATATCTTAAATGTCGCCATCCTCTCTCATTTTACCTTTTCCTAATAATAACCACTCTGTGCGTATGCCGAAATCCCCACACAGATAGGCTAAAGCTTCTGTATCTATGTGAGAATAGTTAGCAACTCTCTTTGCTTTGGGGTTTCTTAGTTTCGAGCGGATATGCGAATACTTAACGCGATTCAAAGCATATCTGTCACAAAAAGTCTTTAGCCCCAGTAACCTCCCCTCGGCTATTAACTTGTCTATAGCATTAAAAAAGCGGAGCTGTATGTCTCTATTTGTATAACTTGCTGTGTTACTCATATTGCTGAATCTTATCTCCATACAGAGCTCTCCTAAAATTTGCCAGCATCTGCTCTTCCAGCTCCTCCATTGTGGGTCTGTTTTCAAAAGCTCTCTTCCTCTCCATTTCTTCTTTTTTAATTTCGTCTTGAATTCTCACTATTTCGCCGAGTTCTTTTTCTGAAAAAATAGTATCCCCTTGTCGGTCTTCGGCTTTTTGTATCCTCCTCTCCATTCTCTCTATACGTTTGTACCAATCTTCAAAACGCCCCATACCATTTGCACTGAAAACAATAACCCCTTTCATAATTAATTTACAGAAATGGATAGCTGCATAATATCGTCTATTTCGTTCTAGGGCTATAGATAGCTTCCTATGATACAGACCTGTATTGTGCCCTTCTAATATAAGCTGTTTTATAGCGATTATTTCTTTATCTGTTTTCAAGCTGTGTAATATTTATATTGATAAAAGGTCTCTTTGAAAACCTTACCTTTTTACAGTATTATTTTTGCAATGTATAAACAGGTGCGGAGCTGTACTCCTTCACCACTCGACCTAAGACAAGAAATATACGCCGTATATCCTCTTTATAAATCTTGAAAGGCTCATGAACTAATCTTCCATCAGGATAGGTTTCTGTATTTGTGCTATATGCCATTATACAGGTATCATCATCCAGACAAGTCTGTAACCTCTTAGTCACCCTAGTTTCGTTCGTCTCTACTACATAATTCCGCCCCCAGACAATGCTACGAGGATCGTTCAATTTACGAAGAGCTAAAATACAACCGTTCGGGTATTCGCTCATACTAGTACCGTAATGACGTATAGCCGCCGTAACGTCACTAAACCAATCCCCGGCATCAATATATTCATTAGCTCTCGACACCCCGCTAACATCTGCAGAAATATCAGAGCCCCCTATAGTCGCTACATCATCATACAGAGGTATCATTTTTCTGGTTTCGGGCATTCGCTCTGTCTTCAACATCTGCCCCTCTCCTGTCAATAACCATTCGAGATTTAAATCCGGATAGATAGTAAATATATCTTCTATTGCTTTTGAGTTCAAAGGTGTTTTCTTAGATTTCCCCTTGAAATTACCGTAACTCATCCCTATACGATCAAAAAAAGTTTCATAACTAACCCCTTTATTATTAGCAAATTGCAAAACTCTCTCTTTAATATTGGTAAATTTATCTTCCATTTCCTTGTTTTGTAGTAGATTTATTTACTATATTTGCAGATGTAAATCATAACGATACAAAAATAAGTATATGATTTACGACTGTAAATAGCAAATATACGTTAATCAAACAATACGACCAAATGAGTTTTAACAAGTACAAAAAAGGATTCAAGAAGGCTTACCAAAAGTTAACATTAGCTCAAGAAGCTGAGGCTAAAAAAAAGTTGTGGAAGGCGTTGGGTATCACTACCCGAGTATCTTTCAACAATTATTTGAATGGAAAAATTGAACCTAAAGCCTCTCAAGCAGAAGCGATAGAAGAAGTTTTCAGAGAGTATGGTATTGCCAATGTCTGGGAGGAATGCGAAGAGAAGGCGTAATACTAACTCCAAGAGAACAAGAGATTGCGAGGCTCTTCGCTTGGGGCGCGGCTAAGAAGCAAGTAGCTCATAGGCTCCATATCTCTGAGAGGACGGTAGAAAACCACGCTAGGAATATCTATGAAAAAACAGAGGTGCATTCTGTGAACGAGCTATCCGCCTGGTGGTTTTGTACCAACTTCAAAATCTCTTTTGACCTCTCTCTTTTACAAAGAAGTGTTGGGGCGATAATATTGATAGCCCTACTTTCTCCGCAGATACTAGGAGAGATAAACGGCGATTTCATAAGAGGTAGAAACGCTAGAAGAGAAGTACGAATACGAAAACTAGAAGATGATCTGTTATGCGATTAAGATTACCGGACACCGAAGTTGAATATAAAGAGGCGCTTGAGAATGCGGCAAAAGCAGGGAGCCTTAATACTCTCATCTCTCTAGGGGTGCTAAAACCCCATTTATCGATGCGAGAAGCTTTCAGATTGTACGGGGAATCCTCTGTTAAAAGATGGATAGCTCAAGGAGTGGTAACTAAGAACAAACAAGGCGAAGGAAATAGCAAAGTAAGACTTTCTAGATTGGAGTTAGAAACCGCAGCCTTAGCATCAGTCCGAGTAGGGTAGTACTATAACAAACAGGCAGCGAGGCAAAAATATGCTCATAGTGGATTTAAGTTAAAAACCTCAAAGTCCTCGCTGCTTAAAAAAGATAAAAGTTATGCCAACAATAATTTTTGATTTATGGGGTGTTAAGATGACAGGGATGGAAGAAATGCGTTTTGGTAAATACTGCCAAAACCCCGACAATAAAGTCCCTGCAATGAACACTATACCACACGAGAAAAGAGTTCAGATTTTAGAGAATTGGCTCAGAGAATATCGGGGCAAAGACGATAATCAGAAAAAGTTCGAAAGGTCTTTAGAGCTAGACAAGATTAAGCAAGAAAAACTTAGACAAAAATACCCTAACGCATTTTGAAAATGAAAACATCACTAAGAACAGCAGCCATATATTTTTTCACAATCATAGCCGTTGTGCTGCTAATGGCAGAACCTACGAATGAAAGAGCAAAGGATTACGCTTCGAAATTACGTACATCCAAAGCAATCGCAATTATCTCAGGAGTAATCGCAATAGGATTATCCGAGTCGAAAAAAGAAGAACGAGATTTTTTGAACAGACAAGAAAAAATAATCAAATGAAAGGAGCCATACCCATAAAATACATCAAAAAGTGGAAAAACACTGAAGAAATGCTATCTCATTGTAGTCACATCATTTCACACGCAGAACGCTACGAAAAAGAGCGTGTGTTTGAAGCAAAAGAACTATTGAATAATAATAACATATCCAAATAAAGCATACAAAGCACACAAAGAAAAGCGGATAAGACAGTAAAGGTGCTGCAAGGCTGACAACTTAATTATTTTAAAATCTACCAAACCAACCGCTTTTTACAAAGAAACAATCAAAAGCATTTACAAACCCTTAAAAACAAAAAGATTATGGATTTAAAAATTAATTTAAGTATTGATGTAACAGACAAGATGTTACAAGCAGTAGAACTCCTCACAGGGGGGAATTCTGAAACTCCTAAAATGGAGAAAATGCCCCCTTCCAAGAGTGAAAAAACTACTCGAAAGAGCACTCCTCAAAAAGAAGAGCCTAAGAAAAAAGAGGTAGCGGCAGCGCCAAAAAAAGCAGAAAAAACAGCTCCGAAGAAGGAAGAGGTAAAAGCCCCGAGTAAGGAGGACTTGCGAAAAATTGCAGTACAAGCCATCCAGAAAGACAAAGGAGCCGTGAAAAAAATGCTAGAATCTCACTTTCCTGATTCGGAGAAAATTACGATGATCCCGGAGGGAAGACGTGCTGAGGCGGTCGAGTTATTGAACCAAATAATCGCAGCATAATGGCAACACCTGAGACACATGCATTACTTAGCCCTTCGAGCGCCTCTCGTTGGTTAGCGTGTACGCCCTCAGCTCGTCTAGAAGCTGAGTTGCCTGATACACAAAGTTTCGCCTCTTCGGAAGGAACCTTAGCCCACGCAATAGGCGAGTTATACTGCAATTACGCAGCAGGACTAATTGACCCTAAAAAGTTTACAGCGGAGCTTGAGAAGCTACAGGACGACGAGTTGTACCAGAAGGAGATGGATAGCTATTGCGAAGGGTACGCTGCTTATGTTATGGAGCGCTTCAACGATGCTCGGAGGACTACCCCTGATGCTATCATTGAAATGGAGCAGAAAGTAGATCTATTCACCTATGTGCCGGATAGCTACGGAACAGTCGATAATACAATCATAGCGGACGGCTGTTTAGAAATCACAGATTTGAAATATGGCAAAGGCGTTGAAGTCTCAGCCAAAGAGAATAAACAGTTAATGCTCTACGCCCTAGGTGCGATTGAGAAATACGAGATGGTTTATGATATCAATCGAGTACGAATGAACATCTATCAACCTCGAATTGATAATATCAGCAGCTACGAGTTAAGCGCAGAAGAGTTAAAAGAATAGGGAGAGTCTATCAAACGTTTAGCTAAGAAAGCTTTTAAAGGAGAAGGTGAGCAAGTCACAGGAGAACATTGTCGCTTCTGTAAAATAAAAGCTACCTGCAGAGCTAAAGCAGAGGAAAATCTCTCTTTGGCTAAAAAGGAGTTCGCTACGCCTCCAACCTTAACAGATGAGGAAGTTGAAGACATACTACCTCAGTTAGATGAGATGCTAAAATGGGCAAAAGCTGTGCAAGATTATGCTTTCAAAAAGGCTTTGAACGAGGGTCATAAATGGAAAGGATTCAAGCTAGTAGCAGGAAGAAGCACTCGAAGCTTCGCAGACGAGAAAAAAGTAGTCTCAGCCTTAAGAAAAGAAGGTTTTAAACCTAGTGAGCTGTACGAAAAGAAACTCAAGGGTATTACCGCGATGGGCAAAACTGTAGGTAAACAGATAATGTCAGACCTCGAAATACAGAAACTCATCGTGAAACCGGAAGGAAAACCTACACTAGTACCTGAAAGTGACAAACGACCTGAAATACAAAGTCAGCAATCAGCAATAGACGACTTTGGAGATACCCAAGATTTACTATAACCGGCAAAACGATGCCAAAAATTTTAAAAATATGTCAGATACAAAAGTAATTACAGGAAAAGTACGTTTCAGTTATTGTAACGTGTTCAAACCTAAAGCCATCGAGGATGGCGGAGAGCCTAAGTATTCAGTTTCCTTAATCATTCCAAAGTCAGATACGGCTATGATTAAGAAAATCGAAAGAGCGATTGAGGCTGCAAAAGCACAAGGAAAGGTAGAGAAATTCGGAGGAAAGATCCCCGTAAACCTCAAAACCCCTTTACGTGATGGTGATGTAGACAGACCTGAAGACCCGGCTTACGAAGACTCATACTTTATTAATGCTACAAGCAATCGCAAACCTCAGATCGTTGACCGCGACTTACAAGAGATCATCTCACCTGATGATTTGAACAGTGGCGACTTCGGACGTGCAAGTATCAACTTCTACCCTTTCGCCGTTAGTGGTAACAAAGGGATAGCGGCAGGACTCAATAACTTACAGCTTCTTGAAAAAGGAGAATCTTTAGCGGGTGCGAGTTCGGCAGCAGACGACTTTGCGGAACCCTTTGAAGACGACTTAGTCTAAACCTTAAAAAAAACCAGTAGAAAGGCGGTTAGCGCCGTCTTTCTACACAAAACAATAAAAAAATGCAACCCGAGATTTCATACATCAAAAAGCTAATACGAATGCGAAAGTCAATGCAACGTAGAGGAGTAGAGAGAGTGGATAGAAGCGAAGAAGTGCATTTTTTAGAGCGACACATCGATTACAATGGCTACCACAAACCTATACAAGCTAAGAAATTTTTCCTAAAGAACGCAGAGAAGATATACAGGCTTATAGGTGTGAAGGGCGGAAAATTAGAAAGAGAATTTAACGAATTATACAAAGGGGCTCAATTAGTATGATACTATCCATAGACATAGAAACTTATTGCGATTTAGATTTAGGAGATTGTGGTGTGTACAAGTACGCTTCACACCCTTCCTTCGAGGTGCTGCTATTTGCTTACGCTTTTGACGATGACCCTGTGCAAGTACTAGACCTATCAGGACGCAAACCGCTACCTCGTTCTTTGTGGAACGCTTTGAGTGACCCTCAAATAATCAAGACGGCATTCAACGCTAACTTTGAGCGTATCTGTTTATCAGCTCACGTCTTTGGAGGAAGACATCCTCTCTACTTAAAGCCTGAGCAATGGGACTGCACTATGGTAAGAGCCGGAGTAGCGGGATATCCTATGAGTTTGGAAGCCGCGGGTAAGGCACTACAGATAGATAAAGAGAAACTAGAGAGCGGATCTGCACTTATACGCTATTTCTCTAAGCCTTGTAAAGCTACGAAAACGAATGGAAAGCGCACTCGTAATTTACCTGAACACGATCCTGAGAAATGGGAAATGTTTAAGGAATACTGTAAGCGAGATGTAGAGGCCGAAAGAGAGATAAAAACACGCTTAAACTATATCTCAATATCAGACGAAGAAAGAAAACTTTACGCCCTAGATCAACATATTGTAGACAGAGGCGTATTGATAGATAAAGATCTCGTTACTAACGCTATTAGTATAGATAATCAGTTACGAAAAGAACTTGAAAAAGAAGCAATAGAATTAACAGGACTTGAAAACCCCAACAGCCCTGCCCAACTAAAAATCTGGCTCAAAGAAGAAACCGGCATAGCCTTTCCTTCTCTTGCAAAAGGAGTAGTACAGGAGCTTCTTGATTCGGGTAAAATGACAACGAAAGCCGAAAAAATATTAAAAATAAGGCAGCTAATGTCTAAAACGAGCGTTAAGAAGTATGCAAAAATGGAAAGCGCTGCCTGTTCTGACGATCGAGTTAGAGGTCTAATCCAGTTCTATGGAGCCAATAGAACAGGACGTTGGGCGGGGCGTTTGGTGCAAGTGCAAAATCTTCCTCAAAATAAGATAGAGGATTTAGACCTAGCGAGAGACTTAATACTTGCTAACGATTATGACGCTTTCGAAATGGTATTTGAGAATCCTGCGGCTATTCTCTCCCAGTTAATAAGGACTGCTTTCATAGCACCTAAAGGTAAAACCTTCGTGGTTTCAGACTTCTCAGCTATTGAAGCTCGAGTAATTGCTTGGTTAGCAGATGAGCAATGGAGACTTGAGGTGTTTAGTACCCACGGGAAGATTTATGAGGCCTCAGCAGCGAAGATGCTAGGAAAAGAAGTCGAAGAAGTTACCAAAGCGGAACGAAGCAAAGGGAAAGTAGCAGAATTGGCTTTGGGGTACCAAGGTGGAAAAGGAGCCTTACTGGCTATGGGAGCCTTGAATATGGGGCTAGAGGAAGACGAGTTAACGGGTATCGTTGATTCCTGGAGACAGTCTAATCCCGCCATAGTGCGCTTGTGGCATAACGTGCAAAAAGCGGCAATCAACGCCATACAAGGAAGAGGCAGACAAATGGTGAACGGAAAGGTGTTTATTGAAACGAGAGAGGGCTCTCTAGCTATAACTCTTCCTAGCGGACGATCTTTATACTACGTAAAAGCTGGAATAGGGCTTAACCGATTCGGAGGAGAGTCTATCACTTATATGGGTATGGACCAAACAACTAAAAAATGGGTAAAGCTGGAAACCTACGGGGGTAAACTGGTCGAGAATATCGTACAAGCCATTGCAAGAGACTGTCTCGCTAACACTTTGCTCAATCTAGACAACAAAGAGGCTTTTACGGTGATGCACATACACGACGAAGTAGTCGTAGAAGTAGAAGAGAATATAGCAGAAAAAGAATTAGAGCGGATAAATAAGAAGATGACTTCTCCTAATTGGGCTCCGGATTTACCCCTTAAAGGAGACGGGTATATTACTAGATACTATAAGAAAGATTAACGATAGAGCGAGTGGCGGAATTGGTAGACGCACACTGACGAGTGATAGGGAGGCTGGAACTGGCGGGTCAAGGCTACAAGTATAGAGGTTCGATTCCTCTACTACCTATGAGGGTTCGAATCCCTCCTCGCTCACTGATCAATATAAAAAAGATGACATCTGTAAATGAAATATTAGGCATCAAAGACCATTACAAAGCTCCAGAGCGAATTATGGAGATTTTAAAGCTGGATATGGAAGATCGAGATAAGTATTTTCTCAAGTTTTTAAAATTTTGGAACTACAATTTAGATAATGATAATTTTAGACAATACTTTGAAAACGAACATGCTGAAAGAAAATCAAAAAAACAAGACTTCACACCTTTTTCAGTAGGACGAATTTTGGCGAAAATAACTGCAGGGAAAAAAGGAAGTAGAATGGATGTTTGCTCTGGTACAGGTAGCTTAACTATAGCCAAATGGACAGAAGATAAGTTGCAAGCAGGCTTCTTATTTTACAAGCCCAGTGACTACTTTTATGCTTGTTATGAGTTGTCCGACAGAACAGTGCCTTTTCTTCTTTTTAATCTTATGATTAGAGGAATGAATGCAGTTGTGTATCATGGAGATGTTTTAGAACAAGATTTCAAGGCCATTTACTATGTATTAAATGAGGAAGATGATGCCCTGGGGTTTTCAGGGCTGATGGAAATTAATAGAGAAAATGGCAATATTAACTTAATAAAAAAATACAATGAGAACATTTGAAGAAATTTCAAGAGCGTGGGTAAAAGAAAAAAAACACTACGTTAAAAAATCAACGATATCGGTATATGAGATGTTGCTGGAAAATCACTTGATGCCTCGCTTTAGAAATAGCACACAAATTGACGAGAGGGAGGCGCAAGATTTTGTACTCGATAAATTAGAAGAGGGGTTAAGCCAAAAGACTGTCAAGGATATAATGATTCTTTTAAAAATGATTTTAAAATATGGGGCAAAGTATTGCGAAACAACATATACACCTTTCGATATTAGATTTCCCACACTGCATGAAAAAATAGAAATAGAGGTTATGTCTAAAAGAAACCAAAAAATGTTAATGAATTATTTGGAGGAGCGTTTTAGTTTTAAAAATTTAGGCATTTTAATTTGCCTGAACACCGGAATGAGGATAGGCGAAGTTTGTGCATTAAAATGGAGTGATCTTGATTTTGAAAATAAACTTATTCATATAAACAGAACTATTCAACGAGTGTATGTGGTTAATCGTTTAGGTAAAAATTATACTGAAATTGTTATAGACTCTCCAAAAACGAAAAATTCTATCCGTAAAATTCCTATGAGTAAATTGTTACAACGACTGCTAAAACCTTTCATAAAAATAGTAAACCCCGAGTTTTTTGTGTTGACAAACACTGAAAAACACACCGAGCCAAGAACCTATAGGACTTATTTTAGGAGATTGTTTGAGGAGTTAGATTTGCCTCCTATGAAATTTCACGGATTACGCCACACTTTTGCAACTCGTTGCATAGAGAGT
>PDWI01009239.1_pt1 | contig 11380 bp, 10 predicted proteins | sample 1430891 | NCBI WGS metagenome assembly PDWI01 (sample SAMN01162508, study PRJNA174530) | Oral metagenome, whole genome shotgun sequencing project. | biome: Marine environment; feature: Marine mammal; material: Swab sample of the gingival sulcus; isolation source: swab sample of gingival sulcus... | reverse complement strand
CTGCAAGGCTCGGTTTTTGTTAGAGGAAAAATGCTTGGCAAAGCGTTCAGGGTCAATCGTCGCTGAGGTGATAATAATTTTTAAATCGGGGCGTTTCGGTAGTAATTGCCGCAAATAACCGAGCAGAAAATCGATATTTAGACTGCGTTCGTGGGCTTCGTCAATAATAATCACTTCGTAGTTATTTAAAAATCTATCCTGTTGAATTTCCGCCAAAAGCATCCCATCAGTCTGCAATAAAACGGTGGTGTCTTTGCTGTGTTTTTCATCAAAGCGGACTTTATAACCGATTTCACGCCCCAGCGTTACGTCCAATTCTTCGGCGATGCGGGCGGCCACGGTGCGGGCGGCAATACGACGTGGTTGCGTATGGGCGATTTTGCCCCTTGCCCCTAAACCAAGGCTTAAACAAATCTGCGGAATTTGCGTGGTTTTCCCCGATCCCGTGTGACCGCAAATAATCGAGACTTGGTTGTTTTTAATCGTTTCGGCAATTTCATCCCAACGTGCGGTGACCGGTAAATCGCTGTTAAGTGCATTATCCCCATGTTGTGGTTTTGGCAGATTTTCTCGTCTTTTTTTTACAATTTCTGCCGATTTTTTTAAGCTGTTTTCGTATTTTTCAATCAGTTTATCAACCGACTGCCCTCTTTTCAGGCGTGCTTGGATTTGCCGATAACTGCGTTGCAAATAGTATCGGTCACGGGTGATGATTTTTTGGTTGTTTGGTTTTATTGGTTTCATCGGTATATATCAAATTCACGTAATTCTAATAGGAACTTTATATCGCCTTTATCGGTATGTAAAATTAAGTGGGATTTGTTTTCTTCATTTTCCTGTTTTTTAACGACAACGAACTCAAACTGCTTAATTTCATTTTTTTGAATATCAAGGCGGAGATTTGGTCTTTTAGAGTTGTAAAATTTAGCTGTCGGAAATCCAGTTTTACGCTCAAAAAGCCACACTCTGTAAATAGAGTTACTCTTTTCATCATAATTAATTGCTAACAGATAATTTTCTGAACAGAGAGCTTTATTTGCATAAAAATTAGTCCTCACAATATTACGATCTTCATCGTAACTACCAAACAACCTCAATTGATGTTTTTCTAATTGCCAAATGACATTAAGGCTATCCGTTTCTACTTTTTTAACTAAACAATCTTCTTGCCCTTTCTCCGATTGCCATAATGTCAATTCTTTTTGTTTTTCGCTACCTACATAACCAATATTTTCTATGGTTGAGTATAAGCTAGGGAAAAAATGATTATTGAATTCTCTGTATTTCTCAAGAGGCTGCTGGTATACAATCATACCGTTATCTTTTTTGTATAGCGTATAAAGATAGTAATTAGGTTTAGGAGTTGAGATTTCCAAACGATAAATTGGCACACTATTTCCTTTTTTCACCATAGATATATGTGTTAATACATTGGTATAGTGTTGTTCCCAAACTTCTCCATTTTGCCAATAAGTGTTGGGGTAAGCGTTCTCATTTTCTGTAATGATAGGTGAGATGTCGCCAATAAATTTAATTTCAATTATGGCATTTCTAGGGATTTTTTCCGTTAGTGCTTTATAGGGCAAACCTGATAAAGGACGTTTAGTAAAAGCAACATCATAAGTAGGGAAATAATGTTGTATTTCCCAGTCATTTGCTTGACTTCTTTGTGAGTATCCTAGAATAGCAATACCTATTAACGGTAATATGAAAAGACCGATAAGTGTATAACTCAATTTAACCGATATTTTTTGGTGTACCAATAGTGCTGCTATAACAATCAAAGACTGTGTAAAAAGTAAAAGTATTGCTCCCCAGCCCCAAGAGATAACAGGGGAAGAACTTGAGCCACCAAAGTTAGTTGGGTCAGTGTTAATCTCTATTGTTCCGAAAATAGAGAATAATAGTGATACACCCAAAAGAGCCATAAAAACAATGGAAGTAGTCGGTTTTTTCCCTACTGATAACATTAAAACTGCAGGGAGATAAAAGACATTTGAATAAACAGTCAAATAGTTCGGTGATGACCAACCGAAGAAAAATCCCCATACTAAAATTTCCGCACCGTAAAACTTTGTTCCACTACTAAATGAAAACCCAACTAACCCCAAAGAAATTAACCATAGGATTAGGGAAGTTTTTGCCAGTCGTATGGCAAGCTGTTGTTGTGAAAGTTTTTTGCTCATTTTTTATCTGGTTTAATTATACAGGACACTAACCTATCATATTAATCCGCTTACGGATAAAGTCAGATGATACTTTTAACATACTTTTGTCGATTAGTTAAGTCAGACGATGATTTTGCCGGTATAAAAGCACTGATTTTTGCCGGGTAGTTGTGCTATGACGGAACAGTGTATAGTCTGTTACTAGCTGAAATACAATAAACGAAACAACAAAATTATTCTCGATATCAATCCCGGTATTGATGATGCGATGGCAGCTCTTTTGACAGCGGCACACTGAATCCCCCGTTTGTGCAGTGACCGAAGAAATTAGCCGAGGACAAACGCCGGCAACAATCAAGCAAGGCAATGATGGCACGGATAAGTGGCAAAACCGCTTGCCTTGAGGTTATGCAAAAAACGTTGGTGTTGTCGAATAACCAATTTGCAGCACGACGTGGACTTGACTAAATCGACTGATGTGTTAGATTGGTAACACTATCAACCAACCAACGAGGTGAAATATGGCTAAGTTAAAGAAAAAAGAAGTAAAAAAAATCGCCGGAAAGGCCAGTAAGAAGGCGGCCAAAAAGGCAGATTTGAAAAAGAAAGACGCGAAAAAGCTACAACAAAAAGTAACCAAGAAGGTCTTGGCTAAAAAGGTTAAAAAGCCTAAGCAAGTCAAAAAAGTTGCAGCGAAAACAGCGAAAAAAATTGCTAAAAAATAATTAAGAAATATGAGGGGGTGGTGACGAGACACCCCTTTAGTAAAAAGCCAAGCCACCAAACAGTGACTTGGTTTTTTTATATGTGTAACCAATCGGCGTCACAAATTAACCGCATCATTGCTTTTTTTGTTTGTTCCGACATGCTAATTTATTATTGAGCATTTTTCACCGTAAGATAGGTTTGCACATCATGGTGTAAAAAGGAGTCAATAAAGCCGGTATACCATTGATTCAGCGTAACGCCATATTGGTCACTTTCGATTAAATCCTGTCGGTTCTTAATACCACCACAGCGAATTAGGGCAAATTCATGATTGGGTTGCAATCGGGCAATCACCGTCGCCACGGTTTCAACGTTGCGTAAGGAGGTTTCTCTTAACACGACGCCACTCAACCCGCCCCCAAATTGTGCGGTAAAATATTGATATAGCCGTTTTTCACAAGGACTGATATCCTTCAGATAATCATCATAATTGGTTACGGTATTGCCGACAACCACGCCGTCAAATTTGAGTTTTATCAACAGTTCAGTGATGGTTGTTAAATAGTCGGTATCAATTTGGTTGCTGAGTTTTATCACCACCGGCAAATGGCGACTGCGTTTGTCCAAAAACTGTTCTTTGAGGTAAGTTAATCGCGCTGTTAAATCGCTCATCGGGGCGTTAACATTAGGGCAGCTCTCGTTAATTTCAAGCATATCAATCGTTGGATTATGGTGATATAACCACAGGGATTGTAGCAGTTTTTCCATTGCCTCATTGACAGCATAATCAGGCGAGCGCATCAGGCTGACAATCACCGGGCAATGCGGATTTTTATTGCTGAATTGGTGCTTGGCAAGTACCGCATCGCCTGCATTTGGTAAGCCTAAATAATTCAGTGTCACTTGTGATTGGTTTAAGACGACAAAGGGGTGAGTAATATTATTTTTGCTGTTACCTGTGCGGGGATTTGCCGTTGTCGTGCCGAAAGTAAACGCACCTGCTTTTAAGGCATTGACAAAATCGTATCCCTCATTACTTTTAAACATTCCGGCAGCATTGTACAAAGGATGTCTAAATTTTAGGCCTAATACGGTAATCGGGTTTTCATCTAATCTTGATAATTGTGTTTGAATATCCTGTTGTGTCAGGGTGTTGTATTTATTGCTTATAATCTCGTTAACATTAAGATGCGGCAGGGCATTGATAAATTGACTGCGTAGTCTGCTTTGTATTCGCACTTGCATATGCCGTGGTAATAAATAGCTAACTTTTTGCTTGTTCTTTAGAAAGTTAATAAACCGTAAATATCTGTCGCTACGCATTTTCATTTGCCCTGTGTGGGTTTTCTAATTCATCAATGGCATATAATCTGTTGTTCGTATAAATATATTGCACATACCCTGTTACCGATAGCCCTTCATACGGTGACCAGCGACATTTGGTGAATAAATCTTCTTTGCGTATGGTTTTATAGTGGGTAATATCGGCAAGTAAGAAACTATCGTCGGCAGGGCGATTGAAAATTTTTCTCGGATTGGTTGAAGTCAGGCGGACAATATCTGATAAACTAATTTTGCCTTCTTTATACGCCGTTAATAATAAATTCAAGCTGGTTTCAACGCCCGGAACACCACTGGGACAACGATGCACCACTGCACATTTATGCTCTTCTTCATGGGGGGCGTGGTCGGTACCGATAGTGTCAACGATGCCTTCTTTGATGGCTTGCCATAAATAATCACACTCCGATTGATCACGCAGTGCCGGATTCATTTTTGCTTTGCCACCAAGCGTCGCGTAATGGCTGATATCCATAAATAAATAGTGCGGACAAGTTTCAGCATACACGGGAATATTATCTGCTTTGGCGGCCTGGACCAAGGCTAATTCCGCCTTGCTGCTGGTATGTAAAATATACGATGGTACATGGTACATTTTAGCCAATTCAATGACTTGTGCGACAGCTTTGCGGGCGGCATCAACGTTGCGTATCATTGAATGCACTTCGTAACGGTCATCGTTTTGATATTTTTTTGTATTGGCCTGTATGGTACATTCGTCCTCGGCGTGCAGGGCAATGATTAGGTGGTGGGCCTTGCACAAGGCATAAATAGCGTGTAGTGAGCTGATATCATCCATCAATAACTCGCCCGTTGATGCGCCCATAAAGACTTTAACACCGACAATATTGGGGTGGTTTTTGATTTTGGCAATTTCGGCAAAATTATTTTTATCGGCACCAAAGAACAGTTGATATTTTATCGGTACGCCGGCTTGTTTAATCTGTTCTTCAATGCGTTGGCATTTAGCCAAAAGCCGCTCTTCGGTTACCGTTGGCGGTACAACATTCGGCATATCAAATACCTCTAAGACGCCGCCTTTAAAGGCGGCTCTGCCGGCATAAATAAAGTCTTCTTTTGCCTCCAAGCCGGGTACTCTGAAATGGACGTGTGGATCGATAAGTGTCGGCAACAGCACCAAGTCGGTACCGTCTATTACTGTCGTTTGCGAATAGGGTATCTCGACCGTTTTGCGCCTTTCATCGCTGTGCAAAACATTGTTAATGGTAATCATCGTCATTTTCCCTGTTTATTGTGCCGTTGCGTTTTGTTCACAGTAATAACAAATCACGCTTGTTTGTCCGTGCACGTTGATGCGTTTAAATGCCGGTTGACACTGATGTGAAATACAACGCTTGTTACCACATCTCCACTCATTAGCAGCAACTAAATCTGTCTGGGTTTTTGTCCTCGGCACATCCTTATTGCTAAAAATCAGATCTAATAAAGCCATCCGCACAAACAGTCCGTTTTTGGCCTGTTGGAAATAATAAGCAAAAGGCGTATCGTCAACATCGTTTGGGATTTCTTCGTTGCGGGGCAGGGGGTGTAAAATTTTTAGATTATTTTTAGCGTTCCGTAAATCGTCTGTTGTGACGATAAGATTTTGCACATCGGTGCTATTATTTACAAAGCGCTCTTTTTGCAAGCGCGTAACATATAAAACATCCAGTTCGGCAATGGCATTGTGAATATCGTTGTGCAGTGAAAACGTGACATTGTTTGCCTTCAGCCAGTCCAGTTGTTGTTGACTGGGCTGAAAATCATCATCCGAGATAAACGATAGTTGCATATTAAACATCACCGCCGTCTCGAGTAATGATTGAATGGTACGACTGTAGCGCAAATCACCCATTAAGCCCAAATGAATACCTGCAAGTGTACCCTGGGTTTCAAAAATACTAAACAAATCCAGCAGTGTTTGTGTGGGGTGTAAGTGTGTGCCATCGCCCCCGTTGAGTATCGGGATGGATAATAAATCCTGGGCCAATTGTGCAGAACCATCATTAGGGTGTCGCATCACGACGGCATCACAATACCCTGCAATAATTTCCAGCGTATCGGCAAAACTTTCATTTTTTGAAGCCAGTGACGTATTGCTGGCTTCGCTAAATCCTATCACTTGTCCCCCCAAGCGTTGCACGGCTGATTCAAACGATAAACGAGTACGCGTCGAGGCTTCAAAAAACAAACTGGCGACAATACGGTTTTCCAAACTCTTTGGGGTATAGCCATCTTTAAATTTTTGTGAGTGGCGCAAAATCCGTAAGATATCTTCTCTATCCAGGCCTGAAAGCGTGATTAAACCATTGGTCAATTTTTGTGCTAATGTTGTCATTTTTTATTCCTCCTCAATTACGGTTATAGCTTGCTGATATTGTGTTGCATCAATTTTTTGATGACTTAATAAAACATCCAGAATTTGTGTCAGGGTTATCATGCTGTGTAAAGTGCAGTGATAAGCGTGCAAATGCTTTTCAGCACCACTTTGCCTATCGACTAAACAAACCAAATCAGTTACTTTGATGTGGTGTTTAGTCAGCACCTTTAACGATTCGATGGAACTGCCACCCGTTGTTACAACATCTTCAATTAACAGACAAATATCATTTGCCTGATATTCACCTTCGAGCAATTTTTTGGTGCCGTAGGCTTTTGCTTCTTTGCGTCTTAAGAGCATCGGCAGACTGTCCTTATAAGCGATGGAACTGGCAAAAGTTAAAGCTGAATAGGGAATGCCGAGCACCCTGTCAAACTGCAATTGGTGTTGTTGAATATAATGTGACAGAATATCGCAAATACTGCGGTAAATGTCCGGATACGAAATCGTCGTTCGTAAATCGATATAGACGAACGATACTTTTCCTGATTTCAGCGTAAATTTGCCGAATTTGATAATGTCTTTTTCATACATTGCCAAGATAAGTTTTTCTAAACTTTCAGGCATTATTGTTTCCTCCCGTCATTGTGACAATTTCATTCAGTGTTTTCGCCGGAGTAGGGCTTTGCGTAATCGAGCGACCGATAACCATATAATCGGTTTTGTTCGTTAAGGCATCAGCCACAGTGACGACACGTTTTTGGTCATCCTGTCCACTGTGATAACGAATACCCGGTGTGACCGTGATAAAATCTTGTCCACAGTGCCGTTTTATCAGTGCGACTTCCATAACCGAAGAGACGACGCCGTGCAGTTTGGCTTGCTGGGCTAATGCGCTTAACAGCAACACTTCGCGATTGACATCATTGGCAATGCCGACTTGGGCGATATTTTCATTGTTCATACTGGTCAAAACGGTTACGGCAACCAATTTTGTTTTGCTATGCTGCACCGCTTCATAGGCTTTTTGCATCATTTCCAAACCACCCAAAGCGTGCACATTGACCATAAACACATCAAGTTTGACCAAATTCAACACCGCTTGATACACAGTGTTGGGAATATCGTGAAATTTTAAATCGACGAAAACATCAAATCCTTTTTGCTGCAAATCTTCGACGATATCAGGCCCGTAACAGGTAAATAATTCTTTGCCTACTTTGACTTTACAAAGATGAGGGTCAAGCTCCCCCAGTAATTTGTCTAAAAACTTCCTGTCCGTTGTATCCAGTGCCAGGATAATTTCACTCACAGTGCCTCCTTAGTTATTATGTGGTACGAACATTGTTTACTCGCAAAAAAAATGGCGAGGTCTTTGTGACCTCGCCATTGATTGATTTTTAATAAATTCTTTTTAATTATTGAGCCCGTCGAATAAAAATACAACACTTGCCAATTCAGGGGCTTTATCCTTATATTGCCTATATCAGGATAACTCAGCATGATAATTGGCTTTGCGTATAACAGGTGGGTGATAATTTTTTGATGGTTTGTTACCGTAGTATCAGAAACAATGTCGTCAGTATGATAGTTGTTGACTTTAATCGGTATGCCGTAAAAAACACTGCCACTGGATAATGCTAAAACGGGGAGAATAGTGTTTGTTTTTTGCACTATTTTTATCAGTTCTAAATTAAGTTAATAAATGCACTTCTTATGTTTTAAAAAAATACAATCCCAAAATCTAGGCGGGTACTTTATCATAACCAATATCTCTTTGCAAGATATTTTTTCAGAACAGGTCATCGGAATACTATAAGGTCAATTAGGTAGTGTAAATATAAAGTAATTGTTGTGTACAGACGTTGGTGCAAAGGTTTTTACAAGTTAGTATGGCAGCAAAAAATCAGCTGAGAAAACCGGTTATCGTGACTGAACCGCTGTAGTAGTCAGCCACCAATTCGCTGCATACGCTGCATAAAGTATTCGTCCATCTGGTCAGGGGTTCCGTTTGTTCAATATTTTTTGTCGTTAGTCATCTATACTACGGTTTTTTTATTAGGTAGTGTAATCACGAGATATTGTTTTTTGTCGGTGTGCAGCATGTTTTCCTATCAAGGCGTAAAGCGCAAGGCACTACAAGTAATGTCGAGCATTGACAACGCAGAGAGGGGAACATTCTGCCCCGACCCGAAGGGCGGGGCCAGGCGGTCATCATACGGCGTTAAAGTGTTTGACAATATGAATAACTATTCTCTGCGCGCTTTGCCTTGTCTGATAACCGCCTACCTATCGCAAAAAATAACATCTCGTGACTACACTACCCAGAAAAGGTTGAGAAGATGACACTATCATGGTTGGGTTCGGTATTTATTTTTACCTTAGTGACTGCAGCATCTCCGGGTCCAGTAAATTTATTGGCGATGAGTGCCGGAGTGAGTGTGCCGCTGTCACAGGGACTGCGTTTTGTGTTCGGCGCAACAACCGGGTTTTGTTTGCTGGTGCTGCTCAGCGGGCTGGGACTACAATCGCTGATTAAAGTTTATCCGGGCATTTTAACCGCTCTGCGTTTTGGCAGTGCGGCATTTTTGTTGTGGCTGACATGGTTATTGTGGCGAGCTGACGGCCGTCTGGATAGTAACAGCGGTTTTCGTCCCGGTTTTTTTCACGGGGCGTTGTTGCAGTGGTTAAACCCCAAAGCCTGGCTGTCTTCGTTGTCTATTGTCAGTTTATATGCCCCTGGCGACTTATTCGCTTTGGGTCTGATGATTGGTATTTATTATATCGTTTGTTTTTGTTCGATTACCGCGTGGTTATTGGCCGGTCACTTTTTGGCCAAATGGCTGCAAAACCCCGCTTATCTACAGCGTTTTAATCGCAGCTTGGCGATACTGCTGTTGCTGAGTTTATTTTACCTGTTTTTTTGATACTGCAACGGGGTAACGGCTGCGTAGCGTTTAAAGGTGCGCTGAAAGTGAGCCTGGTCGGCAAAACCCAATTCGTAGGCGATTGCATCCAATGGTGTTCCACCTTTTAGCAAGATTTTCGCTTTTTGAATGCGACGATTCAAGCAGTACTGATATGGGCTGATATGCAGACATCGACGAAACAGACGTATCAATTGCACGCGGCTAATGCCGGTGGCTGTTGCCCATTCACCCAACGAAAAATTTTCCGTTAAATGCTGATCCAACCAGAGCAAGGCAACTTTGAGGATTGAGGAAGATTGCTTACCACTGTACGTCACCACAGGTGCCGTAGGGGCCTGAGGCAGTAAGTGAAAACAATCTATCCATGCACTCTCTATTGCCAACGCATCACCGGTCTTACTTTGCCAAATATTGTGTAACTTTTTGATAGCACGAAACAAGCGGATATCATTACTGGGTTTGCCGTCAATTACAACAACCTCAGAGCCGGTGAATTGCTGCCAATAATCAGCGCTGATGTAGAGCATTAGGTAACGCCATACAATACCATCGGATATCCCGGATGAGTTACACGCATGCGGCGTATCGGGCGCAATCAATATACTGTGACCACGTCGGATGGTATAGTTATTCTCGCAACAGCGATAATCCGCCACGCCTTGCAATACGGCCCCTAAGGCGTATTCGTTATGCGTGTGCAGACCATAACAAGCACGGTTATCATCACCGTATCGCAGTTCCAATCCGGGAAGTTTAGGGTGGCGATAAAAGGTATTATCGGGCATTGTTTTGTTCACGGGCTTAATGTTATCAGGTGTAAAGCATCTATTTTCATTTCCTCATTGTATAAGAGTTGCTTTATAAATAACAGCAATATCTATTTTTTATCAAATCAGTATTTTTTATCAATTTGTCTATTACTTAGCTTGTTGAAGAACCAGTTAAGTTACTGTAGAATGACGAGCGGGATGTCAGGTTTTTATCAATAAGCTTGCGGTGTTCGTGATAAAATCAATTTTTTCTCGACCGTTGACTTTCCTTATTTTCTCTGTCTGTGTTTTGTCCGGGCAAGCGGTGTCGCCTGCACTGATTTTTTTATCGTTTTTTGGAGAACACAATGAACAAACTGATTTTATTGATCTTCTTTTTATCGGGTCTGGCGCAAGCCGATGAGCAGCCCGATAACAGCACTCCCAAAGTATCGCAACCAGCTGCACAGCCTCTCGATAACGCTGACGAAAAAGCTCTGGCGGCTGTGGCTATGGTGATGTTGTCGGAAAACAAAGAATTTCAAAAAGCATTTGCCAAAATACAACAACAATTACCGAAAACATTAGCATTGGCAAAAGCATACCACAACTGTCTGCAAGGTTCGGACGATAAATCCGAAGCACTTGATTGTCAAAAGACAATAGCCGCAAAAGCCAAACGAATGGGCATCGAGGACGATGATTTGGATGAGTATTTAGCTGATGATTTAGGCGATTGGACAGCTGAGGAAAAACAAGTCTATTTACAAGAACTGGACGAGGACGTGCAGTATATGGAAGAAGCCTTACCGTGTTTACAAAAAGCAAAGAATCCAGCCGAAATTATCAACTGTCCGGGATTTGCCGAAGCACAATAATCAGTTAACAAGGAGAATGACAATGAAAAAAATCAAAAAATTATTTTTATCAACCTTACTAATGGCGGGCATCGCCTCGGCTGCCGATCAAGCCATGATTGTCTTTGACGCTTCCGGCAGCATGTGGGGGCGCGTCGATGGCAAGGAGAAAATCACCGTCGCCAAGGACGTACTCAAGCAAGTGGTGGGGCAGTGGAACCCGCAAACGCAGCTGGGGTTGATGGCCTATGGGCATAGACAAAAAGGCGATTGCAACGACATCGAGGTGCTGGTGCCGGTCAGCGGT
>PDWI01009238.1_pt1 | contig 11380 bp, 7 predicted proteins | sample 1430891 | NCBI WGS metagenome assembly PDWI01 (sample SAMN01162508, study PRJNA174530) | Oral metagenome, whole genome shotgun sequencing project. | biome: Marine environment; feature: Marine mammal; material: Swab sample of the gingival sulcus; isolation source: swab sample of gingival sulcus... | reverse complement strand
CGGTTTCTTCCATATCTACAATTCGCAAATTAATGGCACCTTTAAGCGGACTAATATCCTTTACCTTTGTTTCCGAGAGATTTATATTATCTAAATAAGTGAGATTTTTAAGCGGGCTGAGATTGCTGATGTCGGTTTTACTGCAATTTAATTCTTTTAGATAATGAAGTTGAGATAAAGGTTCTAAATTTTTTACGCTTTTATTTCCCGAAATATCTATTTTTTTGAGATTTACAATTTCATGTAACTGTTCTTGTGTCGGGATATTAGCTGTCTTAACATATTCCTTAAATTTTTGTTTCCATACAACATCAAGTTTTTTCCACCACTTATTCAACTCTTCCGATTTATATACCACCAAACAATTCGGGTGAGCAAGAACGTAAGTATTTATTTCGCTTGCTTTTATTTGAGTGTTGGTGCAATATAATTTTTTCAGTCCGCTTATGTTTTTTATGCCGGAAAGTGTTATAACTTTTGTTCCGGAACAATTTAGTGAAAGTAACGAACTCATGGAAGCTAAGGGATTGAGGTCGGAAACGGAAGTTCCGGCAATGAACAAATTAGTAATATTTGAATGATTTTGCAGTGCTTTTATATTCGATATTTTACTGTTCGATAAATTTATGCCTCTTATTTTAGTGAGTTCTTTAAGTGCGTCTATATTAGATATTTGAGTTTTTGAAGCATCAAGTTTTTCCATTTCTTTCAGCTCCCTGAATACATCGATGTTACTGACCGGATTTTGTGAAATATCAATAATTCTCAGCTTAGATAAATATTTAAGCGGTTTCAAATCAGATATATTTGTCGCAGGACATTCCAGAACTTCCAGATGTAAAAGATTACGAATCGGTTGTAAGTCTTCTATCAGAGTTCCTCCCGCTTTTACTGATTTTAATTTTCGTAGTCTGCCAAGAGGAATTAAATGATAAATATTTTTATTTCCGCTAATATCAATGCTTTCCTTATTAACATAGTCGCGCAGTTCGTTGTAAGTAACAGTGTCTCCGGGAGTAAATTCTTTCTTAAAAACAACTTTCCATTCATGGGACAGACTTTTCCACCATTCTCTAAGTTCGTCTTCTTCACTTATTTTAGTGCTGTACATACTTGCTATTTTCATATCTTTTGTTTCGGGATTTACGTTAATCTCAATGAAACGCGTCTTTGTGGAATTTACTTCTTCTCCGCTTATGGTCGTAGCTTTCAGTATTCTGTTTGTTTTTACTTTTATATATAAAAAGTTTTGCTGTTTATTTTCCAATAATTCCAAATCTTCTATATTAAACTCAAAGACAGCTTTTTTGAAGAAAAAATCAACATCTTTCAGATAAGCCTGCACATCTTTATTTATTATTATTTTTCTGTTTTCGTCCAAGTCGTCTTCTATTTGTACCTTATCATCTTTAAAAAATTTAAGATATGTTTCATTTATCATTATTTGTTTTTCTTTGGGGACAATGTCGGGACTTCCCAAATCGTTGAGCGAACCTTGCAAAAAACGCACAAGATAGTGAGCCTGATTTTTAAAATTCTCCGTTTCTTCCGGTGTCAATTTATTGGAAATATTTTGTGCTTCAGCATCTTTGCCGAACGGAAAAATTATTGTTGTTAGTGCGATAAAACTAATTAAAATTATTTTTTTCATCTGTTTGTATTTTCAATGGTTCCTTAAATTTTTGATAACGTACAAAAGTAGCGACTTTATCTCACAAAGCTCCACAGTCTCGAATTGTTTTTCCCTTTTCCCGCAATGCAGGCCGGCGGAATTTCGGACTGCCGATATATCGATTAATCTCATTGGTTTTTGCCGAGCATTTGCGTTAAAAATCTTTTCTTTTCCGGCTCACTTACTCTGAAAAGATTGGAAATAAGCCAGCCCGAATTTTGTGATTTCCTGTTAAATTCCGATACCTCAAAATACCAATTATTTACTTGGAAAAAATGATATTTCATACTTTTAACCGTTTTAAATTTAAGATTCCCTTTTTTTATTTCGTAGAAGAAAAGAGTAAGGTGATCGGGGATATAATCAGCTGAAGCATAAAATTCCAAATTCTTATTATTCCTGAAAATTTTTCTTAAATTCATAAAATCAAGCTCATGACTTTTGGGGTGCAGAAAAGCCGGATTATCGTCATCGACTTTCTGTGTGAAAAACAGTTGGTTAAATTTATCGAAATAAACATTGGCAATAATCCATTTTGTCCCTAAATTCTCCTTTTCCACTTTCATATACATAATTAAATCAACCGTTTTGCCTTTATAAACAAATTCGGCATTTACCTCCGCAAACCACTTATTATCACTGAACTTAATATAATAAGGACTTACGGTATTGGTTACATACGATATAAAATCATTCTTAACGCTTTGCTTTATTTTAGCTCTGTTGTTGAACAGAAGAGGTAAATATTGTAAGCGACCGTTTCTTTCTCTGTATTTCTTGTCATTAGGATAATATCGGTTGCCAAATCGGTCTTCTTCATTATTAAATCGGTTAAAAAACTGACCTAATTGTTTGGTTTGTGCATACAAAATTCGTGTATCATATCTGCCGCTTCCTTTCAGATTAATTTGCGCTTTTGTTCCGAAAACACAAGAAAAAGAAAATAAAATTAAGAACATCGTGCTTTTTAACAGCTTAGGCATAACATTATTTTTAATTGAAAATTAATTAATTACAAATATACAACACTTCCTTGAATTACAAATTAAAATATTAATAATCAGAATATTACATAAACTATTTCTTGTTCTGTAAAACATTAATTATCAGTTTGTTATAAAAAAACGACAAACAGTTTCCTTTTGCTCCGAAACTTTAACTACCTTTGTGCGTTTTTATTTATTCTATTTTAAGAACTCATTTTAATGAGTACAAAATTTATTTACAATGAAATGAATAAGAAATATATATATGCAATTTTTCTGATTTTTCTCGTCTCTTGCCACAATAAAAGTACCGAAATTCAGAACAATGTCCTTGAATCTTTCTTACTAAAGGAAAAATATTCTGCCGACCTTTACGACAGTCTTATTTATTTCAGGAAAAAAATAGCAGAAACCGACAGCCTTAAAAAATATTGTAACGATTTGTTTATTATGCAAGAATTTGCATCTTTCAACGAAAGGCAAGAGCTGAATATCAGAATAAAAGAGATAGAAGATGAAATAGAAGAGAAACTTATTTATGAGCAAAAATATTTACGTAAATTAGAAGAAACAGTCGGCATTTTGAACGACAATCTGATTAAAAGTCCTGAAAAATTAAACTCTCAAGATATATTTAATGGGAATAATTGCGAAGTATTTTTTGATAAATTGGCAAAACGGACAAGCAAAAAAGAAGTAATTAATTTCAAGAACAAAATATATGTAAAAAATAAATTCAGAGTTCTTATAAAAGAAGCGGATAAATTGCTTGATAAGAAGAGTATAGAAAATTATTTGAATAAAAATACAGATATACTATTTGAAAGGAAAAATGGAAAATGGAACTATTATGCCGGAAATTTCAGCAGTAGAGACAGTGCGGAACTCTACGCAAAACAAAACAACAAAACCGAAATAATAAATTCCCTCTTTTCGGCTCAAACAATATTTAATTATGTTACAAATGCAGCTCACTTAAAACAAAAATATTATTATCGGATACAAGTTCTGGCAAGCACCAAACCGATAGATGAAAATACACTTTCTCGTTTTCGCTTTCCTGAATATAAACTATACATCGACTCCGCAAGTTCGGAGTTGATAAAATATAATATCGGGAATTTTAACAGCAGAGAGGAAGCCGAAAGTTTCAAATCAAGACATCGTTTTTTCGACGGCTTTGTAAAGAAATATGAATTTTAGATGTTTAAAAAATCGAGAAATTCCTCTTCCGAACAATGAAACACAAACAGACGCTATTTTTAGAAAGCAACAGAATGAAATTGTTTATGAAACTTGAAAGGGCAACAAATAAAAAACAGTAAAAATATTTCCGTGCTTGACAAAAAAACTTACCTTTGTTAAAGAATATCCGATTACAACAAATAACAATATAATAATGAAAAGACGAGATTTTTTAAAGACAACAGCAGCAGCAGGTATTGCATTAGGAATGATGCCGACCTCCTTAATTCAGGCTAATCCTTTAAACTTAAACAAAAATATAAATTGGGTATGGACACGTTCCGGAATACTGACGGACAAAAAAAAGACCCGCAAAATGCTGATGCAACTTAACAAGGCTAAAATACAAGGAATTTTTGCAGCAGGAACAACAGAAGAAATAGAAGAACTTGCACCTTTAGCACGCAGATATGCCATAAAAGTTTACAGCAGACAATGGATACTGAACAAAAATGATGAAAAACTGATAAAAAAACATCCGGAATGGTATGCCGTCAACAAAAAAGGTGAATCCTGCCTCATCAAACCTCCTTATGTAAAATATTATCGTTGGTTATGTCCTTCAAATCCCGAAGTGCTGGAATATTTGAAAAAAGAAATGAACAGTATTGCCCAAACTTCCGGAATTTCAGGCGTACATCTAGACTATGTGAGATACAGCGATGTAATACTTCCCAAAGCTCTGCAAATAAAATACAAATTGGTACAAAAGCACGAAATGCCCGAATTTGACTTCTGCTACTGTCCTGTATGCAGAGATAAATTTAAGAAACAAACCGGTCTTGACCCGATAAAAATAAAAAATCCCGAAGAAAATAAGGAATGGATAAAATACAGATGGCACAGCTTAACAAAATTAGTTAACGAACTTTATAAAGAAATAAAAAAATACAACAAACAAGTTACGGCTGCCGTTTTCCCCACTCCCGAAATAGCAAGAAATTTAGTACGCCAAGAATGGGACAAATGGCAACTTGATGCCGTGCATCCCATGATTTTTCATAAATTTCACAACAAACCGATAGAGTGGATAAAAGAAGCAACAAGAGAAGGAGTGCAAAAAATGGGAAGCAGACCTCTTTACACCGGACTTTATATTCCTGAACTAAATCCCAAAGAATTGGGACAAGCAATTAAATACGCAAAAGCAGGAGGTGCAAAAGGCATATCGCTGTACCCCTACAAAGATATGACCGAAGAACATTGGAAAGAATTTATGAAAGCAAACAAATAATTCGGAGATTGTAATTAACAAGAGAGCATTCTCCCTTGCAATCGTAAAATTATTAACCGATTTCCGTAGAGACAAGTTACGCCTTGTCTCCGCGACGGATAAATTTACCGAAAAACAAAATTTCTGTAGTATAAAATTTTTTATCTAAAATGAAAAACAAAATAAATATAGAAGTATGCGCCAATTCGGTAGAATCGTGCATAGCGGCACAAAAAGGCGGAGCTTACAGAGTGGAACTATGCGACAACCTTTATGAAGGCGGAACAACTCCAAGTGCGGCAACAGTGGAAGTAGCCCGAAAATACATAAACATAAAACTAAATGTGATAATAAGACCGCGAGGCGGAGATTTTTGTTATTCAGACATAGAATTTGAAGTAATGAAAAAAGACATAGAAACAGTTAAAAAACTCGGCGCAGACGGCATCGTTACAGGAATACTGAAAGAAGACGGAAATATAGATATAGAACGAACAAAAGAACTAATAGAAATAGCGCAACCGATGAGCGTTACCTTTCATCGAGCTTTTGATGTCTGTCAAAATCCAATAAAAGCCTTAGACGAATTGATAGAAATGAAAGTGGACAGACTATTAACTTCGGGACAAAGAAATAAAGCAACGGAAGGAGCAGAACTAATTGCCGAACTTGTGAAACGAGCCGACGGACGAATTAAAATAATGCCCGGAAGCGGAGTAAATGCACAAAATATAAAAGAACTGAAAGAAAAAACTTCGGCTAAAGAATTTCATCTTTCAGGAAGAAGAAATTATGACAGCAGAATGAAATACAGAAAAAAAGAAATATCAATGGGAGGAATAAGCGGAATAGCCGAATATTCAATATCCCTCACCGATGCCGAAATAATAAAGGAAACAGTGCAAAGCGCAAACACTCCTTAAAAACTAAGAATGAAAAGGTTGACACTTAATTTTTCCATTATTAATTTAACGAAATGTTCTAATGAGTAAGAAGCAAAAAATACTTATAGTTGATGATAAAGAAGCTAACCTTTATGCACTTGCAAATGTGCTGACAGAAACAAATGCAACAATAATACAAGCAACCAACGGAAATGATGCACTTATATCAACTCTAAATCACGATTTTGCATTAGCCATTCTCGATGTACAAATGCCCGACATGGACGGCTACGAATTAGCGGAACTGATGCGAATCACCGAAAAAAACAAATATCTCCCGATAATATTTCTTTCTGCCGTATTTTCCGATGATTATCACGTATTTAAAGGTTATAGATCAGGGGCTATCGACTTTTTGACAAAACCTTTTAATCCTGATATTTTACTTAACAAAGTAAATGTTTTCCTTCAATTGGATAAACATAAAAAAGAACTTAACAACCATAAGAATAAATTAGAAATACTTGTAAATAAGTTGGCATATTCCAACGAACAACTGCAAGGAATACTGGATACGGTAACGGACAGCATAATCGTTTTTGACGAAAACGGAAATATATTGGAAGTCAATAAATCGGCTTGCGACACTTACAACTATGAATATGAAGAACTAAAAACTTTCAACGGGAATAAACTATTTGCCGATAAGCAAAAAAACAATTTTGATGATATGTTTCAAATAGTAAGTTCCAACAACAATTACTTCAAAGAGAGTATTCACTTCCGAAATAAAAATATCCCTTTTTATGTAGAAATAAAAAGCACAAAATTCAAATACAAAGGAAATCCCTGCATGCTGTCCGTAATAAGAGACGTAACCGAAAGGAAACAAATAAATGAAGCACTGGAACAAAGCGAAATAATATTCAAAACCATTTTTGAATCGGTGGGCGTGGCTCTCATCGAAAAAGACGTAAGAGAAATAAGAGCATACATAAAAAAAATAAAATGCACCTGCGAGAATGTATGGAAATACATAAGCAAGCACCCTCAACAAATTTATGAAATATACAAAAATGCACCTATCACAAAAGTAAATAATGAAACCATAAATCTGTTTGAAGCAAAAAATAAGGAAGATATGATAAAAAAAATCAACCTTACTTTTGTGGAGGAAGCAATGCAGGATACAATAAAAGCATTAAGAGCCTTATGCGAAAATGAACAAAACATAGAGGTAGAAACAGTAAGACAAACAATAAAAGGAAAAAAATTAAATCTGATACAAAAATTAACAGCTCCCGGAAAAAAAGGAAGTAACAGTATTTTGGTAAGTCTCGTAGATATAACAAAAAGAAAGAAAGCCGAAAAAGAGCTGCAAAAAGCAAAACAAGATGCAGAAACGGCAAATAGAGCCAAAAGCGAATTTCTGGCAAATATGAGCCACGAAATAAGAACCCCGATGAACGCAATACTCGGCTTCTCCGAAATACTGAACGACAAAATAGAGGACACACAACTAAAAGACTATGTAGAAGGAATATCTGTAAGCGGAAAAAACCTGCTAAACCTAATCAATGATATTCTCGACCTGTCGAAAATAGAAGCAAACAAATTTGAAATACAACTTGCTCCCACCGAAATAATAGGAATTATATCCGAAATAAAACAAATATTCGGACTAAAAATAAAAGAAAAAAACTTACGTCTAAACATAAGTAAAGACGATAATATTCCCAACCTAATGCTTTTAGACGAAGCAAGATTAAGACAAATATTGTTCAATTTAGTAGGCAATGCCGTAAAATTCACGAGCGAAGGAATGATAGATTTTAATCTTCGCACAGAAAAAATAAAAGAGAAATATATCGACCTGCGTATAGAAATAAAAGACACCGGTATCGGTATCCCGCAAGACCAAATAAAAATAATTTTCGAGCCTTTTAAACAAAAAGAAGGACAAAATAACAGAAGATACGGAGGAACAGGACTCGGACTTGCAATCACCAAACGACTAACAGAAAAGATGAACGGAGAAATATCCGTGAAAAGTGAAGAAAATAAAGGTTCATGCTTTTCTGTTCATCTGAAAAATATTGAAATAATAGAGCAAAAAAGAAAAGCCCGACCAAAACAAGAACAGGAAAATAAAAATATAAAATTTAAGAACTCCACAATACTTCTGGTAGATGATACGGAATCCGCCAGAAAAGTGGTAACAGGCTATCTTGAAAATCAAAAATTGAAAATAATAGAAACAGACAACGGAGAAACAGCAATAGAATTAGCCGAAAAACACAAACCCGGCATTATACTTATGGATATGCAAATGCCGATATTGGACGGATATGAAGCAAGCAAAATACTAAAAAAACATACAAACAAAGAAATACAAAACATACCGATAGTAGCTTTAACAGCTTCGGTTATGATAAACGAAATAGACGAAATTAAAAACTTCTGTAACGATTATTTGGCTAAACCCGTATCAAAAAAAGAATTACTCCTCAAACTATCCGAATACCTCCCGACGGAAGAAATATTAACAGAAGAGAATCATACCGAAAATCAAAAAACGGAAGAGATAGAAACATATATACAGCACCTAAGTTCGGACGACCGTCAAGAACTTTTAGAAAAAATAAATACAGAACTTGAAGCCGAACATAAATTGGCAACACGCACATTATCAGTTAACAAAATACGTAGTTTTACTGAAAACGTTATAAATACCGCAGATAAATACAATTTGAAATATCTGGCTGACTACGGCAAAAAACTGCAATATGAAACAAAAATGTTTAAATTTGACGAAATAATGGACTCTTTATCTTTGTTCAAAAGCATAGCGGAACAAATAAAAACATTTATAAAAGAAAATAATACTTAATTAAATGAAGAACGAAAATAGCATCAGTCCTAAGTTATTAAACAAAGGAATGTGCCTAAAAAATATAATAATAATATTTTCTTTATTTATGATAAATACGGCAAACAGCCAATCCCTCCTAAAGCTGTCCGAACAAATAAGAAGAGAAACTACGAGACAAAATGATAGAAATATAGAACTCTCTTTTTTTACTAATTATACAAATTTAAACAGAAGAAATGCAGTAGAACTTGGAGTAAAAGGCGGAATAATTTTACGAAACCGCTTCCTGATAGGAGCTAACGGAAGTTTCTTTATCAACTCATTTATTTCAAATCCGGAAATCGCCACCGCTTATATCAACGAATTTAATACCGAAGGAGGTGTCGGCGGATTATACTTTGAGTGGATAATATTTCCTCACAAGAAATATCATTTCACAATTCCCCTCTTTGCTAATGTCGGTATGGTTTACTATATGAATAATTCCTACGACCTGTCTGTGGGAGCATGGTTTTTACGTGAAATAAGCAGCGATAACTTCAAATCACTGCAACCGGGCATTGAATTTGAAATAAATATGTCTGATTATTTCCGATTTGCTTTCGGAATGTATTATCGTTTCACCACTCCGGTAACTCTCAATTTCAGCAAAGACGATAAAACCAACATACAATTAATTCCGCCGGACGGAGTTCAAAGTCTCGGTCTGGGAATGTCAGTGAAAGTAGGTTATTTCGGAACAAGCTCAAGATAATAAAGTAAAAATAAGTTTATTATGAGTAAATAGATAATTTCGTAAAGTTTCGTTGGCATATTTTTTGATATAAGCAGTTGTAAAAAAATAAAATATTGAATATTGAACATTTCTACTTTTATAAATAAAAAAACAGAAATAGCATTGCGGTATTTCTATGTTTAATCGTCCTTTAAATTTCCACAACAATTTAATAATTAAGGCTTTGTGAAGAAAAGTTTATTTTATGATTATTTTTGTTATCAGTATTTTAATTTATAACAAATCGCTCATTATCCGTAATCTCGCAAAGTGTTGATGCATTAAAGCCTAAAATTTAGACATGAAAAAATTTTTTTTATTATTATTGGTAGTACTTCCCTCATTATCAATATCTCAAAACAGTAAAGTAATCAAGAACCTCACTTCTTTGGACAGAAAAGTCGTACATTTCGGTTTCACGGTCGGACTCAATTCTGTGGATTTCTCGCTAAATAGGACAAAAGATTTTGCATATTCCAATTTATATTCAGTGGAAAGTATTAGCGGTTACGGCTTTCATATAGGACCTATCATAAGTTTTCGCCTGATGCGCTTTTTAGATTTTCGTGCGCTTTTCGAACTATCCTTCGGAGACCGACTTCTGGAATACCGATTTAAAAATGAAGAAGGAAAAGAACCGGATTTCTATACCAAGAATGTAAATGTGGAGTCTATATTTATGGAACTTCCCATGATGCTGAAATACAAAGCAGTACGTATAAGAAATTATCGTCCTTATATCATAGGCGGAGTGAGTCCCAGATATGATTTGGTTGCAAGAAAATCTCTTAAATCGGAAGAAATAGGAGAAAAAATAAAGCTGAAACCATTTGATATTAATTACGAAGTGGGCTTTGGAATAGATTATTATCTCCCTTACTTTAAATTTTCAACCGAGTTCAAATATTCTTTCGGAACGAGAGATATTATTGACCGAGACGGCACAATACTGACCGACCACATAAGCAAAATGCAGTCTAAAATGTTCATCGTCTCATTTCATTTTGAAGGATAGATAATGTTTTTTGCAAAAAACAGTTTTTTTCATGTGAGAAATATCTTGTAATTTTTGATTATAAAGGTGTTTATGTTTTCTGAATGCGTTAAGAACAGTGTTTGTGCTTTTATTCTACCATTTTGTTTCGTCATATTCTATTAAATATGTTGAAATTTCCACTCCGTCAATATTAGTTAAATCTTCTTTCACTGTTTTTGGATATTTTATATTGTTCGGACAATATACAAGATAAATACCTTTTGTTTGACTGAGACTTTTGCAGTAGTAAGCAAGTTGCTTTTTTCCGTCTTCAAATCTACTCGGACTGCTGTATATTTTTGTTTCAATCAAAAATTCTTGCCCTCTTATATTTATTATCATATCGCTTTTTCCAAGTCCCGTATCGGCTTCTCTGTATATTTTACCTTCCAATTCGTTCACAAAAGCGTGGATATAAGTCTCGAAACTGTAAATTAATGCAGCTTCTTTTATTGATTTGTAATTTCCGTTTTCGTCTTTTTCGCGATGAGGATTAAAACCTCGTCTTTTTATGTACTCTTTATAGTTTTCTATTAGTTTTTCGAGTTTTAACTCTCCTGTTTCGGTGAAATATTCATCAACAAATATGGTTCGGCTGATTTGACTTTCTTCTCCGTTCATATATGGATAAAAAGCATCGTAAACCGTTTTTTTATAAAGCGGTACCCAAAAAGTTACATATCCGTTTTCATCTTCT
>PDWI01017323.1_pt1 | contig 11381 bp, 9 predicted proteins | sample 1430891 | NCBI WGS metagenome assembly PDWI01 (sample SAMN01162508, study PRJNA174530) | Oral metagenome, whole genome shotgun sequencing project. | biome: Marine environment; feature: Marine mammal; material: Swab sample of the gingival sulcus; isolation source: swab sample of gingival sulcus... | reverse complement strand
AGCCGGTATTTTTGCCATTCCTAAATACATACAACAAAAAACAGCTTTGCAGATTTCTGCGGTATTGGGTATTGTACTTAGCATAGCTACCCTTGTAAGTCCCGGACAAAGCTCTGTATATTTTGTAGCTGCTTTGGGCTTTGCCAATGCTTTGGTATGGCCTGCCATTTGGCCCCTTGCCATACATGGTTTGGGCAAGCATATCAAAACAGGTTCCGCTATTTTGATTATGGCTATTTCCGGAGGAGCATTGTTGCCGCTCTTGTGGGGCAAAATGAGTGATATTTATGATAGTCAAACCGCTTATATGGTGATGATACCCGGCTATCTTATCATTTTGTTTTACGCTGTATATGGACATAAGCTGCGTAAGTGGTAATGTTGCTAATGTAACACTGCGTTAATACAATCATTGCAATCTTCTGATACAGAATTAGGGGAACAGCATAGTTTTAGGCTTTTAGAACTAATCAGCCTTAGTGCATAGGTGTATAGATTATAGTTGGCCAAATGTTGATTTTGAACATTTTCTTATCTTTATATACTACTCTATTGTAGCATTTAGAAAAGTGTGTATCTTTGCCCCGCAAGAAAAGAAAAAAATGAACTTATCGAAAACGGCAAAATATGCAATTAGGGTAGTGAGTTATATGGCTCTGAAAAAACAAGAGCTATATTCGGCAGCGCATCTTATCCAAGTATTAGGAGTTTCCGATAAGTATTTAAAAAGAATATTAACCATACTGTCTAACCACAATATTATCAAATCAGTACAAGGACGTTATGGTGGATTTCGCCTCAATAAAAGTACCGATGATATTTATTTATATGAAATTATAAATACTGTAGAAGATATTGATAAATATTTGGGCTGTGTATTGGGATTCTCGGAGTGTTCTTGTGAAACACCTTGTTCCTTACACTATAATTGGGGGGGGATTAAGCAAGAATTTGCTGCATTTCTTAAAAACACCAGTATTTCAGAAGTATTGAAGAACCCGGAAATACTAAAATTCTAATTTTTTTTTATTATTAAATGCTACATTGATATAGCATATAAAAATTAAACATTAATATATTTTTAACTATGACACAAAAAAGTTTACTAGACAGATTTATGAGCCGGAAAGGACTATACACCGGCTTTTGGATGATTGCCCTGTTTATGGTGGCAATGTTGATTTATTATACGGCTAATCTTCAAAAAGAAGTTCCGCCTATTCCTAAAACCGTAAAATCGGAAAGTGGAGAAGTTTTATACACCTATGATGACGTGGTGGAAGGAAAAGGTTATTTTCAACAGTTTGACCTTATGGACTGGGGTACTTTATTGGGAATGGGGGCTTATATGGGACCCGATTTTTCCACAGATTTTATGCATTATAGAGCAGAGTTTCTGTATGATTATTACGCTCAAGAGATTTATCATAAACCCAATAAAGCATTAACAAATATAGAACGGGGTGCCATAAAAGAGAGGGTAAAAGAAGATGTAAGAACACAAACAGAACTACTTGAGAATGGGACTGTTTATACCGATGCTTCTGCTATGGCCTACAAAAAGAATGTGGAATATTTGGTTAATTTACTGGTCAATGGAGATAAGGAGCGTGCTTTTACAGGTGGGGTTATCAGACCCGAAGAAGCTAAAAAAATAGCTGCTTTTATCGATTGGTCGCAATTAGTAGCTTCCTCTCTACGCCCGGGAACAGAACGCACCTGGTCTAACAACTGGCCACCTGAGCCACTTCTAGACCAAGATGTTAATTTCAATTCGCATAAAATATCACTTTGGGAGTTTTTGGTGCTTTGGACACTTACTATTTTGGTAATTTTTGTAAGCTATGAGTATTTGTTCAAAAAAGACCCCAACGAAAAATTAGAGCCTGCCATTAAAATTACAAAACTGTTTAAATCACAAGCCAAATTGTTGAAATACATTCCTATTGTTGCAGGTTTATTTGTAGTACAATTGTTTATAGGAGGGTATTTAGCTCACTTATACACCGAACCTACTCAGGATTTTATTATCTCTCAGGATATATTGCCTTTCAATGTGTTACGTTCTATTCATACGCAATTGGCTATTCTTTGGGTAGCGGTAGGTTGGTTAGTCGGAGGTTTGTTAATTGCGCCATGGGTTGCCAATAAAGACCATAGATATCCTTGGTTGGTTGATGTGCTTTGGATAGCCTTAATAGTAGTTGCGGTAGGTAGTGCCATTGGTTTGTATATGGGAGCCACAGGTCAAATGAGAGAAACATGGTTTTGGTTAGGCAACGAGGGTAGAGAATTGTTAAACCTCGGTCGCTTGTGGGATATCGGATTGGTTATTGGATTGGTTTTCTGGTTCTTGCTTATTGTTTCCTTGATTAGAAAAGCAGCTACTAACAATCCTATCGTTAGCACTATTATATGGTCTGCATTTGCTATTGCCACTTTATATATGGCGGGCATGATGCCTGTGCACAAAATTATGCCCAACTTTACTGTTGACGATTATTATCGTTGGTGGGTTATTCATCTTTGGGTAGAATTAACCTTTGAATTGTTTGCCGCCGGTGTTATTGCTTTCTTTACTGTTTCATTGGGATTAATTTCTCAAAAAACAGCAGTAAGAACCATGTTGTTTGAATTGCTCTTGATTTCATTGAGCGGAACACTTGGCGTAGGACACCACTATTGGTGGCAAGGCCTTGACGAGTATTGGATAGCTATAGGTGGTATCTTTTCTGCACTCGAACCGCTTCCTTTGGCACTTATGATTGTAGAAGCCATGAAGAATTATAGAGAGCAAAAAAGAGAAGAGAAACCAAATGCTTTTGCTATTCCGTTTATGTGGATAGCAGGGTCTGCTATCTTAAATTGGATTGGTGCAGGCTTCTTCGGAATGGTTATTAACACACCAACCATTAGCTATTATTCTCATGGTACATATCTGATTATGCCACACGGACACGTTGCGTTATTAGGGGCTTTTGGATACATTTCTATTGCTTTTATTTACATGACTTCAAGAACCAACGCTTTAGCAAAGGGATTGGTATGGAATGATAAACTAAGTAAGTATGGCTTCTGGATATTGACCATCGGAGCATTGTTGTTTACTATTCCTACTTATATTATAGGTATGGAACAGACCAGAATAGCACATGATATGGGATATTTCTACACCCGATTGAGAGATGCTGTAGAGCCAATGAAAGCTTGGATGTGGTTTAGGTTAATACCTGATACATTGATGATTATTGGAGGGGTTATTATTCTGTACGATTTAGTACACAAAACATTCCTTTCCAAAAAGCAAGAAGTAATTAGTCAATAAGTCATGTATTTTGAAAGAAGGTATGGCCAATTGGGCATACCTTCTTTCAGGCTTTAAATAAATATATATACTTTTGCAGTAATTTATGGGGGCTTCCAGAAATGCAAACTTCTTTGTTATTTCATAAATATAAACTTCTTATTTAATAAGGTAAACGTCTGTATTTATATTTATGACACCTCGAATCCTACTATTTTTAGAAGACCCCATATCTCTTAATAACTAAAAACACACACAATGAAACAGATTCTTTATTTTACCATGGGCATCTTGCTGTTAAGTTTAGGCGCCTGTAGTAGCGAGCCCAATGCCAAGTCCCACAATATTGAAAACAATTTGGCAACGATAATAAAAAAGTAGAATTGATAATTTGGAACACGCCCGACCAACTCAAGGCACTTGTAGCCGGTCGTCAAGCCGATTTTTTTGCCGTGCCTTCTAATGTAGCAGCTACTTTTTACAACAAAGGCCTAGACGTTAAATTGCTCAACATATCTATTTGGCGTGCCATGTGGTTGGTGTCTCGTAGCAACGACAAAAAAACCTTATCCGATTTCAAAGGCGAAGCCATTGTCATGCCTTTTAAAGGCGATATGCCCCATATTGTGTTTATGGAATTGGCCAAAAAACAAGGGCTGGATCCCGAAAAAGATTTCAAACTGGAATATGTGCCTTCGCCTATGGATGCAGCCAAAAAAATGATAATGAGACGTGTAGACAACGCATTGTTGATAGATCCTGCTGTTTCCATAGTAATAGAAAAATCAAAATCCGGATTGATAAGTGTAGTGGCGCCCGATATATATCGTTCGGTAGATATTCAAGACGAATGGGGGCGCTTGTTCAATACCAAAAACGAAATTCCTATTGCAGGGATGATAGCCGCGGGTAACATTCTCAACGATACTACATTGGTTAGAAAGTTTGTTGCCGAATACAAAAAAGCGACCCAATGGTGTATGGCACATCCAATGGAAACCGCTGAGATGGTCATTAAATATATCCCTCAGTTAAACCAAAAAGGTGTGGAAGAGGCCATGCGTAATGTGAGTTTACACGCTGATAATGCAAAAGAGGCGGAGCCTATGCTTAATGCCTTTTACAAAGTGCTTTATGAGTCGAAACCTGCACTTATTGGTGGCAAAATGCCCGATAATGAGTTTTATTTTGAGCAATAAATAACCAAAAGCCAATAGCTAAACTATTAAAAGCCAAGAAAATGAATGCGTTACAACAAATGGGTAGCGATGCGCTGGATTACCTCAAATCGAAACAGTTTATCTTTTCGATGTTGGGTATTTTGCTCTTATTGCTGATGTGGCAAGTCGCTTCGCTATCGATGCACGAAATAATGATTGCGTCGCCTATACAAGCCCTTGGGGCTTTGGTTGAGATGTTTTCAAGAACAACTTTTTGGAGTGCTTGTGGTATTACTGCTCAGCGTATGGTGTTGGGCATTTTATTGGGAGGTTTTATAGGTTTTTTGTTGGGGGTAGTGGCCGGTCTCAACGAGAATATCAAAAACCTTTTTGAACCAACGCGTTGGATGATAATGAGTATCTCGCCCGTTATTGTGGTAAGTATTGCCATGATGTGGTTTGGTATGGGGTCTGAAATGGTGGTATCTATCGCTTCTTTCTTGCTCTCGCCCATTGTCTATGTAAATACCATAAAAGGGATAGAAATGGTAGATGAAAATATTATAGAGATGGCTGACGTCTATAATTTTTCATTGTTGCAAAAGCTCAAACACATTTATATTCCCGCTTTGGTAGGGCCGCTTTCGGCAGCTATGACCATAGTGGTAACTGCCGGTATGCGTATGATTGTTTTGGCTGAGGTATTGGGCACCAATTCCGGTATTGGTTACGAGTTTTCATTCTCAAGAGCCGATATGAATACCCCTGAAATATTTGCTTGGGTAATTGTTACTCTTGTATTTGTAGGTATTGCCGAATATCTGATTTTTAAACCCATAGAAAATTATTTGCTCCGCTGGCGAAATCAGTAAAAGGAGGAAGAATAATGTGCTAATTAGCTAATGTGCTAATTTGGTAATGGGTTGGAAGACCGTAGACAGCATCTCGATACATATTTGCTCGTTCCTCACAAATGCACTCGATGTGACAGCAAACGTTTATGTGTCAGCTTCGAGTAGGTTTTGAAGAATAAAAAACCGTATCGAGAGCTTTAGTAAGTTTGAGGCACGAAAATCATATTGAGAACTAACAGCCAATAGCAACGGCCAACAACTAATTTAACTGATAACTTAATACTTATGTAACTAAAAACTATTTTCAACTTTTGTGTCCCATCACTTATCGCCTGTCACTTATCATTTATTGCTCATAGCCAACGGCCAACAGCTAATCTCTAATAATCAACAATATGCAACATACAAAACAACAGTTTATAGAGTTTAAAAATATCAACAAAACATACGGTTCTTTTGAAGTTATCAAAGATTTGTCTTTTGAAATAGGTCATCAGGATATTGTGGGTATATTGGGTCCCAGTGGGGTAGGCAAGTCTACTATCTTAAAACTGATTGCGGGTTTAGAAACCCCTACTTCGGGAACACTGATTAACAATACGCAAAAGGTAGGCTATGTGTTTCAAGAGCCTCGTTTGTTGCCTTGGAAAACCACCTTGGAAAATGTGATGTTGCCCTTGCATGTGATAGGCATTCGAAAAAAAGAAGCCCGCGAAAAAGCCTTATTATTTTTAGATAAAATGGGCTTGGGCGGCTTTGAACATTATTTTCCTGCTCAACTTTCGGGGGGCATGTTGCAAAGGGTGTCTTTGGCAAGAGCCTTTGCTCTGGAGCCCGATTTGTTGCTTTTAGACGAGCCTTTTTCGGCTTTAGACTTACGACTAAAATCGGTATTGGAAACCATGCTGAAAGAATTATTGGAAGAAACGCCTATTCCTGTATTGTACGTCTCCCACTCACCGGAAGAAGTGGTGCAATTTGCCAATCGTATTTTTATGATGTTTTCGGGTGGTGTGATAGAAGAGTTGCCCGTAAGCGAAGATGACGAATTTAAAGACTTTTTAAAAGACGCTTTTTTGATGACGGTTTAAAGGCAGTTCAAAGACCTAAGTCCAAAGAAGGAAGCATTTAATCATTAGATAATACAACCATATGAAACCAAAAATATACTTGTTTGTGCCTATCAATATAGGTCGAAATTTAGAGAGCTTACTGAAACGAAAAGCTCCTAATACAGAGTTTATCACACCGGCATCGTCGAGCGAAGAGCGAAAATATTTTGAAAAGCTGTTTGCGCAGCCCAACAAGGCCGATTTGCCGGAACTCATTGTAACGCTGCAACCCGATATCTTAAAGTATTTTAAGAACAATGCTCTGCGCCAACATTTTGAAGAATTTGGCGAGGTTTTTCCACCTTTGCGAGAAGATTTAAAAGCCCTCCACCTTTACAGCAGTTTGCCTTATGTCAAGCCCTTGTTGTTTGTGCCTATCATTATGCTAGTCAATAAAGATTTAAAACAACCGCCACAATCTTGGTCAGATTTATTGGACAAACGGTTTCATGGCAAAGTGTTGCTGCCCGATGTCCATACGCCTGTGAGTGTGGCGTTTAAGGCGCTCATCAGAAATATGAAAGATGGTAGCAGTAGTGAAGACTCCCTCAATAGTTTAAAATACAGCGGTTTGCCCTTTGATGTAATTACAGGAGTAAATAAGGGTTTTTACGATGTGGGCATCTTGCCCTTGCCTTTTGCGCGTTACAATATGGGTAAAAATTTAGACACCATTATACCACAAGAAGGGAGTATGGTCTTGCCGCAGATGATGTTTTTGCGTAAAGATGCTTCCGAAGAAACCAAAGCTGTAGCCCAAGATTTATTTGGCAAAAATATTCAACGCTTTTTCTCACAATTGGGCGCTCTGATTCCTTCCATAGAAGGTATCCCCTTGCCTGTAGAAGTGAAAAACAACACCCAATTCTATTGGCAAAACTGGGAGTGGTACACAAAAGCGATGGAGTAATTTGCTAGCATAATCATAACCGAAAAGAATCGGGCTATTGTGCTATGGTTTTTGGTGAAATGCTGTTTTTAAGTGGTTTGTGTGAAAGAAAAGTGTGCCTTCCCAGCCAGATATAACCAATGTTGTAACCAATTTAATAGAAAGATAAAAATGAATAAAAAGATTATATTAACCGGAATAATAGGAATAATTGCATCAAGTTTAATGTACACAGGCGATATGCTATTATATTTTACCGCAAATCCTATCCAAAACTTTCAAGAGGAAATTGTTCAAATTATGGCAAATGTATCTCCGGAAAGATTAAAAATAGGAGGATTATTAGGACCCATTAGTGCATTTCTATATATGATAGGTTTTTATCATATTTACTTATTAATAAAACCCAACAATGATAAACTTGCGAAAATCTTCTTTGGACTACTTTGTTTTGGGATGATGTATGGAGGAGCATTTCATACACATTTCACATTTTTAGGGTTTCTTTCTGAATTTAACAATATCACATTATTACAAGTAGCAGAAGAATACACCATTCTTAATTTCTACTTTATGTTTTTCCCCAGTTTGATTGCGGATTGTTTATTAGCCTATCTTATTATTACCAAAAAGACTTTTTATCCCATATGGGTTGTTTTATTTTCTCCAATAATATTATTTTGGCTTTCAGCTGTGATGAAACATTTGCCACAACCATTAATGATGTTAATTGCAGGCGGGTGGAGTAATATGATATTTATAATCTTTTTTAGTGTTTCAACAATATTGTCTTTCAAAAATGGATACGGAAACATAAGAGAAACAACAAATTACGATACAGATATATAATGCCATGTTAGTTAACGTATTGATATTGAGTGTTTTCATATTTTTGTACCATATTTTGTCTTGAAAAGATTAAATTTTCAAAATATAACAAGTTTGGCTCACGATACTTCGTATTTTGAAAGTTTGTGTTTCAAAACCGCCATAGCATATACGCTTAATCTGTTAGCGGCAAATTTGGAAAGGCCGTAAAATATACAAAAAGAGAGGAAAAGAATGGAAGAAAAGAAAGAATTTATACCAGCATTAGGATACAATTGGTTGACAGGTTTTTACGACTTTACAATCAAGTTGACCATGCCTGAAAAGAAATTTAGAACATTGTTGATTGACGAGTTAGACCCGAATAATGGTGAGACGATTTTAGAGTTTGGCTACGGCACGGGACAAAATATAATTCTTGCAAATCAGCGCAACGAAAAAATAACACTTAAAGGCGTAGATATTGACCCAAAAGTTAAAGCAATTGCAGAACGTAAGATTAATAAACTTAGGTTAGACATTAACCTTGATCTTTATGACGGACTCACATTGCCTTATCCCGACAACACCTTTGACAAGGTTTTTAGTTCACTAGTTTTTCACCAACTTGACCAAAATACAAAGCTGTCGTCATTAAAAGAAATTTACAGAGTATTACAACCCAATGGAAAGCTAATTGTAGGAGACTGGGGAAAAGCGAAAAACAAAATAATGAGGTTTGCCTTTTATTTCGTGCAAATCCTTGACGGTTTCAAAACAACAAATGACAATGTAAAAGGGCTTTTGCCGGCGTTTATTAAGCAAGCTGGTTTTAGTAATGTGAAAGAAACAAATTTTATCAACACTAAAATTGGCACCTATTCTTATTACAAAGCTACAAAGTGAGTAGGAACAATATTATTTCTGGAGAATTAAACTGCTATGGACTTAAGGCTTTTCATTTAAGATGTCTATCTTGTTTGCCATAGGACATGCTTTATGGCATAGAAAAAGAAGCCGATGTTACATATAAATACAGTATCTTTGTACCATAATATAACCAAGGCTTAAAGGTCACAAACCTAATAACTACGCATAAAAACCAGTAAGAATGGAAATGGATAAACATCTAAAGTCTGACCCAAAACGATTAAACATCATCATTGATATTATTCAACAATTTTTTGATGGTGTGCCGTTACAGGACTTACAACAACAGTTTGAAACCCAACTAAAGGGTTCTATTACACCCGGAGAATTTGCTTTGGCAGAACAAAAAATGCAAGATTTTGGCATAGAAGATGCCCAATTTGAGGCGCAAATAGATGATTTGATCAAGGTATTTAAAAAATCGTTGGAAAAAGCAAGTGTCAATAATTTAGACGAAGGCCATCCTTTAGATACTTTTATAAAAGAAAACGAGGCCATAAAAGAACTCCTTTCCAAACTTAGGAAGGCCGATAAAGAAGTTGATTTGCAAAATGTTAATCACGATTTTTGGCAAGAGGCATATGATCAGTTATGGGAAATTGACACCCATTATGTACGAAAAGAAAATCAGCTATTTCCTTATCTTGAAGCCAAAGGTTTTGATAAGCCTTCTACTGTGATGTGGGCTTTGCACGACGATGTTCGCCGATTGATTAAATTTTATAGAAGTTTGCTCGACGAAAAGAATTATGAGGAACTCTTCGATACTCAAGAAATGATGTTCAATGCGGTAGAGGATATGATTTTTAAGGAAGAAAAGATTCTTTGGCCTACCAGTTTGGAGTTACTAAATACTGCCGAGTGGGTAGAAATACGCCAGGGGGAGGATGAAGTGGGCTATTGTCTTATCGACACGCCTCCTATTTGGAACCCCAATTGGAAACACCCTTCCGAAACCGAAGAACATAACCCACAAGCCCCTTCAATACCTCAAGCTACAGCCGTTCCTTTTAGCAGCACAACTGCCAAGCGTTCTAATGTGGGTGGTATACATTTAGAGGTAGGCGCTATCACACCTGAGCAGATTAATCTTATTTTTAAGCATTTGCCTTTTGATGTGACTTATGTTGATGAGCACGACGAAGTGCGTTATTACAACAAAGGCGAAGAGCGTGTGTTTCCAAGAAGCCCCGGTATTATTGGCCGACAAGTAAAATATTGTCACCCTCCTAAAAGTGTGCATATTGTAGAACAAATTATAGCCGCTTTTAAATCGGGTGAAAAATCAGAGGCTAATTTTTGGATTAATTTTCACAACAAATTTGTGTATATCCAGTATTTTGCGGTACGTGATCACAAAGGATACTACAAAGGCGTGATAGAAATTACTTATGATGCCACAACGGTAAGAGGTTTAGAGGGCGAACAGCGCTTGTTGGATTGGGAATAATATTTTTCTTTTTTGTTATGGGGTCAAAAAAGTATACACTACGCCAGCGGTAATGAGATGAGAGTTGGAAGTAAGATAGTTTTTAGGCAAATAATGGTCACTTTTACAGGCCATTTTTCCAAAACACGACAAAATGGGGTCGTTTTTAGGCTGTTTTTCCCCGAAAAACAGCCTTTTTTTTATGTTATTTAAACCCCAAAAAGGGGTCTTTACAAAAGCAGAAGCCACTTTCACAAGAAAAAACCCGTGTTTCACAAATCTAAAACCCTATTCGTAAATTTCTGTTGTATGTTTGTATTGTAGTAGATCTTCTCGATCAGGAAGTGCCGGCCCAAGTGCCGGTGCTTTTTTTATGGCAATAAGCGATGGGCAATTGGCAATGTGCAATTAGTAATTAACAATGGGTAATTAGTAATATATAATGCATCGCTCATTGTCCAAAGCCCCTTGAGGGGTTTGGGGTTTTACGTCTTTCATGTCATACCGGACTTGATCCGGTATCCAGTTTTACATAACATTGGTACAATAATAGCACATTGTTCCACTGGATTCCGTGTCAGGCACGGAATGACAGCCCACGCCATCCCGCTTTACCCCCTTACACCTCTCATTGTCCAAAGCCCCTTGAGGGGTTTGGGGTTTTACGTCTTTCATGTCATACCGGACTTAATCCGGTATCCAGTTTCACATAATACAGACACAGCAATATCCTTTAGCACAACAACTCAACAACTGAACGAATAAACAGTTCAACAACTCAACAGCGCAATAATTGAAACCTTGGATTAACATGTTTTTCAGCTGCTTAACACTTTTTGCATCGTAAATACGTATACGAAGTTTACTTTTGCAAGCAAAACTTTTATTTTAACATG
>PDWI01009237.1_pt1 | contig 11382 bp, 9 predicted proteins | sample 1430891 | NCBI WGS metagenome assembly PDWI01 (sample SAMN01162508, study PRJNA174530) | Oral metagenome, whole genome shotgun sequencing project. | biome: Marine environment; feature: Marine mammal; material: Swab sample of the gingival sulcus; isolation source: swab sample of gingival sulcus... | reverse complement strand
TTTGTCTTTATTTATTGGTTGATGAGCTATTTGATTAATCAGTTCTTTATTCAAACTATTAAACCTATTTATAAAATTATTAGAACGGCTAAGTCCACCTCTGCTGATATTGAGGAAGATATTGATGAGCTAAGGTTTACAGAAAATCTGGAGAAAGAAGTGGATATTTGGTTGAAGGAAAAAACGCGACAAATTACGCGTTTGAGGCAAATGGAACAATATCGTAAAGAGTTTATAGGGGATGTCTCACATGAGCTTAAAACGCCCATATTTACCATTCAAGGCTATATTTCTACTCTGATTGATGGCGGCTTAGACGACCCTGATATTAATATGAAGTATCTTTTAAGAACTGAAAAAAGTATCGACCGAATGATAACCATTGTGGAGGATTTAATTTCCATTAGTAAGTTAGAATCCGGAGAGTTAATTGTTCGGAAAGAAAAGTTTGATATTGCTTTATTGATTCGAGAAATCTTAGATTTAGAAGAAGGTATGGCTCAAGAAAAGTCGATTGAGCTGGTTACTAAGTTTCCCGAGAATCAATCTTTTATGGTCAGAGCAGACAGACATCTGATATATCAAGTGCTGATAAATTTGATTGTTAATTCTATCAATTATGGTAAAGAGGGCGGTAAAACAAGCATCGGTTTATACGATATGGATTCCCTATTTTTGGTCGATATTTCCGATAATGGCTTGGGTATTAAAGAAAGCGATATTCCAAGAATCTTCGAGCGTTTTTATAGAGTAGATAAAAGTCGCTCTAAGGAGCAAGGCGGAACCGGTTTAGGTTTGTCCATATGCAAACACATTGTAGAAGCTCACCAACAAAATATTAATGTGAGCAGTAAACTTGGACAAGGAAGTTCCTTTTCTTTTACTCTAGAAAAAGCTTAGCTTATCTGCTTTTTTTGTTTGCCTCTTTAATGTATTGTTCCAACGCCATTGTCATAGAAGGAGCTTTGGGGTGTGGAGCTTCAATATCTAAGCGTAAGCCCGCTTCTTTAACCGCTTTTGCAGTTGCGGGTCCAAATACGGCAATTCTTGTGTCGCCTTGTTCAAAATCGGGAAAGTTCTTTTGCAAAGACTTAATACCCGCAGGTGTGAAGAATACTAAAACATCATATTTTATGTCTGCCAAATCGGACAAGTCACTAAGAACAGTCTTGTACATAATGGCTTTCTTGTACTTGTACCCTGCTTTGTCTAAGGCTTTAGGTATAGAGGGTTTATGTACGTCTGCTAACGGAATCAAAAAGTTCTCCGACTTGTGTTTTTCGGCAATTTTCATCAGATTGTCGAAAGTACCGTTAGCATAAGAAATTTTTCGTTTTCTGTAAACGATGTATTTTTGTAGATAAAAGGCAGTTGATTCGGAGATACAGAAATACTTCATTTCATCCGGAATGGTCACTCTTAATTCTTCTGCCAAACGAAAATAGTGGTCTATAGCCGTACGACTTGTAAAGAAAACGCAAGTAAAATCTAAAAGATGAATTTTACTTTGTCTAAATTCTTGGGCACTAATTCCCTCTACATGTATGAAGGATTTAAAATCAATGTTCAGATTAAATTTTTCCGCTAAATCGAAATAAGGAGATCTTTCTGTCTCGGGTTTTGGTTGAGAAACCAAAATATTTTTTACCTTTTTCTTAGTCATAACCATCTTTTTTATCCTCTTAAAATAGCCACTTATAAAGTAAAATTACGGGCACAATTTCGAGGATGCAAAGATATAAAATCATATAAAAAATTGGAACATTATTTTTAAAACTTATATAAGTACCTCTTAACCAATGGTAAATATATAAGATAAGGTACAAGATAATGGCTAAATATAAGACTGATGTACTGAAAGGAGAGGCTAAAAATGGGTAGATAATGACAAAGGGAATGGATAGAACGCCAAAAAAGCGATTGATAAAATGAAAGTTGTATAAGTATTCTTTCAGTATTTTTTTGTCTTCGTAGATAAATGCTATGAGTTTGTTGATGAGAACAAATGCAAGGTAATAAATGCTAACAGCTGATATTATGCTTATTAAAATGATGCCATAATTTGTTGATGTAACTATTGGTTTAATACCAAGGTAAAATAAAAGGATGGAACTGTTGATGGTAAATAAAACGCTTAAAAGAGCAGATAAACGATTACTGTTGGTGTTTTGCTCTTGAAACATCCTATAAAACAAATGGTAGTTGAACAATGCCTTGGGGTATTGTTTTAGTTTGTTGTTGAATTTAAGTTTGATAAAAGCCACATAGAATAACAGTATCAACAGGAAACCTAAGAATCCCCAATTGGATTTTAAGTTGTTGTGGGGTTCGTTGTTTTTAATGGGTGGTTCTGTTTTTATCTCGCTGTTTAACGATTGCTTTGGTAATTCTTCCGTTTTAATTGAGGAAAGAATTTGATGCGATATGCGGTTGGTAGAATCTTTGACTTCTTTTTTGAAGTTTGTTTTTTCTGTTGGCTTACTTTTTTTTATAGATTCCGGATGGATAGCTCTTTTATTTATGGTGATTCGGTATAAACTTAATGGCGGGTTTTGTTCGCTTTTTAAGAACCAAAAATGTTCCTTTCGGATTAAAATAGGGCTGTCAATGATTTTATGAGCTTTGATGCGTCTTTTGCGATATTGAGCTACCATAAGTCTCCATTCAGCAGAGTCTATCGGGTTGCCTGCGTATATTGACACGATTGCAGGTTCTTCTTTTAAGTTTTCTTGAACCTTTGCCTTTGCCGACAAAGAGGACGTGTCCTGTTTTGCTTGATTTTCAATAGTCTGTTCAGGCGAAAGCCGAGCTGTATTTGTAGCGTTTGAGTCGGGTGTCTGAGGGTAATAATATGTCTGAAAACTAAAATCTGGCATTGTTCTAAACTATCGACCTCAAATATAGAAAATTATGTAGTTTTGTCGATTGTAATTTTTGAAAAAAAGAAGAAATATGAAGATAATATCGTACAATGTAAATGGTATTAGAGCTGCTATTAAAAAGGGTTTTATTGATTGGTTGGCGGATGAGAATCCCGATGTGATTTGTATTCAAGAAACCAAAGCGAATAAGGAACAGGTGGATGACCTTCATAAAATTGAGGCTTTGGGGTACCAAACGTTTTGGTTTTCTGCTCAGAAAAAAGGGTATAGTGGCGTGGCTATTTTTACCAAAATAACGCCCGATAATGTTGTCTGTGGCATGGGGATAGACCAGTACGATAATGAGGGAAGAATGATACGTGCTGATTTTGGCGATATTACGCTTATTAATTCTTATTTTCCCAGTGGTACAACGGGCGATATTCGTCAAGATTTTAAAGAGGATTATTTGAAAGACGTTCAGGTTTTTATTGACCAATTAAAAGAAGAACGTCCGAACATTATTTTGTGTGGCGATTATAATATTTGTCATACCGAGATAGATATTCACAACCCTGCGAAACAACAAAAAACATCCGGCTTTTTACCCCACGAAAGGCAGTGGGTAAGCGACTTTTTGTCGAGCGGATTTGTAGATAGCTTTAGGGCGTTCAACACCGAACCGCATCATTATTCTTGGTGGAGTTATAGAGCAGGAGCGAGGGCAAAAAACTTGGGCTGGCGTATTGATTACCATATGGTAAGCGATTGTATGGCGGATAGAATGCAGTCTGCCTCTATTTTGAGCGAGGTGGTGCATTCCGACCATTGTCCTATTGTTTTAGAAATAGCTTAAAGCATTTGTTTTAAGGATATAAACCGAAGTATGTATTTAAAAATAAAGCAACCGTATCGGCATTTATTTTTTGATTTAGACCGAACTTTGTGGGATTTTGAAACCAACTCTATACAGACTTTTAAAATTATTTTTGATATAAGGCAATTAGATGCTGTTTTTCCCAATTTCGATGTGTTTGTTCAGCGGTACAAATATCATAATGAGAAATTATGGGACTTGTATAGAAGGGGGGTAATTACTAAAGCTAAGTTGAGGAACGAACGCTTTTTACTGACCCTGCAAGAGTTTGGTTGTAATGACACAAAACTAGCGGAAACTATGGGAGATGATTATGTGGAGTTAAGTCCTCAACAGACCACATTGTTCCCTCGTACAATAGAAACTTTAAGCTATCTTCAACCTCGTTATAGCATGCATATTATTACCAACGGGTTTGTGGAGGTGCAGTATAAAAAGTTAAAAAATAGCGGGTTAGAACCTTTCTTTGATAAGGTGATTACTTCCGAAGCGGCTAAGGCGTCTAAGCCCAAACCGGAGATTTTTCATCTGGCACTCAGCTCTACGCAAGCCAAAAAAACAGAAAGTTTAATGATTGGCGATGATTTGCAAAATGATATTTTAGGGGCTCGAAAATACGGTATAGACCAAGTTTATTTTAACCCTCATCATAAACCTCATCAAGAGGCGGTTACTTTTGAAATTGCTGCCATTAGTGATTTGATGAATATTTTGTAGCTTTGTTTCTGTAAACGTGATATGCTTACATTGTATTAGCCATAATTGAAATATGATATGAAAAATGTAAAATTATTGATTGGCTTGCTTTTATTGGCGTTTGTTTTGGTTTCTTGCGATGGAGATGATAATAAACAACCCGATAAGGTCGCTAAAAACTATTTTAAGTTGGGTGATAAGGAATACTTTTTGTCTAAGGGCAGTTCGTCAAGTGTAAGTTCTTACCCTATTTATTTTAATGATATTATTCTGTACTCTTCGGGATTAACTCTAAAACAAACAGATGAAGGCCCTGAATTTGAAGGAAGTGGAGATTTTGTTGGCTTTCTTTTTGCTTCATTTAAAGCCGAAATTCCGGTAGGAACTTATGTCTTTAATAGTTCTAATATCGAAGATACCATTACTGCTTTTGAAGATGGCGTTGTTGGAGTTTCGTATAACTCTGATTTAGAAGATGATAATGGTGTTCTTGAATTCGAATCAGGAAAGATAAGCATTAGTAAAAATGGGGATATTTATACTATCAACTTTGATTGTGAGGAAGAAAAAGGACGTAAGGTAAAAGGTTTCTATAAAGGGAAATTACCAACATACTGAGAATAGTAAACTCACAGTATAAGAAATGGTGTCATTAATGCGTATTTGCGAATAAAAATAGATTGATAAGATGGTTTTCTGAAAACAAGAAACCCTACTACAACAAGAGGGAGGTTGCGAAACGAATTCACAACCTCCCTTAACTTGCTCTTTTTTAAAAAACACTATTTTTGATAGATAAAGACATTACACTGCCTTTACCTACCAATGTCATTTTTTTTGACACCTAAATTCTGCAAAGATTTTTGTAATAGAACAAGCCTTGCGAACTTTAGGTAATAAGGCTTATCTGCCCAATTTCACAGCTAAATCAACAACTCTGTTAGAGTACCCCCATTCGTTATCGTACCAAGATAAAACTTTGACCGTTTTACCTATAACCTGCGTACTAAGTCCATCAAAAATAGACGAATGTGGATTATGAACAATGTCTATAGAAACCAAAGGCTCTTCGGTATATTGCAAAATACCTTTCATTTCGTTTTCTGACGCCTCCTTCATCAATCGGTTGATTTCCTCTGCGGTAGTTTCTTTTTTCAACTGAGCAGTAAAGTCGGTTAAGGAGCCTGTAGGAGTAGGAACACGTACCGAAATACCATCTAATTTCCCTTTTAATTCAGGAATAATTTTACCAACAGCTTTAGTTGCTCCTGTTGTGGTTGGAATGATAGAAACTGCTGCAGCTCTTGCCCTTCTCAAATCAGAGTGAGGTTGGTCTAAAAGGCTTTGGTCGTTGGTATAAGCATGTACCGTATTCATATATCCGGCCTCTATACCAAAATTATCATGTAATATTTTAACAATCGGAGCTAAACAATTCGTGGTGCAAGAAGCGTTAGAAACACACTCGTCAGTATCTTGCAATTCATCAGTATTAACCCCTAAAACAATCATTCTGTCAATGGCATCTTTGGCGGGAACAGTTAAAATAACTTTTCTCGCACCATTTTTAAGATGGTCACCATATCCACCATATTCGCCCTCTCGTGTTCTAAACACTCCGGTAGCTTCTATCACAATATCAGGCGTTTCAGCCCATTCTATCTTAGCAGGATGACGCTCTGCCGTAATTTTAATTTCTGTACCGTCAACAATTAAAAAACCCTCTTTATAATCTACCGAACCTTGATAAGCCCCTTGTGTAGAATCATATTTAAGGAGTTGTGCTAAGGTTTTGGTATCGGTTAAGTCGTTAATACCTATTACTTCTATATCATTACGCTCTTGAATGACTTTAAACACATTCTTTCCAATACGTCCAAAGCCATTAATTCCAACTTTTATTTTCGACATTTTAATAAGATTATTTTTTTTGACAGAGCAAAGTTATAATTTATTCCTTAATGTGTCTAATAAAATAAGTATATTTGTGAGCGAATTAAAAAAACAATTACAGTGGATATTTTTGAAAAACTTAGACAGAACCAAGGTCCGTTAGGACAACACTCTAAAGAATCTCATGGGTATTTTACATTTCCTAAATTGGAAGGAGAGATTGCTCCGAGAATGCAATTTAGAGGTAAAGAGGTATTAACTTGGAGTTTGAATAACTATATTGGTTTAGCCAATCATCCTGAAGTTAGAGAGGCTGATGCCCAAGCAGCTAAGGAGTATGGAATGGCTTACCCAATGGGAGCCAGAATGATGTCGGGGCAGACCTCTAAACATGAGGAATTGGAGCAAAAATTGGCAGACTTCGTTCAGAAACCAAGTGCATATTTACTTAACTTTGGTTATCAAGGTATCATGTCTATTATTGATGCTTTGGTGGGTAGAAATGATGTTATTGTGTACGATTCCGAGTGCCACGCTTCCATTATGGACGGTATCTTCTTGCACAAAGCCAAAGGCGGAAAGAGTTTTGTTTTTCCGCATAATGATATAGAGCGAGCTCGTAAAATGTTAGGCTTTGCCCAAAAGCGTATCGACGAAACAGGCGGTGGTATTTTGGTTATTACCGAGGGCGTTTTCGGGATGTCCGGAGATTTAGGAAAGTTAGACAAAATTGTTGCCTTAAAAAAGGATTTCGATTTTAGACTTTTGGTAGATGATGCTCACGGTTTTGGTACTATGGGAGAAACAGGATATGGTACAGGAGAGCATTTAGGTGTACAAGACGGTATTGATTTATACTTCTCAACTTTTGCCAAATCTATGGCAGGCATAGGTGCTTTTATTGCATCGGATGAGGATATTGTTAACATCTTACAGTACAATATGCGTTCTCAGATTTTTGCTAAATCCTTGCCTATGCCAATGGTTATGGGTGCTCTGAAGCGTTTAGAATTATTGCAAAGCAAGCCGGAACTAAAAACTCAACTTTGGAAGATTGTAGAAAAATTACAAACTGGCTTAAAAGACGCCGGTTTTGACATCGGTAAAACAGAATCTCCCGTTACTCCGGTAATGATGAAAGGTAATATTCCGGAAGCAACTAATTTAATTATCGATTTAAGAGAAAATTATTCGGTATTTTGTTCCGTTGTTGTATATCCGGTTGTTCCTAAAGGTGTAATATTGCTTCGCTTAATCCCGACAGCAGTACATACCGAGGAGGATGTGGAATACACCATCAATGCTTTTAAAGAATGTAAGGTTAAATTAGATGCAGGTCAGTACAAAGGCGAAACTATTGGACGTGTATAACCCATCTGATTTTGAATCAATAAAAAAGCTGCCTCAAAAAAAAGGCAGCTTTTTTTATGATGTAAAGTCCTTAGACCTAAAATGCAAATCCATTTGAGGAAAAGGAATCCTAATATTATTCTCGGTAAATTTTTGGTTAATGGTTTTTCTAATGTCGCTTTTAACATTTTCTATTCTAAAGATATTATCGCTAAAAAAGAGCAAGAGAAAATCTAAGTGCGACTCCCCAAAATCAAGAAATCTTGCATTTATGGTGTGTTTTTTAGACACGTCAGGATGTTCTTCAGCACTTTCTTTTAACAGCTTAATAACCAAATCGACAGGACTTCCGTAAGCAACACCAACCCTAATTTTAAAACGTGTTTCCTGAGTTTGATGACTCCAATTTATCACTTTATTATTGGAAATAATTGAGTTAGGAACTATTACAGAAATATCATCTCTGTTCATACATTTCGATGTCCTTAAACCAACCTCCTCAATTTTAACAATATCTTCATCTATTTGTAAAATATCGCCCACTCTTATAGAACGCTCCGACAAGATAATAATCCCTGATATAATGTCGTTAAAGGTTTGTTGCAGCCCTAAACCAACACCTACCATTAATGCTGCAGAACCGGCTAATAGCACTGTGAGTTTGACACCCATCACGTCCAAAATCAAACCAAAAGCAACGACCCAAATAACATACTTTATAATTTGAAATAAGGCATGACGATTACCCAAAGTATAGTGAGATAGATTGCTACGAAACATTGATTTTTTAATAACCCAAAGTATCAATCTGGTAACAGCGAATATAATTACCGTAAAAAACAAAGCATATACTTTAATGGTATAGTCCCCCAAGTTTAATATATCAAACTCTAAAAATGATTTGAATTCTTCCATTTTAAATATTTTTTTAACGACATCAACCACAAAAATAGAAAAATAAGAATCAGTATCGCCTAAAACTATTCTATTTTAATAGGTCACAATCAGTTTTGCCTTAAATAATTTATACGTTCTTAGCCTTGGGCTATCTGAACTTTTTTTACTTTTGGGAGTATGAATTTTTTGGACGTTTTAGCTTCATTTTTTACCCAGCCTCATATTGAATGGTTGATATTGTTCGCTTTGGTTTCGCTCATTCAAATCGTTTATTATTTGGTGTTTTATCTACCCATTGCAAAAGAAAAAACAAGGGTTACAGACCGTTCTTTTAATCAACCCGTATCGGTAATTATTGCTGCCCACAACGAGGCAGAAAACCTAAGTCGTTTTTTACCTTCTGTTTTGGAACAAGATTATCCGGTATTTGAGGTTATTGTTGTTGATGACCGCTCCAGTGACGAAACCGAAACGGTATTAGCAATATTTAAGCAAAAATATCCTCATCTGAGAACGAGCTTTATCAAAGATACAGGAAAGCTGAAACGTGGCAAAAAATTAGCCTTAACATTAGGCATTAAGGCCGCTCAGTACGATTACCTTTTATTGACCGATGCTGACTGTAAGCCCGCAAGTAATCAATGGATTAAATCAATGTCTTCGGACTTTTCCAAAGCCGATGTAGTTTTGGGTTATGGTCCTTACTTCACTCAAAAGGGGTGGCTCAACAAATGGATTCGCTACGAAACTTCGTCTATTGCTTTGCAATATATGGGCTACGCAAAGGCATCAGTCCCTTACATGGGTATCGGTAGAAATTTAGCATACAAAAAACAGCTGTTTACCGAGCACAAAGGCTTTATGACACACGCTCACCTTCCTTCCGGCGACGACGATTTGTTTATTAACGAAATATCTTCCAAAGCAAATATAACCTACAATGTAAGCCCTGACAGCTTTGTATATTCTATACCTCAATCTAATTGGAAGAATTGGAAACGACAAAAACAAAGGCATTTATCCAGTTTCTCGCGATACCGAAAAAAACATTTGATACTATTGTCCTTAGAAACTTATAGTCGCATAGGGTTTTATTTACTACTTCCTGTAGTTTTAATGCTTTTTCCCTTTTGTTATGCCGTGTATTTATTGACACTAATCAGAGTGCTTCTTTTTGTCGGCATACAAATTAAGTGGAATAAAAAAATGCAAGAAAAAAACATTGCTGCTTACGCCCTTGTTTTTGACCTTATCAGCCCTATTATCTATTTCTTTTTATACATCAACGGAAGAAAGTATCAACATAAATAACCTGAAAAGTCAATATTTGATAGACTTTGCCTTATCTGTTTTACCCTTTCCTTAGATAAGCCTTTATTTCATACCTTTGTGGCAATGTTAAATGTTTCATCTTTTATGTTTTTTTTCAAACAAAGATTGAACATTAGTTTTGTGAGAGAAAAAACTATATAAAAAGTTACATTTACTAATTGAACTTACACAAAGCTGTATGTCCAATAAATCATAAGCCTCCGTATGAAGTATTGGGTGGCGATTTGTTTTGCCTAGCAACTTACGTTACATTATTTGTAACTTTTGTTATTTGGTACGTTTAGAACAAAAAAGCCCAACCGAAGTTGAGCCTTTTATTAATTCCTTAAAATTATGGATTATTTTAAAACCCCTAACTCTTTACCTACTTTTGTAAAGGCGGCAATGGCTTTGTCTAAGTGTTCTTTTTCGTGTCCGGCAGATAGCTGAACTCGAATTCTTGCCTCGCCCTTAGGTACAACAGGATAATAGAATCCGGTTACATAAATACCCTCGTCTAATAATTTAGCGGCAAAGTCTTGCGACAATTTAGCATCGTATAGCATTACCGCACAAATAGCCGATTTGGTAGGTTTAATGTCGAAACCGGCGTCTAACATTTTTTGAACAAAATAATCGGTATTCTCGTGCAACTTATCTTGTAAGGCAGTGGTTTCGCTCATCATATCAAACATTCTGATACCTGCATTAGCAACTACCGGAGGAATAGAGTTTGAGAATAAATATGGTCTTGAACGCTGACGCAACATTTCGATAATCTCCTTTTTACCGGTAGTAAATCCACCAATAGCACCACCAAAGGCTTTACCCAAAGTTCCGGTGATAATATCTACTTGTCCGCGAATATCAAATTGCTCGGTAACTCCTCTACCGGTTTTACCCACCACGCCTGCCGAGTGGCACTCGTCCACCATTACAAGAGCGTCGTATTTTTCAGCTAATTTAGTAATCTCGTCCATAGGGGCAACATTACCGTCCATAGAGAAAACACCGTCAGTTACAATAATTCTAAATCGCTGTTCTTGTGCTTTTTTCAATTGCTCCTCTAAATCAGCCATATCTGCATTAGCATATCTGTAACGCTTGGCTTTACAAAGACGTACCCCGTCTATAATAGAAGCGTGGTTTAAGGCATCCGAAATAATAGCGTCTTCGGCTGTAAATAAAGGCTCGAATACCCCTCCGTTAGCATCGAATGCAGCGGCGTACAAAATGGTATCTTCTGTTCCAAAGAACTCTGCAATTTTCTGTTCCAAAGTTTTATGAAGGTCTTGCGTTCCGCAAATAAAACGCACAGACGACATTCCGTAACCTCTGGTGTCCAAAGCCTCTTTGGCAGCGTCTATCAACTCTTGGTTGTTAGAAAGCCCCAAGTAATTGTTCATACAGAAGTTAAGCACCTTTTGTCCGGTGGTTAAGCTGATTTCTGCCTCTTGTGGAGAGTTAATAATTCTTTCTCCTTTAAATAATCCTGCC
>PDWI01009236.1_pt1 | contig 11383 bp, 6 predicted proteins | sample 1430891 | NCBI WGS metagenome assembly PDWI01 (sample SAMN01162508, study PRJNA174530) | Oral metagenome, whole genome shotgun sequencing project. | biome: Marine environment; feature: Marine mammal; material: Swab sample of the gingival sulcus; isolation source: swab sample of gingival sulcus... | reverse complement strand
CGGAATTTCCATTGGCCTGCCCCAGGATTTCATTGAAGCATGGCTGGGAAGTTCCTGCTGTTCTGCCAGCAAGGGGCTGGAAAAACTGGTGTCCGGGCTTATTGGGCAGTCAGGACCTGGAATGTCCGGGCAGGCCTTTCCTTTGGTCAGGGGATTGCAGCCTTCATCTGAATGTATGCGCATGGCCAGAGGACTCATGTCTGCCAGACGACAGACATTTGCTGACAACCTGCATTTTGAATCCCTGGCTTTGGAACTTTTGTCCAGGATACTGACCCTGAAAGACTCCCCGGCCATTTCTTCTGTGGAGCGAACATGCAGCATAAAGACGGCGGTTGACGAGGCAGTGGATATTCTGCGCCGGGAATGGGACGACCCGCCTACCATTTCAACCCTGTCCCGGCGGGTGGGGATGAATGAATGCTACCTCAAAAGATGGTTTCGCTGGCAGACAGGCATGTCCATTGGCGGGTATATCAGGAAACAGCGCATGAAAAAAGCCTTGGAAATGATACAAACAGGAAAGTATTCCATCCTGGAAATAGCACTCTTTGTCGGCTATTCTAATCCTAGTTATTTCAGTGCTGCATTCAAGAAATTTTACGGGCATCTTCCCTCGTATTATCTGCCACGTTCTGACAAAAAAGCTTGATAAGGTATACCAAAATCATGCAACAGGCAATAACGTATTATCATTCAGAATAGGTCAAATATTCATAATTATACCCATAACGATATTTTCTCGAATCATCAAAAAAGGTGCCATAATAGTCGTTAAAGACAATACCTATAATACGTTCCGGGCCAATGGCATTGATTGCATCTTCAATCCTGCTCTTCCCAACATTTCCCTGCCGCACCACCAGCACAACCCCATCAACACTATGAGCGAGCATTCTTGCCTCAGAAGCAAGCAACACCGGCGGAGCATCAAAAATAATCGTCCTGTCTGTATAACGCGCAGAGAGTTCGTTAATTAAATCCTTCATTAAAATAGAACTTAACAGTTCCGCCGGGTTTGGCGGTGGAGTGCCAGATAGCAACAGCGAAAGCTTTGGTATTCTCGAACGCACAATAAGCTCTGGTAAAGGAGTGTTATGCTGAAGATAGTCGGACAGACCAAACTCTTCATTGCGCCCAAGCAGCCGCTGTATTGATGGTCGGCGCAGATCTCCATCTACCAGTAGTACATATTGATCTACCCCGGAAGCAAAAGAGAGACTTAAATTTGTAGCAACAAAACTTTTCCCCTCTCCCGGCATTGCAGACGTCACCATAATTGTTCCGGCAGAGGTTTTCTTTTCCATATTCAGCAAAATGCGTGTGCGCAACGTCTTGAAGACTTCAGTAAGTGAGTCTGCAGAGTAGTTGGCACCATAGAGTCGCTCTTCCCATTTTTCGATCAACTCTTCGGGGTTATAAACAGGAGTCCTCTCCTGTTTTCGCCGGGAGGAGCGTGTTCTATTGTGCCTTCCTTCTCCCTGTAACGTCTTTTTTCTGGTATGCCGATTACGAGAATCTTCCACCCCCGCTTTTTCCATTATTTTGGAAAACTTTCCCATTTTTTTCCTTGATCGTATTAATTTATAACGATTAATGTTCTCTTTTTGTCGTTTATAAAAGTGTCAAATAATGATTTTTCCCCTGCTCCAGAAAAAGACGAGGGATGCCAACAGTACCAACATCCATGAAGAGAAAAAAATACCTTCAACCCAATACCGGAGTTTTTGCTTCTTTTTTTCATGCACAAGCTGATATCGGGGCACGCAGGCAATAACCTCAATACCAAAGACATCTTCCACCGTCTCTGGATTGCGAAAAGAGGTATCAAGAAATTCAAGACAAAGAGCAATCCCCCCTCCAATCCCTGCGCCCATCACAACAGCTATCAACATATATTTCAGGAAATCTGGTTTTACTGGTTTGAGAGGAGGTCGTGCAGTATCCTTAATCTTGAACTGACTCCCTTTCTGGTTTCTCTCAAGATTCATAACTGAGCGAGCTTGCAAGTTTTGCGCCACCAAAAAATCATAGTGTTTTTTTAATTCGCCATATTCCCGGCTAATTGCTGCCCATTCAGCTTCTCGAATCGGAGCTGCCGCAATCCATTTTTCATATTTACCGATCTGCTTCTTGGTACGAGCCATCTCCTTGGTAATCTTCTCAATACTCAAGGAGATCTCTTTTAACTGAAGATTAAGGTCAAAGAGAATCTTGTCGGTGATAACCTCTCTGTTTTTAGTGTACCCTTCCTCGACAACATTTCTTTCCTGCGGTTTATTAGCGACAGCAGCCTTCTCCAACGCAGCAATTCTCTTATCCATCATCTTGATTTTTGGATGTTTGGCAGTATAACGTTGCTGCAACATTTTCCTCATTTTCTTCATCTGTTGCAGCTCATCCCAGGAAGAAAGGACTGGTGCAACTTCTGCTTCCCCAGAAGAAGCAGAACTATCGACTTTGGCAAGGCGCTCCAGCAATTGCCGTCTGCCATTTATCTGTTCATGAATAAGAACTCGTGTCTTTTCCAGATCCTGGATAGATTCCTGCTTGCCCTGATAATGCTCCTGCAAGGCGGTAAGCCGATTGATATTCTCTTGCCGTTGTTGCGGCATTTCATTGTAATATTTCAACTTGTAATCACGAAGAATCAACTCTTTTTGATCAAGAGTCTTCTTTGCCATTTCCAGCTCATCTTCGGTATAATTGGAAGTTTCCACCGCCCGATCCTGTCGCTGACGCAGGTTTTCCTCAACAAATTTACCAGCGATAATATTTGTAACCCGTGCCACAACTTCCGGGTTTTTATCGGAAAAAGAAACGGTAAAAATATTTCCTTGCCGGGAAGGAGAGATAACAATACGCTTGCGCATAAGCTGAACAACATCATACATAGCGCTTTTTTTCAGGTTATCTGTATAGAGTTTTTGTGACTCTATAATACCTTCAAGATTTGTTCTGCTCAAGATAAGGGGAGAAAGAGTGCTGACCACATTTTTCAGCTTGCCTCTTTCATCAGGAGATAACTTGGCAGGATTAATCTTCTGCTGCTGATAGACGATCAACGCAGAAGCGGTATAAATTTTATCCTGTACAAGATAAACCCCAAGTACAACCGTCAGGGTCGAAAGAAGACAGGAGAGAAGCAGGATTCTTCTGCGTATAATAACCCGAACAATTTTCTGAATCTGTTCTACCTGTTCAACGTTTGATTCCATTGATGTTTACAGCCTCCCCTTATCATACGTAATATGGAAAACCCTTCTCTCCAGACGTATTCATTATTGAGTTTGTCTTCAATCATATTTGCGGCCCAAAAAATCAGCGCAATCCAGTACAACAAAAAAGAGCCGGAAATATTTTTTCAGATAATGCGACATTTGTACCAAGCCACTGCCTATTTTATCACAATAACAGGTATATTGTCACCATCCGCATTTTTACCGTCATACGTAAAGAAATACCTCCAGAAAAACAGCATATAAAAAAAGTTCACTCATCGCTACAATTTATCGGTAACTCAACAAGAAAAGTTATCTGTGACTTCTCGGGCATGGATTCAACCCGTACGCTGCCGCCATACTCCTGAGCAATGGTTCTCACAATAAACAGACCAAGGCCAAGATGGGGTTTATCATCCTTACCACTTCCCTTACTGCGACTGGAAACCATTGAATTAAAGATCTGTCCCTGCAATTTTTCAGGGATAACCGGCCCATTATTGCTTACAAAAAGAGAAATGCTCTTCTCCTTTTTTTTCAGTCCTATAACAACAGGCGTTTTGGGAAAATGGAATGAAACGGCATTTTCCACCAGTTTATCAAGCAACTGCAAAATGCGTAACGGATCACCATAAAAGAGTATTTCCTGTGAGACAGGTTCATAAACAAATGTTGTATCGATAAAGGCCTCCCGCCAGTGATGAGTCAGCCATACTTCCATAGCCTTATTTAGTGAAAAGATCTCTTTCTGGTCTCCGTCAAGCATCTCCTGCAAGGTTGTTGCATCACGAATATCAGAAAGAAGCGCCTCCAGCCTGGCAACACTTGTCAGGGACCACTCTATATAGCGGCGCACATCAACAGGCTGTTTTTCAAGCTCTCTGGCGAGATTTTTCAAGGAAGAAGAAATACCAATAAGCGGAGTGCGAATTTCATGCTCCAGATTATCCGCCATTTTTTCCCGAAAATCGGTTTGCGATTTCAGTTGATTTAGCATATTAGCAAGAGTACAGGACAACTCGCCAATTTCATCACCTGATGACATTGGAGTAATAGGGCAAATTTGTCCGCTGCTGGTGATAGCACTCGCTGCATCCCGACTGATCTTACGAATCCGTGCCGAAAGATAAAAAGCAAAGAGAAAAAGAGCGCCACCGCCAAAAATAAAGAGGAAAATAGCAACGGTTATTGTCTCTTCTATCACTCTGTTCTGCATCGCAACAATGCTGCTGGTTGTCTGTTCAACGGCCACTGCACCAACAATGGTTTTGCCGTTTTTTAGCGGTGCGGTAGCCACCATCAACTCTACGGGATCGCCCTTTTTGCCCGAGGTATGCATATACCTGCCAAAACTGTTTTCTCCGGTTAAGGCTTTTTTTACGCCATCAAGAGAAAAAGAGGAGAGGGGTGCAGGATTGTTGATTGTATCTTCTGAAAATGGCTTGGTAAAAATACGGTAGAGCGGTGCCAGCAACTTTCCCAGATATTGACTCACACGCAAGATTCCTTTTGCCGGCCTTTTTTCCTCCAGAGAGGCGCCAGATAACACTCCGGCAGTAGCCCTGATGCGAGAGTTTGCATCAATAATCAAGATACGAAAATTAGGCCGCTCCAGAGTTTTAAGAATTGACTGTATCGTGGTGGAAGGGCTGATTATCCATCCGGGATCTTGAATAGTATTAATATTTTTTATATTTTTGAAATCATTATTTTTATAATTATTTTTACTGTTTTTATGTTTTTTACTTGTGTCGACAATATATTTGATTTCACGACTATTTTCATCATCAACATCAACAAGGGCAAAGGCAAGTTTATTACCAATCATTTCCCTTGGCAGGCGGATTTCAACGATATATCCATCACCGCTCTCTTTCCACACCCCCTGAATATTGCGTTCAATGGTCGCTGGACCAAAATCATCGTAGAGGTAGCCATTCACCCAGCCGGGCTGACGAGGGCTTATCTGGTATTGTCGTAACACTCCATTACTGTCTTCAATATGCACCTGCAAATGATCGGAACGATCCATCCATAAAGAATTGGCACCCCGATAAACAATCGTATCATCCGTTACCTTGAAAAAGGCATAGATATATTTATCCCGCTCTCCAGTCATATGCAGAGCATGAAAAGATTGAAAATCATACTCCTGCGAACCAGAAAGCAGATGCTCTGCCGCCAGCATTTCGGCCATCGAATCAATCTCTGGCCAGTCATCAAGTTTGGCATTTAACCGAATGGGATGGTGCAACCGCAGCATATAGACTGCGCTGGAAACATCTGGATGCAGCCGCTCCCTGTTCAGGATTTCTGGCTGACTGGCAAGTACAGCAGCAACAGAACGGGCAAAAAACAACAACGACTGCTCCTCGCTCTGAAGCAGATCCCGTTTTATCTGCTCGCTTAACTGAAAACCAACAACAGGAATAACCAGCAGAATCAAGGAGATAAAAAACAGCTTTGTCCGCAGGGATATTTTAGAAAAGGAAAAACGCATCAACGTACTCTCCAGCGATACCCCATACCATATTCGGTACGAATAGCGTTAAATTCAGGATCTATCTCGCGGAATTTATCCCGAATCCGTCGTATATGAGTGGCAATGGCATTGTTTGTTATCTTGGTATTGGCCGCCTCCATCAACTGATCGTGGGATTTAACATGGCCGGGTCGCTCAACAAGAGCCAATAACAGCCAAAATTCGGTGAGAGTGAGATCAAGCGGGCTTTTTTGCCAATGCACCACATGCTGTGCCTTAAAAACATCAAGCTCACCAACGGTAATGGTCTCACTCTGAGTGGGCGCCATGCTGGCCGATTCCACAATTCTGAACAGGGAGGCCACCCGTACTGGCAGGTATTCCATGTTTTTACTGTTTTTCGGCAAATAATCCCATGCACCAAGACGCAAACCGCTATCGCGAAAGGAGTCGCTATCCCTTGCGGTTAAAAAGATGATGGGAATAGACGCAGAAAGCTGGCGCAACTGGGTACAAAGGGTAAAACCACCTTCCAGCTCTTCCTCCAGCATAATATCCAGTATTGCCATATCCGGGAGTTCCTTTTGAAAAACAGCAATGGCCTGCAAACGATTGCCATAGCTGTGTACCGTGTATCCTTCACGCTCAAGAATCTTTGTATAATTGGCGCGCTGAGTATCATCATCTTCAACCAGTGCGATTATTTGTGGCATTTTTCACCCTCCTTTTTTGCTTTTTCTTCGCATATCCTGAAAAAGATAAAATACTCCCAAATCTTTTTTTATGCGAATCTGCCCAAAAGAACTTCTTTTATTAAAAAATCCTGATAATTAATTGAAATATAATCATTATTTTTTCACACCACCCGGTATTGTCATAATCTGCCATAATATCTGGACAAATTATCATTTTGTTTCCAAGGAATTGTCATTTTTTTATGGTTTTCTACTCCAAAGAGAATTTTCACACCGCAAGTCAATGGCAACATAACAATCACTTTTGGAGAAAATAATGAAAAAAAAGAACAAGCAGGATATTACGGTAAAAGAAAAAGGCATTGATCCTGCAAAAACATTGATGTTTTTATATCTTTTCATCGTGGCGGTAGGTGTACTGGCAAGCGCTCTTGATGCAAACGCAAAACAGATGAAAAATCTGCCGGAAAAAATAGAACAGGGACAACTATATCTGGTTAAAGATGGAGAGAAAGGCAAATACCTGCAAATTTCTCCGTTGCAAAAGGAAATTGTAAAGATGTCGATAAGCGGCATTATCAATCGGGTTGTGGTTGAGCAACACTTTATCAATACCAGCGATATATGGGTTGAAGCAGTCTACGCTTTTCCCCTGCCCGAAGAAAGCGCAATAGATCATTTACGCCTGCGCATAGGAGAAAGGGAAATTATTGGCGTTATACAGAAGAAAAAAGAGGCGGAAAAAACCTATGAAGAGGCAAAGGAGTCGGGACGTAAAGCAAGCCTGCTGGTGCAGAGAAGGCCAAATATCTTTACCTGTAAAATTGCCAACATTGCGCCGGGAGAGCGCATTGTTGCAACAGTAGAATATCAACAGGGCGTACGCTATGATAACGGCATTTTCTCCCTGCGCTTTCCGATGGTTATTTTCCCAAGATATATTCCGGGAACGCCTTTGATAAACGAAAAAGGCGAAGCTGCGGGCGTTGCAACAGGTCAAACTCTTTCCTTTACAGGTGGGGGCTGGGTAGCTAATACCGATGCCGTTCCCGATGCATCCACCATTACCCCACCGGTAGATACTACTGGAGCAAACCCCATACCGGTTGAACTGTCGATCGATCTTGCTGCTGGTGTTCCCCTGCAACAGATAACGTCTCTCTACCACGGCATAAAAAAAGAGAAAAGAGGACAAGGGCATTATCAGATCTCTTTTACCGGCGAGGTAAAGGCCGATCAGGATTTTGTACTGCAATGGCAGCCACAAAACACCCTTCTCACCCAGGCGGCACTTTTTTATGAGCAAAAAAATGGAGAAGACTATTCCCTGCTTATGGTAATGCCACCACATAAAAATAATAGTGCCAAAACACCTCCTCGGGAAATGATTTTTATCCTTGATATTTCCGGTTCCATGGCCGGACCGTCTCTTCATCAGGCTAGGGAAGCAATAAAACTGGCCTTACAACGATTAACAGCTAAAGACAGTTTTTTTATCATTATTTTTAACGATGATGCGCAACAATTATTTGCACAACCGATTGCAGGCTCCAAAAGCAACATCAACAAGGCAATCTCCATAATCGATACCCTACAAGCCGATGGAGGTACAGAGATGCGTTCTGCTCTTGAACTCGCTTTGACAGGAAAAAAAGAACATGAAAAATTACGACAGATAATTTTTCTTACCGATGGTGCTGTAGGCAATGAAAAGGAACTGATGGATTTTGTTGCCAGCAATCTTGGTGATTCTAGACTGTTTACCGTGGGCATAGGCTCTGCGCCCAATAGCTGGTTTATGCATCAGGCGGCAACACTTGGCCGGGGCAGCCATATCTATATTGGCAATATCAACGAAGTACAAAAAAGAATGGAGAAGCTCTTTCTCAAACTGGAAAACCCGGCATTATGTAATATAAAAATCACCAGTAAAAATGCTGATAATGCTGCCAATATGGAGATTTTCCCCTCCCCATTATCTGATCTCTACTATGGAGAGCCGCTCTTTATCGCCATCAAGGGAGGAAAGGGAAAAACCTTACAACTGGCTGGCGACTTTGCAGGCGACAAATGGCACACCGAAATTAACACCCAGAATCTTCCCAGCCGCAAAGGGGTGGCCACTTTATGGGCACGAAAAAAAATCCGTTCTCTACAGATAGCATCTTCTCTCTACGGCAAGGATCAGAAAAAAATACAACAGGAAATAACTGCTCTTGGTCTGCGCCATCATCTGATAACCGACTATACCAGCCTTGTTGCCGTCGATAAAAACAGAAGCAGACCCAATCAAGAAGAGATACATAAAGAGATTGTAAAATCTCCTCTGCCAAAAGGGGTGATGGCAAATATGATTTTTGCTGGTGCCGCTCGCAGTGGAACAGATAGCCACCTGCGCATCATTCTCGGGATTTTTCTTGTTGGTATTACCATCCTTTTCTTGAGACGCAAGATACAATGAAAAAATACAGCGGTAAAAAACTGCTTCCCTCCCTTATTCTGCTGGGAGGGATTTTGTTCATTGCCAGCGGGCTGTGGATTCCTGCCAAAGCCCTGCTGGCACAGATTCTTCTCCAACACACCTGGGAGCAAAGCCTTCAACAGTATCAACAAGAAAAAAAAGAGATGGCAATTCGTCCCTGGCCCTGGGCAGATAGCTGGCCAGTAGGGCGCATTCTGGTTGAGCGACTGGGGGTAGACGAGATTATTCTTGAAGGCAGCAGTGGCGAAGCGCTCGCTTTTGGTCCGGGCCATGAACAACAATCAGCAATGCCTGGGAGTAGCAGGCATGTTATCCTTTATGGCCATCGGGATACCAGCTTCTCCTTTCTACAGAAACTAAAAAAAGATGACTGTATTATACTGGAAGGACTGCAAGGCAAACAGCAGTATATGGTCGAGAATATGGAAGTAGTCGATGCTTCTGATCTCTTTTTACAAAAGGAGGGAGAAGGCATTGTCAGTCTTATAACCTGCTATCCCTTTTGGCAGCCAATCTCCGGCAGTACTCTCCGCTATCTGGTTACTGCAAGAACAAAAAAAGGTAAAAATATATAAATAATTAAATACATAATAAATATAAAAAACATTTATTATATATTTAATACTAAAGGCACCATATCTTTATGGCAATCAGGACACCAGCTTCTCCTTTCTGTAGAAACTAAAAAAAGAAGATTGCATTATACTTAAAAGGACTGCAAGGTAAACAGCAGTATATGGTCGAGAATATCGAAGTAGTTGATGCTTCTGATCTCTTTTTACAAAAGGAGAGAGAAGGCATTGTCTGTCTTATAACCTGCTATCCCTTCTGGCAGCCAATCTTCGGCAGCACTCTCCGCTATCTGGTTACTGCAAGAATAAAAACAGATAAAAATATATAAATAATTAAATATATAATTTGTATTTTTACATCATAATTATAAAAAAACTTATTATATATTTAAAATAAAAAATTCCAGAAAGATAGTAGCCCATCAAAAACAAAGTGCTTGACGCAACAGAGATGAAAGAATATATGATAAGAATTATCTTTTATGCAATAAACAACAAACAAGGAGAACAATTATGACAACAAATTATTTCAACACCCTGCCTTTGCGCAAACAAATAGAACAACTTTCCCGCTGCCGTTTTATGGATCCATCTGAATTTGATGGTGTCAATTTTCTTAAAGGGAAAAAGATTGTTATTGTCGGCTGCGGTGCCCAGGGGCTGAATCAGGGGTTAAATTTACGAGATAGTGGGCTTGATATAAGTTATGCCTTGCGGGAAGCTGCTATTACAGAAAAACGACAGTCCTGGAAAAATGCCACAGATAATGCCTTTACTGTCGGCTCCTATGAAGAGCTTATCCCCTCCGCCGACTTGGTTATTAATCTCACTCCAGACAAACAGCACAGCAATGTGATAAGTACCGTTATGCCGCTGATGAAGCAAGGGGCGTGTCTCTCCTACTCTCATGGTTTTAATATTGTTGAGGAAGGAATGCAGATTCGTGATGACCTCACCGTTATTATGGTTGCACCAAAAGGCCCAGGAACAGAAGTACGTGAAGAATATAAACGTGGTTTTGGTATTCCCACCCTTATTGCCGTTCATGAGGAGAACGACCCCAAGGGCGAAGGCTGGGATATTGCCAAGGCCTACTGCTGCGGTACAGGTGGTGATCGAGCTGGAGTTCTGAAATCATCCTTTGTTGCCGAAGTGAAATCGGATCTTATGGGTGAACAAACCATTCTCTGCGGCATGCTGCAAACAGGTTCTCTCCTCTGCTTTGACAAAATGGTGGAAAAGGGAATAGATAAAGGATATGCAGCCAAACTGATCCAGCAAGGCTGGGAAACGATCACCGAATCCTTGAAATTTGGCGGAATTACCGCCATGATGGATCGCCTCTCCAACCCTGCAAAAATTCGTGCCTATATCCTCTCAGAGGAGTTAAAAAATATTATGGCGCCGCTCTTTGAAAAACATATGGATGATATTATGAGCGGAGAATTTTCAAAAACCATGATGGAAGACTGGGCAAATGGCGATGCCAACCTGCTCAAATGGCGTAAGGAAACAGGGGAGACCGCTTTTGAAAATTGCGAGGCAGCAGGAGAAATTGCCGAACAGGAGTATTACGATAACGGTATCTTAATGGTGGCCATGGTTAAGGCCGGAGTTGAACTGGCCTTTGATACCATGGTTGATGCGGGGATTAAACCAGAATCAGCTTACTACGAGTCGCTTCATGAGGTACCACTGATTGCCAATACCATCGCCCGCAAAAAACTCTATGAAATGAATGTTGTTATCTCGGATACGGCGGAATATGGCAACTATCTTTTTGCCAACGCTTGTGTGCCTCTTCTTGCAGGATTTATGCAAAGCATTGATACCGATGTTATTGGCAAGGGGCTTGATATAAAGGACAATGGCGTTGATAATCTGGATATTATTCAGGTAAATGAGGCTATTCGCTATACGCTGGTGGAAGA
>PDWI01009235.1_pt1 | contig 11385 bp, 9 predicted proteins | sample 1430891 | NCBI WGS metagenome assembly PDWI01 (sample SAMN01162508, study PRJNA174530) | Oral metagenome, whole genome shotgun sequencing project. | biome: Marine environment; feature: Marine mammal; material: Swab sample of the gingival sulcus; isolation source: swab sample of gingival sulcus... | reverse complement strand
GCAGAAGTCATCTTCTGTTTCTGTATTTTTTTGTTTTTCTATCTGTTTTATTTCAATTACTACGCCTGTTTCTCGCGTGTTCTCGCGGCGCGGAATTAGCATAATATCATAATTTCCTTCGCCACTCTCTCTATTAGAACGAGCAATGTAGTCGTCGTTGGTAACCGTCAGTAAACCAATAATATAAGCATGGTAAATATACTCGTGATTTTTCGCAGTATCGTGGTAAGAAAACACATTATAGATAATTTTTTTGAAATTAGCCTCAAAGTCAATAAGTCTATTATCCAGAAGCGAATTAATCGTTTGAACAATAGTAGATTTACTCATATTTATAGATTGATTAAACCATTCAATTATGGTATTTCTAAAAATTTTTCTAAGTTCGTAATTCGGAATACGCAATTTGTATATATCCTCTGCCGTCTCATATTCGGCAGTGAGGTATCCACTATACAGAAACAAAGACCACACTAAGTCCTTATCGGTTTTAAGTTCTTGAAAATCAAAATTTTCACTAATACGTTTTTCTATTATTCCGCCATTAATTAATGTAAGAATATCATTACGAATTTCAGGATTTTTGGCACTCTTTATTTCTCGCTTTATTAAATCATTGCTGCTGGTATTTGCCCAATGTGCTGAAAAATTGGCTTTCCCATTGTTTGTCCAATCCATAGCAAAGCGCAAAATCGACCAAGGATTGTAAATGTCATTCGTTTCGCCGAATTTATAGCCGTCATACCAAAGTTCGACCTGCTTAAAATACTGTTCTACACCATAGTATGATAGAAATTCTTGTACTTCTGTACGCGTAAAGCCAAATTTATCAGAAATATTATCGTGTAAAATGCTGTAAACACCTACATTGTTTAATCCACTGAAAATACTTTCTTTCGACACCCGCAAAATGCCGGTTATAATCCCCTTGTGCAACGAAGAGTTGTCTTTAAAAGCACCGCTCATTAAGCCTCTCATAAAGCTTATGGATTTGTCGTAATATTCATCGTAACTCGATTGTATGGGGGCATCATATTCGTCCATCAAAATTACAACCTTTCGTTTGTGATGACGGTATAAGACCTTACTCAAAAACTCTATACTTCCCTGAAAATCAGACTCCAAGGCTGTTTCAAAGAGTATCTTGTTGTATTTATTTTTCTCGTGTTCGGCTAATGTATTGCTACTCATAAGATACGAATGTTCATCAAACACATCGTATATGGCTGACTTTATTGCCCCGTAACATTCGTCCCAATTGTTGCCTTTGGCTCTTCTGAAACTTATAAAAATCACGGGATATTTGCCTTGTTCTGATTTTATTTCATCGTCGCATTGCCAAATTTTTAGATTTTCGAATAATTTACCATTTCCCTTATTCTTAATATCAAAAAACTCCCTTAACATCGAAATATTTAGCGTTTTACCAAAGCGGCGCGGGCGAGGAAGCAGTACAACCTTATTTCCATCTTCTATTATATCCCTAATTAACAGACTTTTATCTACATAATAAGCATTTGTTTCTATCATTTCCCTGAAATCCGAACAACCTACTATTATTTTTTTCTTCTTATTCATCTGGTTATATTTTGGGTGTTAGGTGGTTAGGCATTGGGTGTTAAGCCTTTTTTTTGGTTGTTTAAATCTTTCAGTGCACTAATTCTCCTCATTTGGCAGGGTGGTAAATTAGCGTCATTTGCGGCTAAATCTGTCGCCGCACAATTATACCGCTACATCTCTAACAATTAGTCTTAAACATTTCAGAATTTACCTATTTTTCCACTTCGCCAATATGCTTTTCTATCGAATTTATTTTTTGTGTCATTCTGCCCTTTTCCGATTTTTTTATATCGAAAGTTACGGTAGAATACACCCGCGAAGAGTCTGGCTCTAACAATGCGTAGGCTTTTTCTAATATTTGCAAAGCCTCAGCCATTGTGTCGGTTTCCACAGTGGTGCTCATGGAGCCGAGCTTGTAGGAAAACCCCGATTTTCGTATCATATCAATTACTCTACTTACATATTTACTAACGCTTGTTCCTTTATCGGTCGGGAACATCGCAAAATTCATTAATACTGACATATTTTTTTTGTTTTTAATTTATTGATTATTAGGTTGTTAATGCTTGTTTTATTTGAAAACAAATATTAGGGCACGAAGTCGGAAGGCGAAATCAAGCGTTACTTTCGTCTTCGGTCTTCCGACTTCAAACCCATTTTTGCATAATATTCATTTTTACCCGACAAATGATGCCAGATTTGACACTACGGCACCACTCCGATAAAATTATCCTTTAGCACCTTCTTCGTTAAAATCTGAATCGTCTGTATCAGGCGTTTGCCTTTCTGCAAAATTTACATCTTTGGGTACTTCAAATACGCTTGCGGGAATGTTTTTGCCTTTCTCTACTTCCACAGCTTCCATCTTTACTTCACCATTTTTAACCAGCTTTAAAACTACATCGTCCCATACTGAAAACTTTGAAACATCGCTTGAACCCTTTTCGTCTGCTACTTCATAAACAATACATTCTTTGCCAAGAACTTGGTCGGTTCCCACTTTCTTGCCACCTTCTTCTTCTATCTTTTGGGTTATGTTGAATAAGAAATCTTCGTATTTGCCATCATCTTTAAATTTGCTGCCATTCTTTTCACCTTCTGCATAAGCATAAACATATCCGTCTTTGCGCAGAATATGGTTTTTCATACTTCGTCCTAATACTTCTACTTCCATTATCATAGCTTGTTCTTTACCACCTTCACTGTAATACATCGAATTGTAGACACTCATGTTGTTCTCAGTCAATTTATATTTAATATAAAGACCACTCGTAGAGCTTTTGCCCTCGCTCTTGTTCTCCTTCTTGTCCCCATCACTGCTCGAACCTGATGGCGAATTGCATGCAAATAAAAATACTGCAACTACCGATAATAATAAAATTTTTTTCATCTTGTATATATTTTAATAAAACATGCCGCAAAGTTAGAAAAATATTTCTAAAATTCAAATATCAGATTGGGTTTGTGTGGATTGTGGGGTGGGAGGTGCTGGTGGTTGGGGATTTGGTGCTGGGTATTGGATTTAACCGCAAAGACTGCGAATAAAAATTTTTGCGTTTTTTGTGAAATTCTTTGCGGTTAAGTTTGTCGCCAAACAATTACGCTGACGATGCTCGTTTCATTGCTAAAACCAAACGCCCAAAACCCAACACCTTTAAAATCTCTAATCGTCTGATTTATAGTGTTTAATAGCGTTGCTTACCGAATTATATTTCAGCAATAATTCCTTAGCCTGATTATATGGCAGCTTCAACTCTTCCATTATCATTCTTGTGCCTCTATCCACCAATTTTTTGTTGGTGAGCTGCATATTTACCATTTTGTTGCCTTTCACTCTGCCCAATTTTATCATCGTAGATGTGGTAATCATGTTTAAAATCATTTTTTGGGCTGTTCCGGCTTTCATTCGGGTGCTGCCTGTTACAAACTCAGGACCTACAACTACTTCGATAGGGATTTCGGCAACTTCTGCAAGTTTGCTGTTGGGATTGCAAGTGATACAGCCGGTTACAAGTCCGTTTTTGCGGGCATTTTCCACCCCACCAATCACGTATGGCGTTCTGCCCGAAGCGGCAATTCCTACCACCACATCGTTTGCGTTAATTTCATGATTTTGAAGCTCTTGCCATGCCGCATCTGGGTTATCTTCGGCTGATTCCACGGCGTTTCGCAATGCCTTATCGCCGCCGGCTATCAAGGCAATTACCATTTTGGGCGAAACCCCAAAAGTAGGCGGCAATTCCGAAGCATCAAGCACACCTAAACGTCCGCTTGTGCCTGCTCCCAAGTAGAATAATCTACCGCCTTTTTGCATTCTTTCTACTATTTTTTCTACAAGTTTTGCTATCTGTGGCAATACCTTCTTAACGGCTTTATGAACCTGAGCATCTTCTTGATTAATAGAATTAACTATCTCATTTACAGACATTTTATCCAAATTGTCGAACTCAGAAGGCATTTCTGTTATGTTTATAATTTCCTTTTTATGCTTGTCGTCTATCATCGGATTATTTTTTTTATTAATAATGAAAAGTTAGAATACATTAAATTTGCAATTTTTAACTTTTAACTTTTAATTTTCAACTTCCAACTCCATGATACGCCATAAGTCCTTCCATTGGCGCAGAGCTTATTTTACCAATTGTGAGTTTATATTTTTGCATAGTTTTCAATAATTGTGGCTGAAAATGAAAAGCGATACTTCCTGTAAAATTCACTTTTATTTTCATAATTCTGTCGTATTGCAACAAATTTCGCCTAACAAAATCGTCGAAACAAAACAGTACAATATCTTCCAACTCTTTTATGTGCGGATTGTCGAAAATAAACTTTGTAAATTGGGCTAAATATCTGTTTGGGAACTTTTTTCTGTAAACATTTTCGATAATTTCGTCGGCTGTAATTTGGTATCGGGCAAAAAACATCTCGGTGGTAGATGCCGATAGCTGTTTTTTCAAAATATCCGATACCAATTTTTCGCCTATCACTGCGCCGCTGCCTTCGTCGCCGAGCCGATAGCCCAATGGCGACACATTTTTTACAATTTTTCCACCCTTGTAATGACACGAATTTGAGCCTGTTCCCATAATGCAGGCAATGCCCTCTTCTTCTTGACACAACGACCTTGCTGCTCCCAGCAAATCGCTGTTTATTTCAATATTTTTAGTTTTAAAACATTGATTTAAAGCAGATTGCACTATTGCATTTTTTTTTGCATTGGCACAACCGGCTCCGTAAAAAAATATCTGCTCAATTTGCGTTTTGGGCAATGAAAATTCTTGCATCAAAGAGTTTGCTATCTCCTCTTCGCTTTGATAATACGGATTTATTCCCGACGTTTTTATTCGCTCATATTGGTCGTTGCCTACTTGCAAACACCAATCAGTTTTTGTAGAGCCTCCATCTGCTATTAGTATCATAAATTTAAATTGTTAAAATATTGAAAATAAATATATTACGATTGTAGAGTGTCGCTATTTGATTTGCTTTTTACCAGCCGGCTGTGTTTATTATTTTTATTAAAAATTGGTATCATAGCCACTGAAACCAAGCCAAGGAAAACAACAAAAAGCGTCATACTTCCGTGGGCTGCAAAGGCAAATGCGCTGGCGTCGGGAGTTTTGGCAATGCCGTAGAGTATAAGCGTTTCTATTGTCATAAAATGCCATGTGCCAATGCCGCCGGGCGAGGGTGCTACCATTCCGAAACTTGCCATAACAAACACCGTAAGACCGGCAAGCATCGATAAATGTTCGGTAAACTCGAACGCCCAAAAAACAACATAAATCATAAAAAAATATGCACACCAAATGAATAAGGAATGCGCTATAAATTGCCATTTTTTATCTAAACTGCCCACAGTTTTCAGACCCGACACGAAATTAGCCGATAAGTTCTTGATTTTTAAGAATATAAAAGAGTTTTTGATTTTGTTGCGGAATACAAAAATTAGTATTGCAAACAGAAATATTGCTAAAAAAGAGCCTACAATCACCGAAGTTTGGTTGAAAAACGCCAATTTTTGTTTCATTTCGGGGTGTTGATTTACAAATTCAATAACCACCGAAAATTGAGTAATCAAAACCACTCCGAGCATTGCAAAAAGCATTATAAAATCAAAAACACGCTCTACAACCACCGTGCCCAGCAGTTTGCTGAATGGTATATTTTCGTATTTTTTCAGCACTCCGCAGCGCACAATTTCGCCCGAACGAGGTATAGCCGTATTCGACAAGTACATTATCATAGTGGCAAAAAATGTGTTTGCCAAACGAGGCTTATAATCAAGTGTTTCGATTAAAATATTCCAGCGCATGGCTCTGCTCAAATGACTGAAAAAAGCAATGATAAACGATACAAATATCCAAAAATAATTTGCATTTTTGAGGGCATCTAAAATTTTGTCCATAGGCTGGTCGCGATAAACCAACCAAAACAAAAATATGCCCACGCTGAGGAATATCAAAAATCGTATTATTGTATAACTTTTATTTTTTAACATGTTTTTTTGAATTACGAATTACAAATTACGAATTGCGAGGTAATGCGCTAATAAACAGTGTTTTGTAAGATTTAGCCGGTGCTTTATTACACCTTGATTAATATTTAAACTTTTAATTTTTAACTCTTAACTTTTAATTTTAAACTTCCTTTAAAATTGCATCTCTCAAAAGCAGATTGTCGGTTTTATTTTGTGTTGCAATTCTGATGAAATATTCATCTAAACCATGAAAATTATTGGCATTTCTAATCAAAATTCCATGATTTTCTATTAGCTTTTGTTTGAGTTGTTTTGCTTTAATATTGTTAAATTTGCAAAGAAAAAAATGAGTATCGCTTGGGTACACATTTACATTCGGAATTTTACACAATTCGCTTTGCAAATACATAGTATTTTCCAAAATTTTGTCTAAATTTAATGGTAAAATTTCGTCATTTCCCAATAAAAATTTACCCGTTTCTATTGCCAATTGATTAACCGACCATGGCGGCTTTAATTTTGTAATTTTATTTATAATTTTCTCATTAGCAACCATATAGCCAAGTCGCAATCCGGGCACTGCATAGCGTTTTGTAAACGAATCAATCAAAATAACATTGTCGCGACACACGGCATCTTGATACGACAAAGTTTGCTTTTTTGTAAAATACCTGTAAGTTTGGTCGATTACAAATATTGAGTTTACATTTTTATCAATAATATGCAACAATTTGGCATAGTCATACACCTGTCCGGTAGGGTTGTTGGGATTGCAAAGCCACACCAAATCGGACTGCAAGTTTTTTAAATCATTTTTGTCGGAATGCAAAATTTTGTGTTCAAAAATACTACAAGCATCGGCATATTCGGCAAAGGTCGGTTGCAAAATGCTCGAAGACTTATGGTGAAACGCTTGTGCAACCAAATATATTGCCTCAGTTGCGCCGTGTGTGGCAATCAATTGCTGAGTTTTCAGCCTATATTTTTCAGCCAAAATCTCTACAAACGACTCTGCATTTGCCTCAGGATACGAGTGCAGAAAGTGTAAATTTTGTGTCCAGAAATTGATTAAATCGGAGTTTTGCTGCAATTTTGGCACATTAGAGCTAAAATTTGCCAAAATTGCAGCTTTTTGATTGTATATATCGTCGCCGTGTCCGTGAAGCATTTCTACATTTTATGGGTGATGAACGATTTGAAATCGGTTAGGCTCTAAAAATATTTCGATACTTTCACTTCTTTGAATGTTCCCATTTCGTTAATCATTCGCACAGCAGAGTCGATAATCGGATACGCGCAGACAGCACCTGTTCCTTCGCCCAAGCGAAAATCAAGTTTTAAAATTGGCTTTGCATTCAGTTTTTGAAGCACCAATTTATGCCCTGCCTCATCGCCTTGATGCGAAAAAACAGCGTATTCTAAAACATCGGGATATAGCTTTGATGCCGCCAACATGCAATTGGTCATTATGAAGCCATCAACAATGATAACCATTTTTAATTCGGCGGCTTTCAGCATTGCTCCAACAGCCATAACCATCTCATAACCACCAAAATATGCCATAATGTCTTCCGTAGAAGCATCGCCCTTGTAGTTGTTGCAGGCTTGGGTAAGAATTTTTAATTTGTGAGCTACTATTTCGCCCGTATGGTCGCAGCCTGCTCCCACGCATTCCGACAAAGGGATACCCGTGAAATAGTGCATCCACACTGCCGATGGCGAGGTGTTGCCAATGCCCATTTCGCCAAAGGAAATCACATTGCAACCGCTATCGTAAATCGACTGAACAAGCTCGGCAGAACGCTCTATTGCAAGGTTCATTTCGTCTTTTGTCATGGCTGCTTCGTGTAGAAAATTGCGGGTACTTTTTCTTATTTTTGCCTTTATAATCGGCTGATTGTCAGCGAAATCGTAATCCACTCCGGCATCTACCACTTGCAGCTTAAAATTGTGCTGACGACACAAAAAATTGATGCCTGCACCGCCGTTCCAAAAATTGGCAATCATCTGATATGTTACGGCTTTTGGAGCGGCACTAACGCCCTCATCTACTATGCCGTGGTCGCCGGCAAACACTACATGGTTTGGCTTCTCCAATTTTGGGTGTAAACTTTGTTGTATAGTGCCAATTTGCATAGCCAAATCTTCCAATCGCCCCAATGCACCTTTTGGTTTTGTTAAGTTGTCTATTTGTTCTTGTAAATATTGCTTTACTTCTTGCTCCGGTTTTGCTATCTTAAATTTTATCATTATTTGTAATTTGTTAATATTCAGATATATAAAGTTGTTGTTTTTTTAATATTATTTCAACTTTATTCATCAAAAGTATAGTTTTTTTTGTATTCAACCAAATTTAATTGAAAATAGTATGAAAGATATAGGGCTTTTTCATAGAAAAAGTTAGTTTGAAGACGTAAGACCGAATAATGCTCTATTTCTGACTGAGGTCTTCCGTCTTCGGACAAAGTCGTATCTCTTTTGATTTTTGTAAAACTAACATAAATTTTTTAATTTTTCACTCTTAGCTGTCAATAATTTGTAATTTTTACTTCGTAATTCACTCTTAAATTTGTCTATATCAATAATTATGTGTTACTTTGCGAAACACTAAATTTTATTTCAAACGAGATGAATTTTAGTATGCCTAACAAGTACAACAATAAGAATTGGTAATGTTTAAATCAAACACACAAAATAGAATATTTACGCTTATAGCGTTTGCTTTGCTATTAGCAGTATCGTGCCAAAGAAATGATGCCAAAGACGAAAATGTGTCGATTGATAGTCTTGCTGAAAATGCTGATATTCAAACAGATAGTATTTTTATGCAGAAAGCGGCATTTTTAGCAGCCGAAAAATCGCAGTGGTTTAGTCATATTCAAAATCAACAGTTTTATAAGGATTATAGTGCGAATTTAGAAAAATCGTGGAATATCGTAACAAGCAAAAATTTGGAAAATATCGCCAAGTGGAACTCTGAGCACCCATTAGTGAAAAACGAAAATTTAACTTTGCTTTACCCTTTCTCGGGACCTGATTTTTTATACGCCAATGCTTTTTTTCCGAATGCACAAAATTACATAATGATTGGCTTAGAAAAAATTGGCGAGTTGCCAAATTTTAACGATATGGACGATGTGCAGCTGACCGAATATCTGGAAAAACTACATTCATCGCTGCGATATGCCAACAAAGCCGCCTACTTTACCACCAAGCACATGCAGGAGGATTTTTCATCTGAACATTTCAATGGAGTAATACATCTCATAAGTTTTTATCTATCTAAAACAAAACATCAAATAATCAATATTAAACCCATACAAATCAATCACTTCGGAGTGGTTGAAGAAAAGGGTAATTACGACTATAACGATGAGTTGATTAATGGCATAAACATTACTGTGCAAGATAAATCGGGGAGCTTGAAAAATGTTTATTATTTGTCGGTAGATCTTTCTAATAGCAATGTTAAAAACAACATAGGTCTTACGAGTTTTTTGAGCAAAATGGGTAAAAAAAATGTGTTTATAAAATCGGCATCTTACCTTTTGCATAGCAAAGATTTTTCGGTTATTCGCGATTTAATATTAAAACAATCTGAAACAATTATTCAGGACGATACGGGTGTGCCTTTTGCCACTTTGCAGGCAGCCGGTTTCAATACGCACTTGTTTGGAAACTACTCGCGAACTATCAATGTTTTTAAAAATTACTACCAAAAAGACCTCGCTGAAGCCATTGATAATGAGCGTATTGATGTGTTGCCATTCAAACTTGGGTACAATAGCTGGAAGGGCAAAATGGTTTTGATGGTGGCAATATCGGGCAAAAAAAAGATACGCAAACCCATAACCTACAAAATTCAAAAAAAGGGAGTTATATACAAAGTGCAAATAAAAACGGCATGGCACAAAATACCTGCAAACGACCCAATGTTCAGCGGTTTGCCGCAAGTTGAGGTGTATCGCAGCAACAATCTTTACAAATACACCATCGGTAGTTTTTCGAGCTACGAAGCATGTAGCGATTTTATACAAAAAGCTCAGAAAAAAGGTTTTAAAGATGCCTTTGTTGTGGCTTTTTACAAAAAAAATCGTATTAGTTTGCCGCGAGCCGGAAAAATTGCAAATGCTAATAGATAATGCAAACGTTCAATTAACAATTTTGCGGCATTGTCTGTTAAATGTAATGCCTGTTAATTGCTCATTCCTCATTGCTAATTGAACAGCCAATGATGGTTGGCTTAATACAAAAATTCCACCTTTACGGCAAGGTGTTGAGGCAAGTTTGTCGTAAAGCTGTTTTTTACGTGAAAAATATCTTAGGGGATTTGGGTATGTTGATAGATAATTGTAATTTTGCAGGCAGTTGAAGTATATACGTAATATGAGGGGTTTGGGGGGGCGTGTGTAGAAATGTTGTCAACCAATATTATGAAAGATATTTTATTAATAACTCTAATAGAGAGTGCAACAGCTATAATTATTGCATTTATAACAGGTATTTTTAAAACTAATTCTAAAAATTCCGATGAAGCTGAAACTGTTTCGAATAGTTCAAAAACAAAAAAGGGGAAAAGATTTTTGATTATTTTTAGTGTTTCGTCGGTTATTTTTATTGGATTTTTTGTGTTTTTTAATTATTCTTGCTTTAAATGTAATGAAGAAATTCATATCAAAATTCATAGTATATATGGGAATAAAGATAATCGGGCGAAAGAAATTTTTAAAATATTAGATAGTGAAAATTGTAGACACTCGCGAGTTGTTACGAAAGTAGATATGAATCAAAATTGTATAAAATGGTTTTATTCAACAGATAGTTTAAATGCTACGTGCTTACAGAAGATTTTGGTAGATGAATTAGGCATTTATCTAAAAATTGTATCAAATAAAGATTTATCTCATTATGTGAAAAAAGGTTATTTTGAGATTTGGTTAGGAAAATAAGTTGTAAAAATGAAAATAACATTTGAACATATTCAGAATTTATTAAAAGAAGGAGAAAATTCAAAAATAGAATTTAAACGTCGTATCAATAAAGAGTTAGCAAGTGAAATATGTGCTTTTTCCAATTCTTTGGGTGGCACTATACTAATTGGAGTTGAGGATGACAATACTGTTTCTGGCTTAACAATAAATAATGAAACACGCTCAAAATTAGAAAGTACAATCTCTGCAATTAATCCACGACCTGATATTGAAATTATAGAAACAATTTTTGAGGATAAAAAAATAATTATAATAGAATGTAAAGAAGGGAGTAAAAAACCTTTTGTTGTATCAGGCTCAATATATGTTAGATATGGTGCAAATTCTCAGAAATTAACTACATCAGATGAAATA
>PDWI01009234.1_pt1 | contig 11385 bp, 10 predicted proteins | sample 1430891 | NCBI WGS metagenome assembly PDWI01 (sample SAMN01162508, study PRJNA174530) | Oral metagenome, whole genome shotgun sequencing project. | biome: Marine environment; feature: Marine mammal; material: Swab sample of the gingival sulcus; isolation source: swab sample of gingival sulcus... | reverse complement strand
AGAACTTGGAACAAAATACAAATCCATTTCTATGGTAAACACATCGGGTAGATAGTCCTCTTTTCTATTTTTAAGATAAGGAATAATGGTTCCGTAACGTTCTCTCATATATATGGCAGGTTCGCCATCAATCTCTGCTATTTCAGCATTACCTTCTACCAAATCCCAACGACTGGGAAACTCGCCGTTTTCTTCCATAGGGGAGGGGCCGTCCTCAAAAATGACCTCATCACCGGGTACAAAGTCGAATTTGCTCCACACTATTTTGGGTGTGTGTTTTTTCTTGGAAGCTTTATTAGGTGGAGATTGTGCGTCATTTTGTGGCTCCTCATTACCACCTTTATTATTTGTTTCCTTTTTGGCATTTTTATTTTTTTTGTTTTTTCCGTCTATCGTGTCTTCGGTTTCGTCAAATACTTCATCTATACCTTTGTCTACACGTCTTTCAGTACGGGACTCGGCCTCCCTTTCTATTTTTTCCTTGGCATGTTCTTTTATTTTTTCCCAAAACTGGGCTTCTGCTTGTTGTGGTAATGCGAGGCTCAATAATATTGTCCCAAAGATCAGTAAAGATTTTTTCATAGTTGTTCTTTTTAAATGTTAGATAAGAAATTCGAATATACGTTTTCAATCATGGTCCAGTAATCCCTGCCATAATAAGGGGTGCTCTTATCGGTAGATACAACGCTTTTTTCATCTAAGGATTCCCCAATGGCCTGATGTACACCATCAGCCTTATGGCCTGTCGGTACTTTAGCCTTGAAATAACGATATTGTCGATATTTTTTTTGAGTTTCAGGACCATCCAAAGGGGTGGGTTCTGCCATGACCATCACGTTTTGCCTACCACTCATAACCCCACACGGCTTTTTGTCCAATAATGCCTGTCATGACCACATCGATGACACCTGGCACCGATCTTGTTAAAATGAAGGCGACATGCTTCTTCACTATCGAAATGCGCTGTAAGACCGAGAACACCCATAAAAAAATAAGATCTTTTTATCGATTATTGGTAATTGCGGATATTCAAAAAAAAGAAACTACCTAAACATAAAAGTAGAAAAATTTCTCAATATTCCCATAATAGTTATAGGTGATTTTAATTGCTTGGTTTTGTCATGATTTGTATTTCTTAACGATGCCTTGCAATGTTCAATCCATATTCAACAAGATTCACTAAATCAATAATCTTTGATCCAATAGATTTCATCATTTATATGGATATATGTTTTACCGTGTTCTTCCGGAAAATGGAACAGTTCCCGGTGTACCCAACCGTTGTCATGATGAAATTCAATGGTGTAGCCGTCTATGTAATAGGTGCCGGTGTTTTTACTTCCGTCATTTCGTTTGGAAGTGACACCCCCACCTACATTATCACCACTTACCACTGTAGTACCTTCTGAGCCTTTTTTATCACTCTTGCTTACAGTTCCCGTATAAGGGCCTATACCGCCCATGTCGCCTCCATGCATTGTAAAACTGGAAATCTCAAATCTACCATTGGGCATAAACTTGTAATACCCCTTATGGGAAGTTTGAAGCCCCAAAATATTACTTCCGGAAAATGTCCAATAGGTATTGTTTAAACGCAACCCTTTTTTGCCGGGCAAGGCTCTCTCAAGATTCTTCTTTAACTCCCACTTCTTGGTTTTTGTATTTTGGAAATAATACTTGCCTCCCTGCTTTTTCCAGCGTGTCCATTTGGAGGATGCCTGTTCCAATTTTTTGGATGTTTTGACGTTCAAATCCCGAACTGGGGTCGTACAGTCCCCATAAACCGTACCGTCCTTAAAAAGCAGATATGTGTATGAGGTAACTTTACCTCTCATAGTGTTATATTTTACATCGACCAACACGGTTTCTATAGAAGACAGTTTTACTCCTTGGTTAGGTTTTGTTCTAATATTTTCCCTCACATATTGCCGACGTTCCTTCCCGCCCATATTGTTGGATTCCGATGTGCTGACAAGACCTTTTTGGGTGGTTCGAACCTCCTTTTGGGAGGTCGTGGGGCCGACCGTATCCAATGCATCGGATTTTGATGGGACTTTGGTGGCCATAGCTTCCAATGTAGGCACTTGCAACGCCATGAGTTCCTTTTCGGCATAGGGTTTCAGTTTATTGATCTTGAGTCCGTATTTAATCAATAATCCTACATCTGGCGAAGAAATAAATTGATACACATAAGGATTACCGTTTGTTAGTGTTCCTGTTTCGTATCCTATGGCCAACTTATCACCGGAAGCGGTGACATATTGGTTGGAGGCACTCCATTCCCCTTGTTTTTCAGACCTTATTTTCCAGTTTTTTTCGATTTTCCCTAAAGCGGACTGTTGGTCTTTAGCATGTTGGGCAATCCATGTTTTTTTGTCCATTCCGTTAAGGTCGATTCTGTAAAACCTGAGTTGGAATTCCTTGTTTGAGGATAAATCGGTGGGTACATAAGTAACAACATTGGCTTCACTCGTTGTTTTCCAATCTTTTTGTGTACATGCCATTAGTGGGCACAAGAGAAAAATAAACAGTAATTTTTGCATGGTATGGGATTATTGTTGTCCGATAAAACCCAAAAATAGGATTTTTTAACCAAAAGCCCCTTGTTTTACCGGGACCTGGGTGAATCCCGAAAAAGCAAGCCCCCTTGACAGGGTCGGGGCCATTTGTGTTCGTATGGCCGAATCCTGCGTATGGGAGGCTTCCAAACATTTTTTGGCAACTGTCGATATGATCGGGGAAATCGACAAACCTCACGTACGGGAACAAGTGTTCCTGCATTACGCCTGTCAAGTCGGGAAATGCCCATTTTCTGGTCAATCCTTTCTTCATTAATGTAATCGAAGGTCAGGCTGTCCGGGAAAAAACTTATTTTTGCCCATGGTTGTTTGTTTGGTGATGTATTTAGGCAGCTATACGAAAAAAGTCCGGGAATCTAGGACTTTTCTTATCGGAGGATTGTATATCTGAATGAAGAAATAAAAACCACCGCCAACAAGCTGTGGGAATAATACGGGTTTTGTGCTAAACCGAAAATAAACACTGACTTAACCCGAAACTTATGGTTGTACGGAATGTTGTAGGCCATTAGGGAAAATACTGGGAATTGGGATAAGAATGAAAAACCACAATTACGGAATAAAAGTTGAATGGACTGGAAACGAGGGAAACGGGACCCTGGATTACAAGTCTTATAACAGGAACCACAAAATCATAGCTGACGGAAAATATGATGCGATTAATGGTTCATCCGACCCTTTGTTTTTGGGGGACAGGACAAAATATAATCCCGAAGACCTCTTTTTATCCTCCCTATCGGCTTGCCATATGCTTTGGTATTTACATCTATGCTCAGTAAATAAGATCATAGTGACCGAATATTCCGACAATGTAATGGGGATTATGGAGGAAAGGGAAAATGGAAGCGGGAAATTTATCCAGGTCACCCTTAATCCAAAGGTGAGGATCACTGATGAAAATAGGATCGAAAAGGCGAAAGAGTTACATGAAGAAGCCAATAAGATGTGTTTTATCGCTAATTCCTGTAACTTCAAAATCGGACATAATCCGAATATAATTGCGGAATAAAAACCATTGCCAACAAAGTGTAAAAGCAATAGGGGGATAGATGGATGGACGACCGATGTTAAAACTGGATCTAACAACAACCGATAAGATGATCGAACCCATTGATTGGGTCGTGTTGATTGGAATTTGGATTTTGACGTTGTCCAATTATCCTACATTGCCGGAAATTATTCCAATCCATTGTAACGGGGCCGGGGAGGCGGACGGATTTGGGGAGAAATGGAATATATTGACTTTGCCAATTGTTTCCTCGATATTGTTTATCGGAATGACAATATTGGATAAATATCCACATATCCTTAATTATCCGAGTACGGTTACAAAAAAGAATGCACTTCACCAATATACCAGCGCAATACAACTGATCAGGTCATTGAAATTGATTATCGTAATGATATTCGGTTTAATTGTGTTTAAGACAGTCCAAAATGTAAATGTAAATGCGGATGGACTTGGGGTTTGGTTCTTGCCAATGATTTTGGACTTGTCTTTATTCCCATAGTTTATTATCCAGCAAAATCGGCACAAACGGAAAAGAACAAAAATACCGGCGGCGGCAATGCCCATAAGTAGTGGCGGTTAAAGTGATGAAACGAACTTACGACACTATGTAAAAAGCATTAAAACGGGTTTTTACATTGAACTCGTTTAAACTTTGGCAACAGGCTAAAAACCATGAAAAACCTATCGATCATTTTGTTTGTAATCCCAATTAGCCATAAAAGCGAAAAACCAGATAAAACGGTCTATGGGAAATGACCAAATGAAGGGTCTTGTAGGGCATATTGGGCAAAAGTAAAACCACCGTCAAGGACGGTGGTTTTTCAAGGACGAATAAAAATTTGGACTTGTTTCTATATTAGGTTCGGTCGATGTTGTTATTCAACTATGAATTTACCTCTCATATTAATCCAATGGCCAGGGAATGAACATAGAAACTCATACGTTCCTTTGGCTGGCGCATCAAATGTTATGGTATCGCTTTCCCCTCCACCTAACATTTTGGTATGGACTATAACATCCTTACCTTCGTTTGGAATATAATCGGTATTTGCCGCTACCATAGCTTCTCCAGCAAATTTTTCCATATCAACACCTTTTTTCAATATCACAAAGTTATGTCCCATTGACATTTTCAACATTTTACCAACGTTGTTAAGGGTAAGGGTGATTCTTTCCCCTGACTTGACCCTTATCTCTGTTTTGTTGAATTTGATATTGTCATTAGCTTCGATTACAACCTCCCTTTTAGGGGCGTCATCTCCAAGTTTTTTTTGTTTCTTATCCCCACAACTTGTGAATAAAATCAAAAAAGCAGCAAATAATGCTATTGTTCTCATAAATGTTCGATTTTAGTTATTGTTTATATTGATTGTTATTTTTAAGAAGGTTTATCCCCTTGTTTTACAAGCTCTTAAAAGTTGCCAAAAGCCATATATGATTTTCTTTTTTTGCCGATATTTCCATTTCATGATTATATGAAATCGCATGGTTCTTTAAAAAACGCCAATTTAGGTTTATTTTATGGTTTTAACAAGCTTTCAACTGTTCCTTCTTGTAATTTGTCAAAAGCACTATTTATAGGGGAATTTCCTTTAATGGCGACTACCAATGTTTTAAGACCATCCAATGTCGTGGTTCCGCTACCTGTAGGATCATTGGAGTATATGTTCTATCTGCAACATTGGCTTGTCCGGTTTTGGATGGCAAACCTAAAAAATGGTGGGGCCTTTAAAACGGAACCCCCGTTTTTGATCGTGGTTTTTCAGGAATAAATAAAACAAACACTACTGGCAACAATGTGCAGGAATTGCTATATTAGCTTGATCGGGAGTTCGTACTTTTATTGCGTCTGGGTTTCCTCAGGAAACCCCTCAAGTACGAAACCACACTATTTTTTATACCAACCGTTGGCATTTATAACAAGAAAATGGAATTAAAGGATAAAACAGTTTTGATCACAGGTGGGGCATCTGGAATTGGCAGAATAATGGTTCGTTTAATGTTGGAACGGAAAGCCAAGGTAATTATCTGGGACATTGACCAAGAAGGCATTGATCGGACAATAGCCGAATTTTCAAGCAAAGGGGAAATATCGGGTTACAAGGTTGATGTTTCAAACCTTGGGCAAATTCAGGATACCGCTAAAAAAGTCAAATCGGAAATGGGTGTTGTCGATGTATTGGTCAATAATGCGGGAATAGTTGTTGGTAAATATTTCAATGAGCATACCCCATCCGATATTTCGAGAACAATGGAGATCAATGCAACTGCACCAATGTTTGTCGCAATGGAATTCCTTAATGGTATGTTGGACCAAAATGCGGGGCATATTTGCAATATCGCTTCGTCTGGCGGATTGGTCTCAAACCCTAAAATGTCTGTTTATGCAGCAAGCAAATGGTCACTCATCGGTTGGTCGGATAGTTTGCGTTTGGAAATGAGGCAAATGGACAAAAAAGTGAACGTTACCACAATAATGCCTTACTACATCAATACCGGTATGTTCGATGGTGTAAAATCCAAAATCCCGATCCTTGAACCCGAGGCAACGGCATTGACCATTGTTAAGGCGATCGAGAAGAATAAAAAATTAATAAGTATCCCGGGCTACATCTACAGGTTCACACGTTTCGGCCAGGCCGTAATGTCGATTAATGTCTTTGATTGGTTCGCTGGCGACATACTTGGGATCTATAAGACAATGGAGCATTTCACGGGTCGTAGGAAATAATATTCGAACATTCGAAATTGAAAAATGGACAGGGCGGAAAACGGCAATTTTACGGCAAGCTGAAGAGTTTGGACAGGTCCGTTCGCTACATTGCGTTCCTGGCCATACAAACGCCTATGGCCGTAAAATCGTAAATTAAGCCAAGTGCCAAATCAAAAAGTAAGTGTATTTTAGTTCCGTATTATTTTTATACGAATCATGATCGAATATTAAAATGATTTAATTGTGGATACAATAAGAACTAGGGTGTTTATGTTGCTTTTATTGATTTCCCCAATTGGCAATGCACAGCTCACCGAGCTGGAAAATTGGTTGAGCCTCAGCCCTGTGGACAGGCCCCCATTGGAAGATTCAGGTTTTTCCAGGGAAGCTTTGTCCCAAAATGAATCGGATGCCGCACTCGGTCTTTTATTGGCGGATAAACAGGCAAGGATGCTCAATGAATATGGTGCGCAATGGGATAATAGGTTGATTGTATATGATAGCCTGCAAATGCCCTTTTTCTACCAGATATTCGGTGATGAACCTTCGGATGGGCGCAGTTTGTTCATTTCATTGCATGGTGGGGGTGGGGCTCCGGCCTCGGTTAACGACCAACAATATGAAAACCAAAAACATTTGTACGATGCAACAATGAATTCCCTTGAAGGGGTCTATTTGGCACCAAGGGCCCCTACCAATACATGGGACTTATGGCACCAGGAGCATATGGATGCATTCCTAAATATTATTGTTCAATTGGCTGTTATCAAAGAAAATGTAAATCCCAATAAGGTTTATATACTTGGGTATTCCGCAGGTGGTGATGGTGTATACCAATTGGCCCCAAGAATGGCCGATAGATGGGCAGCGGCTTCTATGATGGCCGGCCACCCCAATGACGCATCCCCCTTAGGGCTTAGGAATATGCCTTTTGCAATCCACGTAGGAGCTTTGGATAATGGTTACAACAGAAATGGCAAGGCTGGGGAATGGGGCATTGGACTCGATAGTCTTCAGGCAAATGATGGCCAAGGCTATATACATGATGTTCGGTTACATGCAGGTGTAGGGCATTGGATGGGTCTTCAGGATGCCGTGGCCCTCCCATGGATGAAGAATTACCTACGTAACCCTATCCCCCAAAAAGTGGTATGGAAACAAGACGATAGACACCATTCCAGTTTCTACTGGATAGAAACACCCGAAAATGAAATTATAACCGGGGGTGGGATTTCCGCGGAGTATGATCCACTCCCCAATGAGATCAATATCATTGAAAATTATAGTGGTACGATTAAGCTCCTGATCAATGATAATATGCTGGATTTGGATAATCCCATAACCATCAAATACAAGGACACTGTAATTTACAAAGGACTTCTCCATAGGACTATTCTGAACATTTACGGGAGTTTGTCGGTCAAGGGGGACCCAAATCTGGCATTTCCCTGTGTTGCCTTGGTAATGGGCAACAAAACAGTTGTCCCCTAAGTTTAAGCAATACGGATGGCCTTGGCAGAACAAGTGTTTGTCCGAATCCTTTTTAATGGCCGCACCAATGTGATTTTGCCTTTTCAATCGGAAAAAGAGCCCACTATTTCGGTTATTGGCATGCAGGGAAGGTGAGCTCATTTAAACTTTTTCGGCCTTGCTGAAAAATTGATTTGGGGGAAGGTTGCAATTTTAGAAGGCTTGCCTATAAAAATAATAATGTAGGGGTATTGTCCCGTTTACGGATCTTGGACTTGGAAATAAAAGATTTACTATCTTGGGCATATAGTATATGTGTATATCCTATTGTTGGCAACAATATGACCAAAGAAGAAGAAATAGAAATAGTACACGGAAAAGGCTCACACGTAGTATTACTTGGAGCTGGTGCTACTTATGCCTCAACTTTGAGAAATTCTGAAAAAAATGGAAAAACTCTTCCATTAATGTGGAATGTGATTGATGTTGTGGGATTGACCGATGTTGTAAATGCTTTGCCGAAAGAATATCAACAACATAAAGAAGATTTTGAAAAGCTTTACAGCTTGTTAGCCAAAGACAACAAATTTAAAGCTGAAAGAGAACATATTGAAAAAGTAGTTTATAAATACTTTGAAGAATTAGAGTTGCCAGATGAACCAACTATTTACGATTATTTAGTTCTTTCTTTGAGACACAGAAAAGATATAATCGCAACCTTTAATTGGGACCCGTTTTTGTACAAAGCCTATGTCAGAAATGGAAAGTTTACTGATAGTCCTGGAATTTTATTTTTACACGGTTGTGTTTCATTAGGTTATGACAAATCAAATGGTTCTTCTGGTCCAGCAGGTTGGTTTTCAAAAGAAACTAAACAAGAATTTGTGCCAACTAAATTATTGTACCCAGTTGACAAAAAAGACTATAACAGCGACCCTTTTATAAACGGACAATGGCAAGCACTTTCTAACCGACTAAAAGAAGCCGAAAGAGTTACTGTTTTTGGATATTCAGCACCTAAAACAGATGTTGAGGCAATCGAACTTTTACAAAATGCTTGGGGAAATGTTGACCAAAGAGCAATGGAAGAATTTGAATTTATCGATATTCAAGAAGAAGATAAGCTTTTAAAATCTTGGGAAACTTTTGTACATACCCATCACTATCATTATTGTAATGATTATTTTGACTCGTCACTTGCCTTACATCCAAGAAGAACTGTTGAGAGTTATCATCATTGGGCGATGCCTATAACACCTAATGAGGCTTTTCAAGATGGAAATCAAATTCCAGACAACTTTAGGACTTTAGAGGAATTATGGGAATGGCACGTACCATTAATTGAAGCTGAAAAAAGATTTTATGATAAATAAAAATAATGAAATACTGTTGCCAACAATGGCTATAGGTAATTGCTTGTTCTCGCCTACTTCTGAAAATTCTCATGGATTTTCTATCCGTGATTATTTGCTAATTTTAGTGCTTAAACACGCAACTAATCTTATACAAACCGTTGCCACCAATTAAAACGAACAACAAGAAAAAAATAAAATTGAATGAGTAAACAACCGAAACCAGATTCTAAAAAGTACACAGACTTAATATCCGAGATACAAAAAGGGCAAATTAAAATTCCGAAATTTCAACGAGATTTCGTTTGGAGTATTGATAAAACAGCCAAACTTTTAGACAGCATTTTAAAAGGTTATCCAATCGGAACATTTATACTTTGGGAAACAAATGAACGACTGAATGACATCAAGAATATTGGAAACCTTGAATTGCCTCCAATTCCTGATGATATAAAAGTACAATACGTTTTGGACGGACAACAAAGAATTACGTCATTGTATGCTGCGTTTTTAGGTGCTTCAATCCAAAAAGAGGGCGAAAAGAAGGTTACAAATTACGGTTCAATTTTTGTTAATTTAGAAGGTAACATTGATAATAATGATGAGCAAATCATTGTTTCCGAACAACCTGAAAACACCTTCATAACATTGAACGAAGTTCTGAATTTTAATGATAATTTACTTGAAATAAAAGAACGTTTTTCAGACGAACAGTTTAAAAAAATTCATCAATATTCCCAAACATTTTCGACTTACGACTTTTCAACCGTTGTACTTCGTAAAGAAGATATAGATTCTGCAATTGAGGTTTTTACCCGTATAAACACCGGCGGACAAACATTAACACTTTTTGAAATAATGTCTGCAAAGACCTATGATGAAGAACAAGGTTTTGATATGCAGGCAAAATTCCAAAAACTGCTTAAAGAACTTGAAGTAAGTAAATATGAGACAATTTCAAGTACTGTTATACTAAATGTGTTGAGTTTGATTTTAAGCAAAAACAAAGAATGTAAGAGAAAAGTAGTTTTACAACTCGATAAACAGAGCATTATCGACACTTGGGATAATGTTATTTCAGCATTAAAAGAGAGCATTGATTATTTTCGTTCTGTGTACAGAATTCCAGTTTCAACACTTTTACCTTATGATGCTCTTTTAGTTCCATTCAGTTACTTCTTTTATTTTCAAAAAGAGAAGCCTAAAGGAAAACAAATAAAGTACTTAGAAGAGTTTTTTTGGCGTATTTCCCTATCCTACAGATATTCAAGTTCAACTGAATCTAAACTTGCACAAGACATCAAGAGGATTGACCAAATTTTGCAAGAAGAAAGACCGAATTATGATGAAATAAAAGTCTTTTTAAGTACACCAAAAGACCTAATAGATACAGGATTTAGTGCTGGTAATAGTTATTGCAAAGCTGTTCTTTGCCTATTAGCTTATTACGAGCCAAAAGATTTTAGGCATAATGGAAAAGTCATTCTTGACAACTCTTGGCTTAAAATGGCAAATAGTAAAAATTATCATCATTTTTTTCCAAAATCATATTTAAGAAAACGAGGAATTGGAAATGAAAACAGTATAGTTAACATTACTTTAGTTGCAGACGATTTAAATAAAAGGAAAATTAGAGCTAAAGCACCTTCAGTTTACATTCAAGATTTTATGGACGAAAACGAAGGGTTAACCAACTCTATAAAATCACACTTAATTGACAACATAGACGAATTTGGTATTTATAGCGATGATTATTCTGTGTTTTTGGAAAAACGAGCAAACTCAATTTTTGAAGCTTTAAAGAATCGTATTGAACTAAAAAATGAAATTCCAACAGAAGACACGGAATTGAAAGAGCTGATTTTAATAGGGGAAAACGAAAAATTAGAATTGAAATCGACTTTGCGTTACGATTTGCGAGAAAATACAGTCAATAAAAAATTAGAATTTGTGATTGCAAAAACCATTTCAGCATTTTTAAACAGCGATGGAGGAATTTTAATCATTGGTGTTGACGATGACGGAAATGCATTAGGTCTTGACAAAGATTTTGAAACTCTTTCAAAAAAGGATATTGACGGATTTGAATTGCATTTAAGAAATATCATAGCAAAGTATTTAGGTTCAAGTTTTGAGAAATATTTAAAAGTGAACTTTCCGACCATTGACGAAAAGACAATTTGTAAAATCCAAATATTAAAAAGTGGAAAACCTGTCTTTGCAACTTTTGAAGGTAAAGAGAATTTTTATGTAAGGATT
>PDWI01009233.1_pt1 | contig 11385 bp, 9 predicted proteins | sample 1430891 | NCBI WGS metagenome assembly PDWI01 (sample SAMN01162508, study PRJNA174530) | Oral metagenome, whole genome shotgun sequencing project. | biome: Marine environment; feature: Marine mammal; material: Swab sample of the gingival sulcus; isolation source: swab sample of gingival sulcus... | reverse complement strand
GGATATGAATTTCTCTTATGTGGAAAACGACAACAAAGCAAGAATCAAAGTTATCGGTGTCGGCGGGGCCGGCGGAAATGCAGTCAACAATATGATTGACTCAAAACTTCAAGGCGTCAAATTCATTGTGGCCAATACCGATGCTCAGGCGCTGGATCAATCCAAGGCTGAAATTAAAATTCAATTGGGCTCTGAATTGACAGAAGGCTTAGGGGCTGGGGCCGATCCAAACATCGGCCGCGAAGCGGCACTGGAAAGCATAGACGAGTTAAGGGCCGCACTGGAAGAGAGCCATATGGTATTTATCACCGCTGGGTTCGGCGGCGGCACCGGCACTGGGGCGGCCCCCGTAATTGCAGAAATCTGCAAAGACTTAGGGATTCTCACCGTGGCAGTGGCCTCAAAGCCCTTCTCCTTTGAAGGTAAAAAGCGTGAAAAAGCAGCGCTGGCCGGGTTAGAAAAACTTCAAGGGATCACCGATACTGTCATTACTATTCCCAATGACCGGCTGCGCGGCATCGCCCCTAAGGGCGCGCGCTTAATGGACATGTATATCAAAGCCGATGAAATTTTACATCACTCTGTCAAAGGCATCACCGATTTGATCATGATGCCTGGCCACGTCAACCTCGACTTTGCCGACGTTAAAACCACCATGCACAAAGCCGGTAAAGCACTCATGGGTATCGGTATCGCGGCGGGTGAAAACCGGGCCATCGAAGCAGCTGAAAAAGCCATCTCCCATCCCTTGCTAGAAGACATTTCCATTTCAGGCGCCAAAGGTGTGCTTATGAATATCACCTCTTCTTCTGACCTGACCCTGGACGAAATGACTGAGGCCGCAGACCGCATTTATGAAGAAGTTGGTGACGATGCCGAAATCATCTGGGGCCAAACCTTTGATGAAGACCTTGGCGATGAAATGCGTATTACCGTTATTGCCACTGGTATTGGACAAGAAGAACCTGAACTGGCTGAAAACATGCGGCGGTTCGATCCAAAGGTTGCGCATCCAGTGACTCCCCCCCTAACACACCATGCCACCCAGACAGCAATGGGCGCTACCACATCCCCGACATCCCACTCCGCTTATGCCACGACACACGCTACCGCACCCGCAGCAAATATGCAGCCGGACCCCCGCCATGAGCCCATTGCCAGAGGTATTGTCAGAGATCTGACCGAGGAAGAGCGCAACAACTGGCTGGAGTCTGACAACCCGGTTCGGATTACTGGACGCCGGGTGGTTGGCGAAGAGGACATGGTACAAAGTTACGATATGACATTTGATTCAGACGATCTGGAGGTACCTACATTTTTAAGGCGTAAAGCAGATTAAAACATGAAAAAGAGGCGCAGGCCGGCCCGGACCCCTCAGCCTATCAGGGAGGAGGGGGCCATTGTCAAACGAGGCCGGGGATTGATCAAAGTTGCATTGGTCTATCCCAATACCTATCAAGCCGGCATGTCATCTTTGGGATTCCAGGCTGTCTATCAACTGGCAAACCAAGATGACCGCATCGCCTGTGAACGGGTCTTTTTGCCGGACACCCGACAAAAAGGTCGGCCCAATAGCGGTGCAAACAAAATCGCCGGCCTTGAAACGGGCCTGCTGCTGGATCAATTTGACATGATCCTCTTCTCAATTTCATTTGAAAACGATTTCTTGAATCTTGCCCGCATGCTACGGGCAGCAGGTATCCCCCTTCGGTCGTCCCATCGAAACCATATCCATCCCCTGGTGGCTGCTGGGGGGGTGGCCTGCTTTTTAAATCCAGAACCCATCGCACCTTTTATGGATCTTTTCCTTTTGGGAGAGGCAGAATGTTTGCTCACCCCTTTTTTCGATCTATTCCAAAAGGTAACAGGGGCCGCCACAAAAAAAAACGCGAAAGTCGAGCTGCTGGAAATCATAGAATCCAAGGTTAAGGGGACCTATGTTCCAGCACGCCATGACCCGATCCTGTATACGGTCCACCGGACGGATGAATCATCCACAAAGATCCAGCCACACCGCATCCAGAAAGCCCCTCAGGAGAATGGATCCCTTTCTCATATCAATGGGTCGAACCAAGGCGCATCGAACCGGATTCCGGTGCAATATGTATCGGATCTATCTGATACCCGCACCACCACTGCAGTAATGACCTCGAACACTGCGTTCAAGGACACATTTCTGATCGAAATTCTCAAAGGCTGTCCCAATGGATGCAGGTTCTGTACCGCAGGATTTATTTATCGGCCGCCGCGGGTTTATCCCACCGACACTATTCTATCGGCACTGGATGAAGCGGCAAAAAAAACAGATCGGGTGGGGCTGGTCAGCTCTGCAATTTTGGACCATCCCGACATCAACAACATCTGCCGATATGGCAGACAGAAAGGACTGACCCTTTCCTTTTCGTCTCTTCGAGCGGATAAACTGGATGATGAAGTGATCAGCGGCCTTGCAAAATCCAATGTCAAAACAGCAACCATTGCCCCCGAGGCGGGGTCTTCGCGCATGCGAAAAATTATCAATAAAAAAATGAGCCGGGATCAAATTTTACATGCGGCACGGGCCCTGGTGGATAAGGGGATCCTCAATATTCGCCTGTATTTTATGATTGGCTTGCCCTTTGAGACTCGACAGGATGTTCAGGCCATTGTGGATCTAACACTGGATATAAAGTCCGTCTTTCTTGAAACCTCCCGGAAGAAAAAAAAGATCGGCACCATTACCCTGAGTATCAATCCGTTTATCCCCAAACCGGCCACGCCTTTTCAATGGTGCGCCATGATGGAGATACCTGAGTTGAAAAAACGGGTGGACATCATTCGCCAGGGGCTTAAAAAAGAACCCAATGTAGTATTACACTTTGAATCCCTGCGCCAGGCCCGTACCCATGCGCTGCTTTCCCTTGGAGACAGAAAGGCTGCAGACCTCATAGAACAGGCCCTGGACCAGGGATGGAACCGGGCAATGAAATCTGATCCTGAATATTGCCACCAGGTGATTTATGCCCCAAAAAATACCCAAAACACCGCCCATCTTCCATGGGATGTGCTCTACCACCCCATTTCCAGCGATTTTCTGCGAAAAGAGTTACACCGCGCCCAAGCGGAAAAACACTCCGTATCCTGCCCCATGAAGCCCTGCACAGAATGCGGGATCTGTATGCCGTCTGTTGTCAGATAGGGTTCACCACGACACAGACTGACATGGGTAAGCCACAGGTATTTTTTAAATTTTACTTGAGGTTCCGGCCAATACACTTTATAAGACATTCTGAATTTTTAATTCAGTTTTTTTGATGATTACATACGATGTGATCATCGGTTTGCTAATACCATAATTGACTAATTTTAGGAGGATGTATGTCTACTTTAGTATTTGGCCATAAAAATCCAGATACGGATTCCGTTGTTGCCGCCATCGCCCTGGCCGATCTGAAAAAAAAACTGGGTGAAGATACAGCCCCTGCCATGCAGGGCGAACTGAACCCCGAATCCAAATTTGTTTTGGAAAAATTCAATCTTGCAGCACCCGAACTCGTCACCAGCTATGCCGGCAAAGATGTATACCTGGTTGACCATTCTGACCTGGCCCAGAGCCCCGACGATCTGGCCGAAGCCAACATCCTGGGCATTGTAGACCACCATAAGCTGGGTGACGTGACCACGTCCCAGCCCCTGGAATGCTGGATCTGGCCGGTAGGCTGCACTTGCACCGCGATTGCGTCCATGTATGATTACTTCAACGTAGAAGTCCCCAAAGGGATCGCCGGCGCCATGCTTTGTGCCATCCTGTCCGACACCGTCATTTTTAAATCCGCCACCTGTACCCCAAAAGACAAAGAAGTCTGTAAAAAACTGTCACAAACCTGTGGCGAAAGCGATTTGGACGCCTTGGGAATCGAAATGTTCAAGGTTAAATCAGCTGTGGAGGGTACGCCAGTTCGTGAACTTGTACTCCGTGACTACAAAGACTTTGACATGAGCGGCTCTGGCGTTGGCTGTGGCCAACTGGAATTGGTTGACCTGTCCATTGTTGACGGCATCAAAGCCGATCTGGAAAAAGATATTCGTGATTTGAAGGCTGAAAAAGGCCATCACACAGTACTACTCATGCTCACCGACATCATGAAAGAAGGGACCGAACTTCTGGTGGCCTCCGACGACGAATCTGTTGTTGAAAAAGCATTTGGTGTGAAACCCGTTGACGGCAAATGCTGGCTGCCCGGCATCATGAGCCGTAAAAAACAGATCATCCCCGATCTGGAAAAAGTATTTGGTTAATCCTATAAATAGACAAGCCGGGCCTGGAACGTTTTAGTTTTCGAAACCCGGCTTGTTGTTTGCATCTCTTGTAAAACCCACTCTGGCTCTAACACAGCGCCTAAATCCCTTTCGATGGTATCAAAGACGAACCTGAATCCCTTGAGCTTACTTTAAAACTTGATTCATTTTTTCTTTATCAAGATATGTTTCAAATTCTCCAAGGGCCTTTGTAACGCTCTTTTCTCTCATTAATTCCTGCATAGCAACCTGGCCAACCACACGAAACGCATATTGAACAGAAGACGCGCCCCCTTCTTTGATGGCTTTACTTGCAATTTGGGAACAATCCGCTGTGAGAAGGCGTGTCACTAATCGGCCGATGTATTTATTCATGTTGTCAATATCAGCGTCAGTGACTTTTGAGTATTGTTTGATTGTACTATGCCTTGACATTCCAAAATAAATCCATTTTGCAAGTTCTTTTCTTTCTTTACCATTTAGCGCGTCAGCAAGGCATGTACCAAGCGCCTGAGCAGATTGATTTGCATGGGTATGGATCGGCATCATAAAAATTGTCAACATTGCAAGCATAAAAATAAATTTCTTCATTGTTTTCTCCCTTTTCAAAATCATTGATGAACGAACCAACGAATGCACCAGGACTTGTGATAGACGCATTGAAACAAAACATCCCGCCCGGCCAAGCACTCTAAAGCTTCGTATACGCTAAATTTCAGGATCTAACAATAGATCCCAACAGTCAATCATTAAAGAATTATACCATGAAACCATCCGAATTAAACCGTTTAAGGAACGCCAGGACAGCTATTTAACAGAACTGTGCTAAAAATGATATCTGGTTATAGAAAAATAAACGAAAGAAAAACCTGCCTCTTTGTAATTGCAAGACGCATACTCAGGGAGGGCGTTTGGATTTTTAGCAAAGAAAAAGTAGCAGTGCGGACAATTCCCTAAAAAAGCCCTCACCTCAAAGCGCCACTCGGCTATCAAATGAAATATCTGGGTTAGGGTTTTAACTCATAGTGGATTATGATAGATACTGGTGTTTAATACAATCAAACAACCCAATAATTGAGGACGAAATGGAAGCGCAAAATAGAAAAAGCCATTTTATCGAGTCCATCATCAAAAAGGATGTGGACAATAACAAAAATAACGGGATTGTGGCCACCCGTTTTCCGCCGGAGCCCAATGGATTCCTCCACATCGGCCATGCAAAATCCATTTGCTTGAATTTCGGTATGGCCCAGGTCTTTGGCGGGACGTGCAATCTGCGGTTTGACGATTCCAATCCAGCCAAGGAAAAACAGATCTACATTGATGCCATAAAAAAAAACGTAAGCTGGTTGGGATTTGACTATAAAACACCGTTTTTTGCCTCAGACTACTTTGACCAGCTTTATGAATTTGCCATTGAGCTCATCAAGGCGGGCAAGGCCTATGTATGCAGTTTGTCGGCGGATGAAATCCGGGAATATCGGGGGACCCTCACTGAACCCGGAAAAAATTCTCCCTATCGGGACCGCAGTGTGGCAGAAAACCTGAATTTATTTGAACGGATGAAGAATGGGGAGTTTAGCGAAGGCGAACATACCCTGCGTGCCAAAATCGATATGAGCGCCCCCAATATCAACCTGAGGGACCCGATTATCTATCGTGCGAAAAACGCCCCCCACCCCAGGACTGGGAACAAGTGGGGCATTTATCCCATGTACGACTTTACCCACTGTATTTCAGACGCCCTGGAAGGCATCACCCACTCCCTGTGCACCCTGGAGTTTGAGGACCACCGTCCCCTTTACGACTGGATTCTGGATAATGTATCCGTACCATGCCATCCCCAGCAGATCGAATTTGCCCGGATGAACATCAATTACACCGTGTTGAGCAAACGAAAACTCCAGCGTCTCATCGAAGAAGAAAAAGTTACGGGCTGGGATGATCCCCGGCTGCCCACTTTGGCGGGCATGCGTCGCAGGGGATACACACCGGCGGCCATTCGTAATTTCTGCAACATCATCGGTATCTCCAAAAAGGAGAGCCGCATCGATATGGGGTTGTTAGAATCCTGTCTCCGGGACGATCTCAATGAAAACGCCCTCAGGGTTATGGGGGTTATCCGTCCCCTCAAAGTGACCATTGAAAACTTTCCACAAGGCCAGACCGAAACCCTGGCGGCTATGAATCATCCCCAGAAACCGGAACTGGGGAAAAGAGATGTCAGTTTTTCCAGAGAGATCTATGTGGAGCGGGACGATTTCATGGAAGATCCCCCCAAGAAATTCTTCCGCCTGTCGCCAGGGCGGGAAGTGCGGTTGCGGGCCGCCTACCTGATCACTTGTAAAGAGGTAATTAAAAATGACATGGGCGACGTGGTGGAACTGATCTGCACCTACGATCCAGACACCCGAGGCGGTAATGCCCCAGATGGCCGCAAAGTAAAAGGCACCATCCACTGGGTCAATGCCAACGATTGCCTGGATGCTGAAGTCCGCTTGTACGATCGTCTTTTCAAAGATGAAAATCCAGAACAGGACGGCCAGGATTTTATGGAAAACCTCAACCCAAAATCTCTTGTGATCTTGGCACATGCAAAACTTGAAAAAAGCTTAGCCTCAGCTGAGCCGGAAAAAGTCTTTCAGTTTGAACGCCTGGGATATTTTTGTCTGGATAACACAGACAGCAAGGACGATGCCCCAGTATTTAACAGAACGGTCACCCTTCGCGATGCCTGGGCCAAAGCGACCAAAAAGCAGACGCCAAACAGCCAAAATAAGGGGCAAAAAAAGAAAAAATAGTCGCCTGATTATGACGACAGGCCGGTGTTGATCAAGACAGCGGAAATAATAGATTTGTTTCCGCTATTCAAATCGCCACACAGTGCCTTCCGGTCCATCCTCCAAAACAATGTTCATGGCCTGGAGTTGATCACGGATCTCATCGGCTCGGGCGAAATTCTTTTGCTTTCTGGCAGCGGTTCGCTGTGCGATCAGATCATCCACCATGGCCGGATCAATATCTTTGTCCGCCATGCCCTTCTCTTTTTTAGCAGCAAAGTATGCTGCTGGACGCATCATAAAAATACCCAGGATACTGGAAATCGTTTTAATATCTGAATGGATTGTGTTCAGCAACCGTTTATCATCGTTACTTGGTGCGTCATTGGCCTCATCCAGGCATTTGTTCCCCTTTTTTACCGCTTCAAATACGGCGGCCAGGGCTCGGGCAGAATTGAAATCATCATTCATGGCACGGGCAAATTCCTGCCACAGGTCGCCCCGGTCATCACGGTCTCTGGCAAGTCCGGCATCTTCCAGACGGGCCATAAAAGCATAGATCCGATCCAGTCCCACTGACACTTCCCTCATACTGTCCTGGTTATAATCAATGGGAGACCGATATTGTTTGGATAAAAGGAAAAGACGAATCACCTCGGGAGAATAATCGGCAAGTACCTCTTTGATCATAGTGAAATTGCCCAGGGATTTGGACATCTTTTCATTATTGATATCCACAAATCCGTTGTGGATCCAGTATTTCACAAACTGACCGCCAAATGCCGCCTCAGTCTGAGCAATCTCATTTTCATGGTGGGGGAAAATCAAGTCCTTGCCGCCGCCGTGGATGTCAAATCCTTCACCTAAATATTCATAGCTCATGGCCGAACATTCAATGTGCCACCCAGGTCGTCCGGGCCCCCAAGGGCTGTCCCATGAAGGCTCCCCAGGTTTGGCGGGCTTCCAGAGGGTGAAATCCAGGGGACTTCGCTTTTTCTCGTCCACGGCAATTCTGGCACCAGCCTGCATATCCTCGGGGTTTCGGCCAGAAAGCCTCCCATATGCCTCAAATGATTTAATAGAAAAATACACATCGCCGCCTGGCACATGGTAGGCCTTTCCCTTATTGATCAGCATTTCGATAAACCGGATAATATGCTCAATATGTTCAGTGGCCTTGGGGGACACGGTGGGACGAAGCACGTTTAGCGCATCCATTTCAACATGGAACTCATCAATGTACTTTTCCGTTATGGCAGTACAGCTTTCTCCGGTGTCATTGGATTTTTTAATGATCTTGTCATCGACGTCCGTAAAATTTCGGACATAGGTCACCTCGTAATCCAGATGCTTCAACCACCTGAAAATCATATCAAACACCACAACAGACCGAGCATGGCCAATGTGGCTGGTATCGTATACTGTGGGACCGCAGACATACATGCCCACTTTACCTGGATTGACCGGAATAAACGCTTCTTTTTGCCCCTTCATGGTGTTGTAAATTTTCAAACTCATGTTATTTTTGTCTACCCTTGAATCAATTCTGTATATAATAAATTCTGGTTATTCGATTCGTTGCTTTTATGCTGTATTGTGGGGTATCCACCCCGACGGTCTATGCCTGCTATTTTTCGTACAACAGCACGGATGCCTGGGCGGCAATGCCTTGTTTTTGTCCCACAAACCCGAGGCGCTCCGTGGTGGTGGCCTTGATATTCACCCGGTCGAGTGACACACCCATGGCTCGGGCAATGTTAGCAGCCATATCTGCTTTATGGGGTGACATTTTCGGTGCCTGTGCAAAAATTACAGCGTCTAGATTGGAAATATCAAACCCCTTTTCCTGTATCTTGGCCACACATTGGTCCAACAGCAGCATGCTGGAAATGCCTTTATATGCAGGATCGGTATCTGGAAAAAACTCGCCGATATCTCCAAGGCCGGCTGCACCCAGTAACGCGTCACACACGGCGTGAAGCAGCACATCCGCATCGGAATGGCCTTGCAGCCCCAAGGGATAGTCAATCTTAACCCCACCGATGATCAGGTCTCGTCCTGCCACAAGTGCATGGACATCCGACCCTAGACCAACCCTGAATTGTCCTGCCGCCATTTGTAAGATTTGCTCCCGTTTATGCTGTTACCCATATTAATTTTTGATGCCGGTACTATATTCATCTTTCTTGTAAAAGTCAAAAGCGCTTTCTATTTGACGACATCAGCAACAGTAATCTCTCTGACAAGGGGGATATGCCTTCATTTTTTAGGGTTGAAAATGGCAAATTCAACCCTTATATTAGTTTGTTTATGGAATTTAAACCAGCTACGAGGTAAAAAATGCCAATTTACGAATATAAATGTAATGCCTGCGGCAAAAATTTTGAAACGCTGGTCATGGGCAGTTTCACTCCCCAGTGCCCAGAATGCGAAAGTGATGATCTGGCCAGAAAAATGTCAAGATGCGGGTTTGTATCAAAATCAGAAGGCCCTGGCGGCCAAATACAGACCACTACCGCCGCAGGCAATTCTGGCTGTGCCGGCTGTTCATCCACCAATTGCAGCTCCTGCAGTGCCACGATAGGATAATGCACGGATGAGCTATACAGTGCGCATTGGTACCCGGGGAAGCCAGCTGGCTTTATGGCAGGCCCACCATATTAAAAACAAAATTGAACAAACCTTTGAAACGGCTCAGGTTGAAATCATCACCATCAAAACCACTGGGGACCGAATTACGGATCGCCCTTTGGCCATGGTGGGCGGCAAAGGGCTTTTTGTCAAAGAAATCGAAAACGCATTGCTGGAAAACCGGATTGACCTGGCTGTCCACTCCATGAAGGACATGCCTGGCGAGCTGCCACCAGGTCTGATTATTGGCGCCGTTCCCGAACGGGAAAACCCTTTTGATGTATTGATCAGCCGAGATGGGAAACAATTTAAAGATTATACACAGGGTGCGATTATTGGTACATCAAGCCTTCGCCGAGGATCCCAGATCAAACACCTTCGCCCTGACCTTGAAATCAAATCGATTCGGGGGAACCTGGATACCCGGCTGAAAAAATTGAAATCCGGTGAATACGACGCCATTGTTCTGGCCGCAGCCGGCCTGCACCGCCTGGGACAAAAAAAAGAAATCTCCCAGTACCTGACTGAAGAGATGATGGTGCCCGCCGTCGGGCAAGGCGCATTATGTATTGAGGTACGGGAAAATGATCCTATGGTGGCGCCTGTTATGGAAGCCCTGGACCATGCCCCCACCCGGATCTGTGTTAAAGGAGAGCGAGCATTCCTTAAAAAGATTGAAGGATCCTGTCATATTCCTGTCGCCTGTTTCGGGAAACTGGTCCATGAAAACATCATTCTCACGGCCATTGTGGCATCTCAAGACGGCAGTGAAATCCTCCGGGAATCTATCACGGCACAGGCTGAAAACGTGACGATCAAGGGAGAAGAGCTGGCCAAACAACTGCTTGAAAAGGGCGGTAAACGCATATTGGAGCGTCTGAATTCAAATGAGTCCTAATATAGGTAAAGTCTACCTCATTGGCGCAGGCCCTGGAGACCCCGGCCTGCTGACCATCAAGGCCAAAGAATGCATTGAAACCGCAGATGTCGTGGTCTACGACTACCTGGCGTCTCCCTATCTATTAGAGTATGCCCACAAAAATGCTGAGATCATCTATGTGGGAAAAAAAGGCGGAGACCACACCCTGACCCAGGATAAAATAAACCGACTTCTGGTAGACAAAGCCAAAGCAGGCAAGACGGTGGCCCGTCTTAAAGGCGGCGATCCGTTTGTTTTTGGACGCGGCGGAGAAGAAGCCCAGGAGCTTCTGGCATCCGGCGTCGCTTATGAGGTGGTTCCCGGAGTGACGTCTCCCATTGCCGCTCCTGCATATGCCGGCATCCCCATTACCCACCGGGATCACACGGCCTTTGTATCCTTTATCACCGGCCATGAACGGCCCGATCAAAAAGAGAGCCGGATGCAATGGGATGTTTTTGCGAAATCTGACGGCACGCTGGTTTTTCTCATGGGCGTAAAAAACCTGGCATATATCGTTAACAACCTAATGGATAATGGTAAACCGCCAGAGACACCCGTTGCACTGATCAGATGGGGCACCACCACCCGCCAGGAGACGGTGACAGGCACACTTGAAACCATTGTTGACGAGGTTAAAAAGGCCGGCCTGAAGTCCCCTGCCATTATTGTGGTGGGCCATGTGGTTGCCCTGAGGGAAGAGCTGGCATGGTTTGACAAAAAACCATTGTTTGGGAAACGCATTGTCATTACACGGGCACGGGCCCAAGCATCCGG
>PDWI01009232.1_pt1 | contig 11386 bp, 14 predicted proteins | sample 1430891 | NCBI WGS metagenome assembly PDWI01 (sample SAMN01162508, study PRJNA174530) | Oral metagenome, whole genome shotgun sequencing project. | biome: Marine environment; feature: Marine mammal; material: Swab sample of the gingival sulcus; isolation source: swab sample of gingival sulcus... | reverse complement strand
TCCACTAGGACGAGTAGCTCCTCTCCTTTATCGTGTAGTTCTTTGATGATAAAAATAGCCTGATGAATCTTTAGGGTTTTAAGGATTCGTTCTTTTGTTTGGCTATTGAAGAGAGCAAATCCTGTCTTCACTCCCGAATCTATACCGATGATGATCATATCAATAAAGTGTGTCAATTATTTGTTCTTTTGGTGTTTCTATTACGAAAGTTGTACCTTTGTTTCAAGAAAGATGAAAGGATATATAGTTATGACTAGTGTATTAAACATACTTCAAAAGGGATTTCTTTTACTCTTTGCAGGTGTTCCTTTATCCTCTCAAGTGCATTACGAGAAGACAAGAAAGGAGCTAGAGAATTATCTTCGGAAGACGGATAGAGAACGTCTTGCTGAGGATTATCGAAACATTGCACAAGACCTTTATTCTGCACTGGATCAATATAAAGAACAAAGGGGCTAATGGCAAAGCAACAACACCTACTAGATAGAACGAAAATAGAATCTACTGAAGTTGTTGGGTATAGAGAACAACAATCTATCATATATTCAGATAGTATTATACCATCTCCTGTTGAATTGGAGGGGTATAAGAAGATTGATAAGAACTTTCCCGAATTCTTTATGGAGCTTACTAAGGAAGAACAAAAGCACCGTTTCGAATTAAAGAAAGCCTTAGTTGAATCGCAAGAGAAAGACTTAAAAAGGCGTTCTCGCAACGAGATAATAGGGTATGTTTTTGCTCTATTTGCTTTACTGTTGCTAGGAGGCATAGTTGTTTTGGGCTTTTATTTTTCTTATCCTTGGATTTCAGCTGTTGTTGGAGGCATAGGTATATCTGCTATTGTCTCTTCTTTCATAAAAGGTCGCTCTTTAGAAGATAAAGACTAGCCCCCTATTACTTTCTTCTATCTTTTCCTGTTAGGTAAATGGTGTTGCAGAGTTGTTTTAATCTGCTAGCGACTCGGTCTCCGTAATAGTCTTGTATTTGATTTTCTGTTAGGTTTGTGGAGATAAAGGTGAACTGTCCTCTTTTGTCTCCTCTTTGTTCTAATACGCTTTTGAGTACCTCTTGCCGATTTCCCATATAGAGGGTTTCTCGGGCTTCACTTCCTAAATCTTGAATACAGAGGACTTGTCGATTCACAAAGCTGTCTAGGCATCCTGTTTTGGCGAAGGCTTGATTTAAGTCCTGAGCGTGTAGGACTTGAAAGGAAAGGGGGAATGTTTTGCCTTGATACTGCACCTGAATCATGTAGCCTAGGAAGGAAAGGACATCTAGGATAAGGCTTTTACCTGTTCCTGTAGAACCCGAAATAACTAAGCCTTTGAGGGGGTTTATTATCTTGCTTGTCTCTTCGCCCTTTATCCACTTGACGATTAAGGCTAAAGCCTGCTGATTGTCGGGGTCTGTTTGGTAGGGTTTTGCGATAATACGTTCGGCAATTTCACGGAAAGCGTTAAAGATTTCCTTTTCGCTGTAGGCTAAAGGAAAGCGTTTGAGAGCTTGACTTTGCAAACGCTCTTTGAAGGCTTGGTCTAATATCTCTGTTATCTTGTGCATTGTGCTTGCTTCTTTTCTTCTTTTCTTGTGCTTATTTTTATTTAGAGCGGGGGGCTGTTTCAAACAGTCGCTCGGGTTGTTTTAATCAGTCGCCCCAACTGTTTTATTTTCCCGCCCCAGCATTTTCATTTTGCTCGGGGATCGTTTTTATTTTGAGCTAGGATCGTTTTTATTTTGAGCTAGGATCGTTTTTATTTTGATCCCCGTTCTGTTTGATTCTCTACGTCCTTGTGTTTGCTTTGAGGCTGGGTAAAGTGTCAATCCATCAGCCCCATTCTTCTGAGTTCGTCCTCACTGATTTCGTTTTGCCTCTCTTGGGGTCTTTCATGCCACGCCTGATTGATATTCTTGTTTCGGGCTTGAGCTTCATTTGCTTTGGGGAATGCTTTGCGGGGGTAGCTCCATTGCTTTTTCTCTTGCTCTCGTCGTCGCTCTGTTAGGAGCCAGTAGCGGAAATGTTGTCGGTAGCCCTGATAGCTTTTGCCTTGGTTCTCTTCGTGATTCGCCAAAAGATGGAGATGGAATTGCTCGAAGTAGCTATTTGCTTTCTTCTCTAGGCTTCCCCAGTCGTCGCCTGCTTGATACAGATTCGCCCCTTTGAGGATGGAGAGAAAGGCTACTTGGTCGTTGATTAATTCCGCTTGTAAGTCCTGCAAAGCTTGGACTTGCTCTTCGAAGGCTTCCCCCGTGTTTTGCTTTTCGTCGGGTCTTGCTTTTTCGTCTACTGGGGCTTTTTCTTGACGTGGCATTCGGCATGCTTTTGTTTCTGTCTCGAGGCTTTTGCCCTTGTTTGCTTGGGTATTTCTTTCTTTTGTTAAGTTTTCTTTCTTTAGGCTTAACGCTTGGCTTCCATTTGGCTCTAGGGTTGGAAAGCCTTCCCCCACGCACACATAGGCACGCTCGCACGAGGAGAAGACGACTTCTTTCTCTTCTTTTTCTTTATTTATTTCTTTTTCTTTAGAGGGGGTTATAGGGGGGGACTTTTCTTTGTCTTTCTTTCTTTCTTTTTCTTCTCTTTCTTGTTTCGCGAAAGTTTCGCGAAGATTTTGTTTGTTCTCGAAAGACTTATTTTTTCCTAGTAGATAAGGGAAATCTATCGCCGATAAGTTAAAATGATTCTTCTTGGCTTGTTTGAAGTATTCCGCCTGTATTGCTTCGCTGGTTAGCACCTTGCACATCATCGCCACGGTCTTATCGAAAAAACCACAACGAAGACACGCCAAAAGCACCTCACGGACAAAAGCTTCTTTCAGCTCGCACATCGCAACAATGGACGCCACCACTTCGTCAATAGGAGCATAGTATCCTTTTGCGAATACCTGCAACAAAGCACGAAGGACAACGCCTTCACCACGAAGTCCAAACTGAGAATTTATACTTTGCACTTCGGGACTTGTAAAAAAGTCCGTCTGTAATGTGAATACCTTTAAGCCTCTCATTCTATCAATCAAGCTAGTTCTGTTAATCTTTATCGGTACTGCTTGTTTTCTTCTGCTCGTTTCCTTCCTCTTTGGATGAGCTTCTTTTGCTTCTCGGGTTCTGAGATTTCAAGAATGTATTTAACCGTTCTTTCGCCTAAGTTATTGAAGTCATCATCTCCTATTAGGTTGGAAGTATTATGAATCCTAAAGAGACTATTCACGAGGTCTGCCACAAAGCTAAATAAATTAGAACGTGAGGGCGTTTGAGCCTCTTCTTTTAAGTTGAGAAGAAAGAAAGCCTGTTCCTGAAAGCCTCTCTTTTTGAATGTGTCGCTTGCTAGCTCTATGTATTGATTCATAGCAGAGACGACGTAACCCATCGCCATAAGCGTTGCTATCAGCTCTTTGTCTTTTACCTCTAGCTCCTTGATGGACTTTTGAGCGGTCGCTACGATGGATTTCCATTCTCTTCGCCCTCTCTCTTCGGCATACTCTGTAATATGATAAAGGCTAAAGTCATCTTCTGCATAAAGGCTTAATCTTTCGTACCAACGCTCCATATACTTTTCTAATTTCTCTAGTTTGCGTTTGATGATTTTCCTTTGTCCCTTTTTGAAGTCTGCTAATTGCTCCTCCAGTAAAGGGGAAACGAAAGAATACATTTCCCCTACTGAATAGGCTACAATCTGCGAAGACAAGACTATATGTTCTGTATGTTGTGCTATCTTAATCATTGTCTCTTAGAATAATTGTTCTTGAATGAGTGCTAGGATTCGCTCGTTCGCACTCTTGAAGAAGTCCTTTTTAATTTCAAATCCATAGGCTTTCCGTCCACAATTCCCTGAGGCTAATAAGGTTGTTCCGCTACCTGCACAAGGATCGATAACTACATCGCCTTTGTCGGTAAATAGGCGAATGAGTTTCTCCAGTACGTGGATGGATTTTTGGGTCGGGTGTACCTTTGGCGTTTTCGTATCTCGTTCGTAATCCATACAGTTGAATATCATTTGATGGTCGTTGTTGAACTTGGGTAGCTTGTCCCTGTAGAGAATTAATCCATACTCACAATTACCCACCACTCGCATATTGGCTTTTAAGACTTCTGCTGAATAGTTCTTACGGAAAACGAGATTGATATACTTATTAAAGCCGTACTTCTTAGCTTTCTCAATGATTTCCATTTGTTGGTCAAAGGCACAAAAGACAATCATACAAGGGGCTTTTCCTCTCTCTTTGGGTTCGGGTCGTAACATCTTCGTGCAGAAGTGGAGAAACTCAGAGATTCGGAAGTTTTCGTCCGTGTCAAAGAATGTTTTCCCCGCCTTGTCGCTTTCTCCTTTTGTATTGTCTCCATCTACATACCAGCTAGGATTAGAGGCATAAGCATTCTTACCTAAGTTATAGGGAATATCTGCAATGATTAATTGAGCCTTGGGAATACCATAAACTTTATAGTTCTGAAAATGGTCGTTGAATAGTTGAATGTTTTCCATAAGCTAGCCCCTTAATACGCTTTTCCGTGCAATCTTTCCCTCGTTTCGTTGTACTTCATTTCTTTCATAGTTGTGTTGTATTAAAAGGGTAGGTCGCTTTCGGGGAATACGCCGTCGCCACGTTTTGGGAATGGGCTTGCTTGTCTTGCTGAGAAGTCAGGGGCTTGTTGGGGGAATCCATTCCTTGGATTCGTTTGCTCTTGGCTTGGATTCGTTTGCTCTTTGGCTTGTGCTTTATCGCCTAGGAGTTGGATTTCATTCGTGTAAAGGTTTAGGCTGACATGTGCTGAGCGATCGTTTGCCATGTAGGCATTGGCGGAAAGCGTTCCCCGCACAAAGACTTTTGTTCCTTTCGTGAGGTGAGGAAAAAGATTACCCCCCTCTCCATATTTTAGGACTTCGATCCATTGTGTCGTGTCTGCTCCTTTGTCTTTTGTCTTGACGGCAACAGAAAAGGAAGTATAGCTTTTGCCGTTGATTTGCTTCACTTCGGCGTTTTGTCCTAGGTGTCCGATGATTTCTAATTTTAGCATAGTATTCTTTTATTTAGAATGGTTCTTTGTTTATTTCTATTTTTAGTCTGTTGTTGGCTATATAGCTTGGCTTTCCCGTTGTTTCTTGTACTCTTTGCACAAACTCATTAGGGTCTGAATTACTTCCGCTTAGATGGACAAGAACAATCTCATTTACATTTGTTAGATCTGTATTCTGTAATACCTCTAGCGTGGTGTTGATCTCCATATGAGAGAATTCCAAACGCCTTTTCATTGCGGGAGGAATTAGTCCTTTGTGAATGTTCTCTAATAAGATTTCCTTTGAGTAGTTCGCTTCTAAAAGGATATGATTCAAGCCTTTTATTTGGTAGTCTAAATCCATTGTGTCGGTAACAAAGAGTAGTTTCCCCATCTCTTCGTGTTCGATCACAAAGCACACACAAGGGACATCGTGAACGACCGATAAAGGAAGAACTGAAAACATTCCTATCTTGTACTTCTTCTTGGCTTGAATTGTTCTACTGAAAACACTACTCTTAGGTGCAAAAGACTTAAAAACATCTTCGATTGCCCATACTTCTATACCTGCATCGAGTAATTGAGGAGCGTATTTTGCGTGGTCTCCGTGTCTATGTGTTACTAAAGCTCCCACGATACTGGAGATTTGGAAAGCCATTGCCTTTTTGATTTCCTTAAAGGGTATTCCACACTCTAGTACTAGGGTTTCCCCATTATCCGCTTTTAGTAAATAGCAATTGCCTTTACTCGAACTTCCTAAACACTGCAACAACATAATACGCTCCTCTCTGAATCAATAGGGAAGTTCTTCCGCTTTCTCTTCTTGTGTTTCCTCGGCTTCTAAAGCTTTGGGGGCTTCATCTTCCTTTGTGTCTACTTCCTCAAAGGGAATATCATCTACATCTATACTCTCCTTTACGTTCTTATGAGAAGTATCTTCCAGTTCTTTAGAACTTGCTTCTACATCACTTGTAATTGCGTTCTGCATTTCTACTGAGAGGTAGCCGTACTTGGAGAGTAATCTGCGAATAACGGTTTTGAGTGCCATATCGTTAAAGTTTCCTTCCCAGCCTACTTTTTTACTTACGGCTTCGCTACCTGCTTTCTCTGTTAGCTGTAGCACGCTCGTTTTACTGCCTACGCTTGGAGAGTAGAGCTTAGCATACTTTGCCATCTCTTCCACGGTCATATAGAGCGTTTTGGAGAATCCGTTTAGCAATTCAAAATGACAGAAATAACCTACGATCTTGTCGCTTTTCTTTTTGCCGTTTAGCTTGAACGTTCCTGAAAGCTTGTCTTTTCCCTCGTATTCCCCCTCATAGACAAAATCAGCATTAATGGTTTTGTATTGTCCTGTTCGCATTGCTAATTGAATAAAGCCCTTGTAGCCTAAAAGAAATTGAGGAGTAGGAACTCTTTCCCAACTGCCGTCTGCTTTTCGTTGGCTTGTGTTGAACTTGACGATATAGGCAAAGCCTAGAGCCTTATTGAGGGGGAGTTGTAAGGTAGCCGCTCTTAAAGCTTCTTTGATTAGGAGTGATGGTTGACACTCCTGTAAGCCTTTATCACCAGAGAAGAGTTCTACGATAGAAGCTACAAAGCTGTCTTTATGCTTTCCTAGTGCGTTCTTAAATTGTTTCTGTACGCTCTCTTCATCGAGCATCGCTTTGAGACTATTTACTTGTGTTAGCTTATTGCTGTTTGTTGTACTCATAATCTTTTATTCTTTGATGGTTAATTTGTCTTCAGTTGATACATAGAGTCTGATTTGTTGCCCGATGGTTTCAAGTAGGCTGTTTGCTGATTCTGCATTATCCACGAAGATGGGAGCAGAAAGACCGAAGTGTTGGGAAATAGCGTTCACTATATCCAGTCCGCAATTGATCTGCTCGGAATTACTTAGTGTGGCGTAGGGTTTTCCCTTGATAGTTGCCTCGCAAGTCTCTACTACCGCACCATTTATTTGTGTCTTGAACATCTTAAAGGAAACGATAGAGAAGAGTCGATCAATTCGCTCCTGCACTCGTTCTATTTTGGCTTTGGAGAAAGCTTCAATGCTGTACTCTTGCCCCTCTAGTTTGGCTAGCTCTTCGCTTTGCAAGGAAAGCTGTTGTTTGAGTTCGAAGATTCGGCTTTTATTTCTTTTCTGAGCTTCCTCTTTGCTTAGTTCTCCACGGAGATTTTTCAGCTCGCCCTCGAGTTCTCCTTTTCTATCTTGGAGCTTTTTATCTTCGGAATCGCATTCTCTTTGATTATCTCTCTCTAATTCTTCTTCTAGTGCTTGAATTCTTTGAGATAGGCTTTGCACCTCTTCGAGATGATCAAATGAGCCGTCTAATTGAGGTTTCTCTACTTGTGGAAGTTGAGCAAAAGCTTTCTCTGCTTCTAGGTAGCTTCTCTCTGTTTCTTTGAGCTGATTTGTTTTCTTTTCGATTTGCTCTTGGATTTCTTCTGTTTGGCTTTTGATCGCTTTTCCTTTGGCGATATTGTCGGCTTTGTCTTGAGCTTGTTTCTTGTTGAATCTTTGGCGAATCTCTTCCTGTTTTGCCTCTATATCTTCTACTTCAAGGCTTCGTTTACAAGTAGGGCAAATGCAATCTTTATCTGAGAAAGCTAGCTCTCTATTTGTGATCTCTTTGTATTCTTGGAGGAGTTCCTCACGTTTTTCTTTTAAGCTTGTTTCCTTATCCTTTAGCTCTTGGATCTCTTTTTGTAGCTTGCTTTGCTCTTTTATAAAGCTGTCTAGTTTGTGTGAAGATTCTTCTCTTGCTTGTTTGTTCTCTAGGTACTCTTTTTGTGCTTCCTCGCTAAACTTATTGATAAGGCTTGCTCGCTCTTGTCGTAATGCTCCAATCTTTCGTGCTTTTTCTTCACGTGTTTTGTCTTCTTCTAGTATTCGCTTGCTTTTATCGTTGATTCGCTCTTGAATGCTTGCAAGCTCGCTCTCTTTCGCTTCGATTTCCGAACGAATAGCCGTGAAGTCTAAGCTATTTTCATTCATTCGCTCGCACTCGTCGATACGTTCGGGTAGTCCTCGCAATTCTTCCTTAATACGTTTTTTCTTCGCTTGGATTTCCTTTTTGTATTCCTCGAGGCTTTTCCCTGTAAGTTTGCCCAATAAAGTCTGAAACTCCTCTTTGCCCTCTGCGATTTCCTCGTCGGATAAACTGCCCGCCATTTGGAGCAATAGTTCTCTTTGGGCTTCCGTCTTTTGATTCACGAAGTAAGAGGGAGAAGTAATAAACTTGAAGAGTTCTTCCGTACAAATGCCCTCAATCTTTTCGTTCCATTCCTTTAGCGAACAAGGCACATCGTTGTAGAAACGTTCTTCTTCGTGTCCTGTAAGCATTTCCTCGCTTTCGCCTCTTTTCTTCGTCCACTTCTCAACATAACGACGGCACAAGCGAACTTCCTCGCCATCTACTAGGAGTGTTGCTTTCACCTCGTGCGGAATGCGGGGAATTGCCTCGCCCTTTTCGTCTAAGGTCTTAATGTCGAATTGCTTCCTATCTTGGCTGTCTTTGCCGAAGAGTAGCCACGTAAAGCTGTCGAAAAGGCTCGTCTTTCCTGCTCCATTACGTGCGTAAATGCTGATTTGCCCTGTCGTTTTTGCTAAATCAAGGGAGAAATGGCGGATCCCTTTGAAGTTAATAAGCTCTAAGGCTTGAATCCTAATTGTTTTCATACTGTTTTATCTTAATTCTATGTTTCTATTCTTTCTTTTTGGGCTATAGTTCTGAGCTAATTACTCGCTTTTGCTAGTAATTTCTTTCACTTCTTTTAACGCTTACGCTTGCTTCGCTAAATTTGTTCTTCTGAACTTCTCTTTTTCTTCTCTTCGGGCATCTGTTTGCCTAAGGGCGAGCTAAAGCTTGAAACAGTCGCCCCTGTTGTTTTAATCAGTCGCCCCAGCGTTTTTATTTTCCCGCCCCAGCGTTTTCATTTTTCCGCTCCGGCGTTTTGCCTTGAGGGCGAGCTAAAGCTTTATTTTGCTCGGGGAGCGTTTTGCCTTGAGGGCGAGCTAAAGCTTTATTTTGCTCGGGGATCATTTTTATTTTGATCTAGGATCATTTTCATTTTGATCCCCGTTCTGTTTCATTCTCTACGTCGTTCTGTTTTATACGGGGTACTACTCTGTTTTTCTTAGGAGCTTTTTCAAAGGAGAACGAAAGGGTTCGGTTTGATAGATAGAAGTAGTGAATGAAAGATTCCAAACCCCATCGCTCCGCCTTTGTATTATGCTCTCTTTTGTAAAAGAGCAAGGGGAACTCGAAAGAATACATACACAAACTATTTAATAAATCCATAATAATTAATTTGTCCCCCTCACTCCTTTTTTTTTACTGCTTAGGAAATAACTTCTTTACATCATAGAGCAAACCATAACGAAGACCCAAAGGGTAGAGAATCACTAAAGCAATCGTCAAAACAACGCCCAGCAACTTAATCATAAAGAAAGTACCCAAATCATCGCATTCCCCTAAGAGTAAAGCCAAATCCAATGGCAAGAATACAAATACCCAAAGCAGTGAATGAACGACCATCAAAGCCTTTTTTAGCTTGGCTAGCCTATACCTTTTTCTTGCTCGCTTTTCCATCTTCTCCAACATAAAGCCCCTATTTACACTATCTAGGCTCTTAACCAACACGCTCAAACTCTCGCTTTTCTTTTGCTCCTCTTTCAATTGCTTTTTCAACTCTTCCACCTTTCCGATTAATGTCTTTTCCATATCTTTCTTGTCTTTGCTTTACTTCTTTTTTATCCTCGTGAAATTCCTACTTTCTCCCACTGAAATTCTACTTTCTCCCACTGAAATCCTACTTTCTCCCACTGAAATTCCTACTTTAAGGCAGAGTTAAAAAGTGTTTATCCTCTGTTAATTTTACACCGCTTGCTTCTTCGCCCCTAAAAACTTGTTGATGAAATAAGCTTGTCCCTTGCCTGTTACTTTCGTCGTACTCGTTATGCGTTGCGAGCCGTCGGGGTTGATAATGCAATTCTTCTTAATCTCAAACAATCCTTGCTCTACATATCTTTGATAGGGTAGGTTGTAAGTATCTTTCTGCCCACTCATTAAGTATTTCCCATCTCGGAGCAACTTAAAAAGCCTGTTCTGTCCTACCTCAAAGCCATTCTGACAAAGGATTTTCGCTAGTTCGCCAATCAAACAACTACTCTTGCTTGTCTCTACGGCACTCGCAAACAAAACTTTAGGGGCTTGCTCGGCTAGTTGCTTCTTCTGCTCCTTGATTTGTTCCTCGGCACACTCTAATTCAAAAGTCTTTCTCTTGATGGTTAGCTCTGCTAGCTTAATCGCTTTCGCCATAATCAGCTCGGGACTTTCTTCGGCACTCGTGGCAATGTAACCGCCCTCTTTGCGAATCTCTTTCAGGATTTGCTTTACCCCTCGTTTGAATTCCTTGGCAATCTTCTTACGGCTCTGCATTAAAACCTCATACAGTCCGTCCTCGGTTAAAAACCACATTTGGCGGTTTTGACCTGAATTACATATTGTGTAAGTCAGCTTCTCATTATCTTCCACCAAGTTCATTAAGTGAGTTATGTTTTGGTGTTCTATCATTTCAGCTACATCCTTAGCCAAAAACAAAGGCTCTTCTGCTGTGCCGTAAACGGAGAATGCTCTACCTAATAACTCCGTCTCTTTAATCATTACTACTTCTGCGTTCATTTTCTTTCTAATGTTTATTCTTCTTTATCTTCTACTTTGTTACTTCTTCTCTTTGGACTTTGTTACTTCTTTTGTCTTTGCTCTCTCGCTTGATTGTCCTTTGTAGTCTTGCTTCTTATCCTTGACTTGTTACTTCTTTAAGCTTCAAGCGTTAATTCTTAGAGGGCGGAAAGAGGGGGAATACTCAAAACAACAACATAAATCACGATAACAACCCTATAAAACAGTTCCCCCCTCTCCATCGCCTTTTTTACTTACTTCTTCCTCGCTTACCACTGGGGCGATTCCTTTCCTCTTGATCTCGTCTCATACATTCCAACATCTTATCCTTGTAGAAAATGATGATATGACCTGTCTGTACAAATGCTCCATCAAAAAGTCCTTTCGTCTTTAGCCTACACAATGCTTGACGGGTTATCCCTAAGAAATCAGAGGCTTCTTGTAAACCTTTGCACAGATTATCCTCTATACGTGGACTTGATAACTTCTCTAAATGCAGTTTCTCTAGTTGGCAACTTATCTCTGAATTGATCAGCATTCGCAAATCCCCCTCTGTCATCTGAACTAATAAAGTATCTCCTGTATGCTCCATATCTTACAATGCTTTATCCTTTTGTTATTGCTCTACTTAGCCTTTGTCTTTTTTCTACTAGGCTTTTCTCTTTTTGCACCTTTGTGTTTTTTAATTCGCACCTTTGCAAATCTTAAAA
>PDWI01009231.1_pt1 | contig 11388 bp, 9 predicted proteins | sample 1430891 | NCBI WGS metagenome assembly PDWI01 (sample SAMN01162508, study PRJNA174530) | Oral metagenome, whole genome shotgun sequencing project. | biome: Marine environment; feature: Marine mammal; material: Swab sample of the gingival sulcus; isolation source: swab sample of gingival sulcus... | reverse complement strand
TAAAATCGATCAACAATTTGGTGATTTAGCTGAGAAAACTCACTATATTTAAGGCTTTTAGCAGATTACTATTCGATTACAATTGTCACAATTATTTTGCGCTTTCTGATATTTATGATAAAATGCCTTAATAGATGATAGGAGAGTAAATATGAGAAAGCGTTTTTTTATTGCATTAACTATGTCGTTATTAATGACTTTGCAAGCGACGTTTGCGTACACCTTTCCGGTTTTGGTAAAAGTCAACGATACCTATGTAAAAGCCGATGGAATCTTTGTTGAAGATGGTATTTATTACGGACCAGCACGCCAGTTAGCTAATAGTTTACGTGCTGTAACAGAGTGGGAAGAAAGTGTTCGCTCAGCCCATTTTATTCGTTTTGGACAGCGCTTAATCGTCAAAAACGATCGCATTCTGATGTATAGCGATGATAAATATATCGGTGTGGATTTAACTGTCAAAGCGCTGTGGCGCAACGGGCGTATATATTTGCCAATTGATTATTTTGTCAAATTTTTTGGTGCAACTGTCAGTTATAATGAAAGACTACACACATTTGAGATTATCGATTCGAGTGTTAATTTAACTGAAGACGTCCATTTAATTGCTAAAGAAAATTCAGAAAACGCACTTTGGTTAGCTAGAATAATCAGTTTAGAAGCACGTGGCAACAGTTTATATAAACACTTAGCAGTCGCTGGGGTCGTCATGAATCGCGTTAAAAGTGAGCGTTTTCCCAATACGGTTTATGATGTTATCAAGTCAAAGGGGCAATTTCCGCCGGCCTATTATAAAGGGTTTGATGATATCGTGCCCAATGAAACTGCTGTGACTGCTGCGATACATGCAGTTAATGGTGAAAATGTTATTGAAGATTGTCTTTATTTTAATTTAAAACCGTTCAAATGGAAACCCAAAAAAGACTTTTACAAAGAAATAGAAGGCGATTACTTTTATCGTTAATGCCAATATAGTATAACGTGTAACTATTCAGTCGAGAGATCTCGTATTTAAAACCCGAGATTTCTCGATTTCGGCTACGCCTTCACTCGAAATGACAACTTGACTGAATAGTAACAAAAGACCTTTGAAATGCTGAACAAGTAAAATTTGTCAACAGTAATCCTAATCAAGGGTCTTTTTGTTTGAAATGGCCGATATAATATTTGCAAAAACGGCTGACTATTGGTAATATTGTACTGAAGTAACTTGTCATAAGAAAAAACAGGAGTCAAACATGATAGAAACACGACCCGTATGGGCAGAAATTAACTTAGATCATCTGGCGCACAATATCAGAGAAGTTAGACGTGTAACAGCTAAGCAGACAAAAATAATGGCGGTTATCAAAGCCGACGGTTACGGTCATGGTGCTTCGGCGATCGGTCGAACCCTACTCGATAATGGTGCCGATTACTTTGCAGTTGCAACGCTGTCGGAGGCTATTCGCCTAAGAAGTAATTACCCAAACACACCAATACTCATTTTGGGTTACACCCCAAATGAAAGGGTCGTTGATGTTGTAAGACATCAATTAACTCAGACAATATATAACTTCGAACAGGCGCAGTTTTATAATCAATACGCTAAAAATCATCAAACAACGATAAAAGTACATTTAAAAATTGACACTGGCATGAGCCGATTAGGTATTTTGTGGAACGACCAAACAGGCGAAGCCGTGCGCTGTTTTGGCTTTGATAATCTAAATGTAGAAGGTGTCTATACGCACTTTGCACGAGCTGATGAAGTTGACAAGACTTTTACTCATTTACAAGTGTCGCGCTATTTAGATGTCGTTAAACAAATAGAAGATGCCGGTTATAAAATTGCCATTAAGCACGTCAGCAATTCGGCAGCAATTATCGATTTGCCACAATATAATTTTGACATGGTGCGCGCTGGTATTATGCTTTACGGCTCATACCCGTCAGGCGATGTCAATGTCGATAAAGTTAATCTGAAAGAAGTCATGTCTTTGCGTGCCAGAGTCGCCAATGTTAAAGCATTGCCACCTGGTATTGGCATCAGTTATGGGCACAAATATAGTACAAATGATGAGCAGATTATTGCAACCTTACCGCTTGGCTATGCTGATGGCTTTACCAGAATGTTGAGTGGTAAAACTGATGTCTTACACAATGGGGTACGCTTGCCAATAGTTGGTCGCATTTGTATGGACCAATGTATGATTGCAGCTAATTGTGACGTCAAAATCGGTGATGTAGTCACGCTGTTCGGTCAAGATAAAAGGACGTTTAAATCGATCGATGAACTGGCAAGCGTGCTCAATACAATTAACTATGAAATCGTTTGCATGATTGGTAAGCGCATACCGCGCGCTTATTTTAGCGCTGGTAAGCAAATTGACTGGCAAGACGATATCTTACACTTAATGAAAGGTGGCTACTGTGAAACCTAAAAAACTATTAATCGTATTTGTGGTGATTATATCAATTGTCATTGTATTTGCATCACCGGGGTCAGAAGACGACCCATTGGTTTCGGTCAGCTATTTAGATAATACATTGAATCAGTTTAAGAGTGAAATTGTCAAGTTGTTAGAACAAAATAAAAATAATCAAACTAGCCAGCAAGAAAGTACCACACTTGTATTTGAGATATTTCAATTTGAACCTGGCACGCAGATAGTGTTTGGTGCGTCGACAGAATTTATCATCAGGCGTGGAATTGCGACGCTGATTGATCCAGACTTGAACAATATGCCCGATTTAACCAGTGGTGTCGACATTGAAAAAGGCCAAGTGATACCGCTTAATCATCATATGCTCTGTCCAAGACGCGACGGTCGCGGCTTAACTGTATCAGATGATAGCGACCCATTTTGGATTATGATAAAAGGCGATTACATCGTCATTGAATAGATTTGGTTATTAAATGAAAATTTTTTTATTAGGATTTTACGGCTATGACAATATTGGCGATGAAGTATTGCTGGCTTCAATATTAAAATCGCTAAACGATCAGAAATACAATTTTAAAGTTTTGAGTTATAATGTCAAAAAAACGGCTGCTGTTCATCATGTAACGGCAGTTTCACGTGGTAAAAATCTTGGTATTATCAAGCAAATTGCTGATTCAGATGTCATTATCGTCGGTGGCGGTAGTATTTTACAAGACATTACCAGTTCAAAGTCGTTTTTTTATTATATGAGCATTCTGACAATTGGCAAAATATTAGGTAAGCGTATTTATTTACTCGGTAATGGTTTTGGACCGATTACTAAATGGTATAATCGACGTTGGTTAACTTGGTTTGTCCCACATATCGATGGTGTGGTTGCAAGAGATGAAGAAGCCTATCAAGCATATTTAAGCTATGGTTGTAAGCAGCTCTTTAAAGGTGTTGATTGTGCATTTAATTATGTGCCAGAACTTAAAGAAAGCGATGCTAAACTGCCTTTTGTAGCAATTGCGCTGCGACCGTGGCGACATAGCGAACAAACCATGCAGGTTTTACGACGCTATATTGTACATCTAAATCAGTTGGGTTATCGCGTTAAGTTAGTGGCAATGAAGGCACCAGATGATGTCGTGCAAATGCAGTCGCTACTTGAAGTTGGTGATAACACAGTTGCAGTGGCGCACGATTTAACTGATGTTTTGGCAGCCATAAAAAATGCCAAATTGTTAATTGGCATGCGCTTACACGCGCTTATTCTAGCCGCAGCGATGGGCACGCCAGTTGTCGCGATTAATTATGACCCCAAAATAGAGAGCTTTATGAAACAGTTGTCAGATCGCAAAGCGTTTGACATGGGCGCGATTAGCTTTGAGGCAATCGATACGCAAGTCAGGGCAATTTTAGATAATTACAGTACAGAAAAAGAACGACTAGCGCGCGCTGTTGCAATTAATCGCGACATTGCCAATCAACAAATCGAAATAATAAAAAATTGGATGGAGCAATAATATGGCTGAACAAGTTAAAATTTTTGGCGTTCGCTTTGACAATGTCACTAAAGAAAAGGCATTTGAGCGCTTTGTCAGTTTATTAAAACGCGATACGACATCAGCAATTTTTACGCCAAACCCAGAAATAGTGCTTGAGGCGCAAGAAAATTTCGCGCTAAAAGAGGCACTTTTAGCGGGCGATTTGGTCGTTCCTGATGGCATTGGTATTATCTATGCTTCAAAAGTGCATCATCTGGGTTTAACAGAACGCGTTGGAGGCGTTGACTTGGCAGAGCGCATGTTTAAGTTTCTCAATACTAAAAAAGGCTCAATATATCTATTTGGTGGCAAGCCAGAAGTGGCTGAAATAGCAGCGTTTAAGTTGAGCGAAACTTATCCCAATATGAGAGTTGTCGGTACGCATCACGGCTATATTGATGAAGAAACAGAAATTGATGTCATTGATGACATCAATACGCTTAAACCCGATGTCGTCTTTGTCGGTTTGGGTTCACCTAAGCAAGAACTGTGGATTCATAAATACCGTCGTCTCTTAAATTGCAAAGTTCTAATGGGAATAGGCGGTGGCATTGACGTATGGGCAGGACATGCTAAACGCGCACCACAATGGGTTCAAAATATCAACTTAGAATGGTTATATCGCATCATACAAGAACCGCGCCGCATCAAACGCGCCATTAAATTACCAGTTTTTGTAGTTAAAGTAATTATGTCGCGTCGCATATAGTGGTTATATTAAGTAAAAGCGAGGATTTATTATGAATTGGAAAAAACTATTTGCCATGATCATCATTATTAGCTTTGTGACCAGCCTTTTTATCGGCTATCAAAGGCATCAAGTTGAAAGTGTTGACAGCTTTTATGAAATAACAATGCCCTACGAAGAAGTGGTCAATATGGCAAGTTTTACAGATGATAATTTGAGCGACGCACTTGTCAAATGGCGTGAAGTTGGCGTTAATTCAATTACACTTTCCGAAATGACAATTAATCATTTGATCAACAATGGTCGCTTCGGATTACACGCCCGGTTTGAGGGCAACAACCTCGTTTTAGAGGGTGATAAAGAAGCGATTGCAATGATTGCCGAGCGCTTAACAAAACGGTTAGCGGAACCGCGAAAAATTAGCTTTAGAAGTGAAAACAGCATTGTTATCGAGGGCAAGATCAACGACTTTTTTAAAGGTAACACGCTGTCAAAATACGATTTATTTAACAAACGCATTCGCATTGGGCAACGCACGGCGTCAATTCTCGAATTCGTTGGCTTGGGTTACTTAGACGAAGAAATCAAATTAATTCAGCAAGCAGGCTTAGCTGTTCGCTTTCGCCCTGCCTATGTCTATAGTATTCAAAAGGCAAAGTATTCGATTGACGCAACCTTAAAATACATCGATGACTATTCAAAGCAGCCTTATATTTGCTTCAGTGGTAACGATGTGCTCGGCACTGATATAGAATTAGACTATTTTGCAGCAGAACTAAAAAAACGCAATATTGCAGCGGTGATGATAGAAACACCAATTCAACGCGAATTTATTGAACAAGCTGGGCTTAAACAATTAGTAGAAAAAATGAACTATCAAGCAGTGCGCGCCTTCTCTACTTTTGATTTTATTCGTGATCGCTACGATTATGAAATACCGTTTCATCATCATGGCGAAGAAGTCGCCAACACTTATTTTAGAGCGATAAGCGAGCGCAATATCCGTCTGATTTTTTTCAAGACTTATACGCGCGATGGTAAGATGATAGACGTGCCGAAAGAACATTATAAAGATAACTTAACTGTATTAAAACAGCGCTTACAGCCGCATGGCATATTTAATATTACAAATGAATGGGACAAGACGGCACAAAATTTCTATATGTCGGAAGTGCGTGCCAAACGTTTGCTGCTTGGTGTCGTTGCGCTAGGTATTGCTGCAGCGATGCTTTTGTTGATTAATCTATTTTACGCGTTGCCCAATGTGATCAATGGCGTTTTGAGTGGTTTGGCAATTGTCATTATAGGGCTGATCTATGGATTAAATATAAAAGTGGCACAGTTTAATTTACTATTTGGTTTAGTCGGTACAATGACCTTTGCAATGTTATCGATTTATTACATTATTTGGCAAGCGCGTCAGTTATTCGATCGAGCGACAGCGCTGTCTCGTGGTAAAGTGTTTTTAAAGGGCGTTAGCGTGTTATTTAGTGCAGTTTTAATATCGCTCGCCGGCGCTGCGTTTGAAATCAGCTTTTACGCAGATAGTCAATATATACTTGAAATGTCGATTTTTAGAGGTGTTAAAATATCGCAATTAATACCAATGATGGCAGCTTTTCTGATGGCATTATACTACTTTGGTCAAGAAATACTACACAAAAAAGATTTAACACGCGTCGAACAAGTTAAATACGTACTCGACCTAAATGTTAAAATTTGGCAAGTGCTAGTTGGCTTTGTTTTGCTCTTGTTAGTTGGCTTACTGTTATTGCGCAGCGGGCACGAAAGCAATATTGGCACGGCATCTTTAGAATTGACCTTCAGAAACTTTTTAGAATACTTTTTATTTGCCAGACCGCGCACGAAAGCGCTTGTTCTTGGCTTTCCAATTGTCATATTTTTTATGCGTGTTGCCAACAGCAAAAAATATGCGTGGAGCTATCCCGTATTTGCCTTTTTAGTTGCAATTGGTCAAGTTGATATTCTAAATACCTTTTCGCATATTCGCACACCGCTCAATTTGTCAATTTTACGTGTGTTACTGGCGTTTGCCTTATCAATTGTCGTCTACTTAATATACGCTTTGGCTGTTGCCCTATTAGGTTACGGTTTTAAAATTGTAAGAGGCAAACTTCATTCAGCAGCTAGTTAATCATTCAACATTTCTAAAAGAGAAAATGCTTCGCGGAGTTGTTTGACATCGACTGCATTGTCGCGAAGCCACTCAGCATGTTTGATGGCTACTGTGTGGTCACTGTCTTTAAAAATGTGCAGCAACTGTAAATGTGCATCGCGGTTATCAGCTATTTCATTTGACTTTTGATAAGTGGCAATTGCTTTATCGCGTAGCCCAAGCTTGTAAAATGTATTTGCCAATTTGTTGTATGGCGCCGAATCATGAGGAAAAACATCAATGACGCGTTGGTAATAGCGCAATGCACTGCGCTGGTCGTTAAGTATTTCATCGTGAATATAGGCTGATTTATTAAGTGCTGAAACGTGATTTGGGAACATCTCGAGCACTTTCTGATACTGATCAAGTGCTTCAGCATAGTTTTTATTAGCAAAATAGCGCTCTGCTTTAGCATATGTTCTTTCAACTGTCGGCAGTGTTAAGTCGACAATTTTTTTTGCGTTATTCCATTCGACGGTTCCGCCAAAAAATTCAGTTAAGAAGCGTACCGAGACATAGCTTCTGTCTTTGTGAATCATTAATGGTACATCCATGCGATATGCTTTGCCATCGACTATAACGTCTTTTTCACCGACGCTAAAGACAATTTCTGAACCAAACCGTTCGACAATAATCTTGTTGTTAACGCTATCCCATGTGACATTTGCATCAATTTTTTCAAGTATGCCTCTAAGTGGCACCATCGTGCGCGGTTTGGCATTTTTGGCAGTGTAGATAAACGGATAACTATCAAAGTACTCTTCAGTGCCGTTTAAGACAAGTCTAATCGGTTGATTTGCTAATTTTTTAATGACAAAGGCATTGCTTACTTTGCGATCTGGTTTAACTAAATAGTCACCTTGGTAAACTAAGCCAGAAGAACCGCCGCCATCCAAATTAAAGGCTTCTGTTAAGCCAAGTTGTAAGGCAATGTCGCTTAGTTCGTCAAGTGTAATAGGCGCTTTGCTGACGAGTAAGGCAAGTTCATTGTTCTGATTGACGCCTATCATTGAACGCTTAGCAGCACCTTTGTTAAATTTGGCGATTTTGAAGCCCTCTTTTTTAGCGTCGAGTATTTTCTTGCCATTTTTAATCAGCATCGGCCCTGCTCCAGCAGCATTTTCAATGTTGTCAAAGGCAAGCGGAATATCGGTCGATTGACCATTGGCGTCTTTTTCAACTGTGCGGATTCTAAAATCGACGCGGTCACCGACTTTAAACAAGTCTAAAAATTGCGCTGTCCGTTGAACGATAATATAGCCATTTTTAGGAATCTCAGGAATGTAATCGTACTTACCGACAACGCTGTGTTGATCGATGGCAACTGCATATAATTGACCATCAGGAAATTCGCCAGTATAGTGATTGTCGAACAGCATAACAGCTTCCGGCTGATAGAAGAGATGATTGATGTTCCATGCCGACCAATTGTAAGGGTATTCCCACTGGTTATTGACCGAGCCATCAATTTTTATGCCGACGATGTCGCTGTGCATTTTATTGTCGCCGTCAAAGCCGACAATTGAGCCGCCCTCAGCAACGTGTTCAATAGCGCCATCTAGTATCAGTGTACTAGCGGGTTGCGAATCGGGACCCATGTTAAAAAAAGAAGCGTTAATGGCAGCGATAATTTTTTCGTCTTGATCGCGACTTTGGCTGAGATTAATTAACGATTCAACGGTGCCAATTTTATTTTTAGCAAGCGCTAAGTCAACTTTGATAAGCGGGTCATTTAAGTCGACCCAAACCAAGTAGATGTCGTAACTTTTGTCGCCAACTTCAACCGAAATAGGCGGGTATTTTTCTTCAACTGGGGTTTCTTTTTCGGCGAAAGTTAAGCCGCTGATGAGTAATAGTAGTGCAACAAGCAGATAAATGTATTTGTTTTTCATTGTCGTTATCCTTTATACGCAATTGTTCAGTTGGGTTGTCATTTATTCTAATCGTTCTAAACTAACACTTATATACTAGCACGTTTTTTAAAAAAATCGTCATTTATTCTGTAAACGTAACAGACTATTAATATTTGTCGCAAGGGATTTTGTGTGGTCGTTTAATGTTCGTAAATCTTTTTTATTAAATAGTTTTTATCGTCTGTTGATTGTGGTATAATGATATGCAATCTACATTTTTATTAAGGAGTGAAACGTGCCAAAATTTATAGTTAGACCAGCCAAAAAAATAGCGGGCGAAATTATTGTCGATGGTGCCAAAAATGGTGTCTTGCCAGTGATGGCAGCAGCGCTTTTAACAGCTGGAGAATGTCATATTGAAAATGTGCCCAATTTAAAAGATGTCAACGTGATGTCAGAGGTCATTTCAGCGTTGGGGGCAAAGGTAGAACGCTCTGGCTGTGTGATGACGATACGAACGCCTGAAATTATCAGCAACGAAGCGCCTTACGAATTTGTCAGTAAAATGCGCTCATCATTTGATGTCATGGGGCCACTACTTGCCCGCACAGGTTTAGCGCGTGTGCCAATGCCAGGTGGTTGTGCGATTGGCGAAAGACCAGTTGACTTGCATTTAAAAGGCTTTAAAGCGCTTGGTGCCGAAATATCGTTTAGTCGTGGTTCGGTACAAGCTAAGGCGGATAAGTTAGTTGGCAATACTGTATACTTAGATTTTCCCAGTGTTGGCGCGACCAAAAATATTATGATGGCAGCGACAACAGCAGAGGGTACTACTTATATTGAAAATGCTGCCAAAGAACCTGAAATTATTGATCTGGCTAATTTTATCAATAAAATGGGGGGTAAAATCTCAGGTGCTGGTACAGATGTCGTCAAAATTGTTGGCGTTGAGAGTTTTAGTGGCACATCGCATAGTGTACTGCCTGATCGCATTGAAGCGGCAACTTATTTAGTGCTGGCAAGTTTGATCGAAAGTGATGTGTTGGTTAAATCTGTTGAGCCAAGTCATTTGCGCTCAGTTGTCGCCAAATTAAGAGAATGTGGTGTGATAATAGAAGAATACAATGACAGCATACGCGTCATCGGCAATGGGCAATTAAATGCTACCAACATTACGACATTGCCACACCCTGGTTTTCCAACTGATGTACAAGCGCAGTTTATGGTGCTGTTGACTAAGGCAAAGGGCAGTAGTGTCGTCATGGAAACGCTGTTTGAAAATCGTTTTATGCACGTCAGCGAGCTAAACAGAATGGGTGCAAATATTAAAATAGAAGGTCACAGCGCCATCATTGGTGGTGATATCAAATTGCAAGGCGCGCATGTTAAGGCGACCGACCTAAGAGCTGGTGCAGCGCTCATATTAGCCGGTTTAATTGCAGAGGGTGAAACCCATATTCATGACATCAATCACATTGACCGCGGTTATAATAAAATAGAAAATAAATTAGCTGAATTGGGCGTTTCGATAACGCGCATCGTAGATTAACAGGAGGTTTACATGTTTGGTTTAGGTGCAGAAATTGGCATTGATTTGGGTACTGCCAATGTATTGGTCTATATCAAGGGCAAAGGCATTGTCTTACAAGAACCGTCAGTAGTTGCGATAGATAAAAACACCGATAAAGTGCTGGCGGTTGGTGAAGAAGCGCGTCGTATGCTGGGCAGAACACCGGGCAATATCGTCGCCATTCGCCCGTTAAAAGATGGCGTTATTTCTGACTATGACGTCACAGAGCGCATGTTGAGATACTTTATCAATAAAACATGCGGTAAAAGACGCTTTTTTAGACCAAAGATCATGATCTGTGTACCAAGTGGCGTTACTGAAGTAGAACGCCGTGCAGTTATTGACGCCTCGACAGAGGCGGGGGGTGCCAAGACATTTATTATCGAAGAACCAATAGCGGCAGCCATTGGCGCCGGTTTAGATATTGAAAAACCTGATGGCAATATGGTTATTGATATTGGCGGCGGCACGTCGGATATTGCTGTTATTTCGTTAGGTGGTGTTGTCGTTAGCAAATCAATAAAAATGGCTGGTGACAAATTTGATGAAGCGATTATTCGTTACATGCGTAAGAATCACAATCTGTTGATTGGCGAACGCACAGCCGAAGAGATGAAAATAAACATTGGAACAGCATATCCGCGCGTTAAGCCAGTGTCAATGGATTGTCGCGGACGCGATCTAATTACAGGTTTGCCGCGTGTTAAAAATGTTTCATCAGAAGAAATTATGGAAGCGCTCTATGAACCAATTAATGCAATTAGCGATGCGGTGCATGCCGTTCTAGAAAAGACGCCGCCTGAATTGGCATCTGACATCAGTTCAAGTGGTATTATCATGACGGGTGGCGGTGCGTTACTGCACGGTTTTAACAAGCTGATTGAGTCGCGTACTGGTATTCCAATTTATATTGCTGAAGATGCTGTTAGCTGTGTCGCAAAGGGTACTGGCATGTCGCTTGACCATATTGAACTATATGAAAAATCGCACGTTCAGGCATCTTATCGACGCGTTTAAACATATCTATTTAGTTATTAAAGAAATAGCATTGACAAATTCAGTCGTAATAAGGGGGTATGCAGGTGTACTGCAATAGACGTTCAGGTGCAATCAGTATATTTTTTGCAATCACAATGCTATTGGTCA
>PDWI01009230.1_pt1 | contig 11389 bp, 9 predicted proteins | sample 1430891 | NCBI WGS metagenome assembly PDWI01 (sample SAMN01162508, study PRJNA174530) | Oral metagenome, whole genome shotgun sequencing project. | biome: Marine environment; feature: Marine mammal; material: Swab sample of the gingival sulcus; isolation source: swab sample of gingival sulcus... | reverse complement strand
GTCATTTAATGCTTTTATCATTGCATATTTCACCTTTCTCTTTGCGCCGCTGGTGGTTACCTGTGTGCTGGCATTTAACGACTCCAACTATCCTTCCCTGCCGTGGCAAGGATTTAGCCTGGACTGGTTTTTTGCCAACGGCCCGGAGCGTATAGGTCTGCTTCATGACGATCAAAATCTTTTCTCCATCGTAACCAGTTTTCAGACCGCCTTTTTTGTTTCGATTTTAAGTGTAATTGTAGGAACCTGTGCCAGCTTCCTTTTTGAAAAACAGGATTTCCGCTTTAAGGGCGCTCTCTATTTCCTGATGCTTGCACCACTGGTGATTCCCGGTGTTATTCTTGGTATCTCGCTGCTTCTGGCGGCCAATACCGCTGGTACCTTTTTTGAAGACACTTTCGGGCTGGATTTTTCTCTTTTTCGCCCCAGCTTCTGGCTGGTGGTACTAGGCCAGTTCTCTTTTATCACCACCTTTGTTACGCTGGTTGTCTCTGCACGGCTGCGCAAATTTGACCACTCTCTGGAAGAGGCGGCGCTTAATCTGGGTGCAACCCCGCTTGGCGTAATCTGGCATATCACCTTGAAATTTCTGCGCCCTGCTATTATTGGCGCCGGAGCAGTGGCGTTTTTAATGAGCTTTGAAAATTTTAATACCACCCTCTTTTTGGTAGGATCAGAGCCAACCCTGCCCATCAACCTTTATCTTCAGGTACGAGATGGCAGCACACCGGTTATCAATGCGGTATCGCTTGTTCTTATTATGGGCACATCTCTGTTAGCAGTGGTCAACTTTTACTTTACCAAAAAGGAGGAGTAATGTTTTTTGATCTTCTGCCCAAAAAAGGCTATGTCTGCGCTCATCGTGGGGCACGGGCATTAGCGCCGGAAAATACTATGCTTGCCGCCCGTAAAGGGCTGGCTCTTGGAGCTGATTTCTGGGAGATGGACGTGCAACGAAGTGCCGATGGTACACTTATCGTTTTTCATGATGATGAGCTGGGGCGAACCACCAATGTGGCCGATCGTCCTGAATTTGCGAACCGTACTCCATGGGTAACAACCCGGTTTACCTTTGAGGAGTTGCAACGTCTTGATGCCGGATCATGGTTTATCAAACACGATCCTTATGGCAGTATTGCCAGAGGAGATATTGCAAAAGAAGAACTTACCCTTATCTCCGAACAAAAAATTCCCACCCTTCACGAAGTACTGGAATTTACCAGAAAACAACAATTCCCTATAAATATTGAGATAAAAGACCAGATTCATTCCCCCGGTGATCTGAGTATTGTGGCAGAAGTACTGGAAGCGATACGTGCTACAGAGACAGAGGGGTTTGTTCTTCTCTCCTCATTTAACCATGAATATTTAAAAGAGCTACGCAGACTTGCGCCGCAGATACCGCTAGCCGCTCTGGTTGAAGATAAACACCCGCAAAACCTGGTGGAATATCTCAAAGGGCTGGGAGTGACAGGCTATAACCCCGATGCCGATATTACCGATGAGGCTCTGGTTCGAGAACTAACGAATCAGGGGTTTCATGTTTCTCTTTTTACCGTTAATGATATGGATAGAGCCTTTTCTCTAATTGATGCGGGGTGTTATTCTGTTATCACCGATTATACGCACACTTTACGCCAGCGTTTGCGAGAGGGGTGATAAGGGCTCTTTTCAATTCTCACTGGTTACAAACAGGCTCTTTTGTACTGCTATCTTCCATCACAATGGCAAGAGGATTTACCTTTGCTGAGCAAAACGGCATATTCTCTGATTAAATCATAAAATCGCTCTTTTATATGCCTGAACAGATCAACCTCTCTCAAAGAGTAAAACACGAGCCTGGATATCTCATTAGTTCAGGGGTGTCAGGTTCGAAGTTTTTTGCATTAAGTAATAGTAAACTTTATTTACTGCAAAAATACTAAAGAAGATGACACCGCATGGACTGATAAAATATCCAGGCTAATTATAAGGAGGCCTCAATGGCACATATAATTGATCTACGCAGCGATACAGTAACCCGACCAGATGGGGCAATGCGCAAGGCGATGGCTGAGGCCGTTGTTGGCGATGATGTTTACGGCGATGATCCAACGGTGAATCGGCTTGAAGCCATGGTTGCAGAAATGCTTGGTTTTGAAGCGGCGACTTTTGCTGCCAGTGGAACACAGGCAAATCTTATCGGAATCTTGGCCCACTGCCAGAGAGGGGATGAGTATATTGTTGGTCAGACAGCCCATACCTATAAATATGAAGGGGGAGGAGCAGCAATTCTTGGCTCAATACAGCCCCAGCCCATTGAGTTTGAGGCGGACAGCACGCTTGATCTTGCCAGGGTTAAGGAAAAGATAAAACCGGACGACTATCACTTTGCCCGCACCCGCCTACTCTGCCTGGAAAATACGCAAAATGGCAGGGTTCTGCCACTGGCCTACCTGAAAAAAGCAGCAAAATTTACCGCCGAACATAATTTACAGCTTCACCTTGATGGTGCCAGAGTCATGAATGCAACAGTGGCACAGCAAATAGAACCAATTGAGATAACAAAACATTTTAACTCTTCGACATTATGCCTTTCCAAGGGATTAGGCGCACCGGCAGGTTCCTTGCTCTGCGGCTCAACCCAATTTATCAAAGAGGCAAGGAGATGGCGTAAGGTTACAGGCGGCGGCATGCGCCAGGTAGGGATTCTTGCTGCCGCAGGAATCTATGCTCTGGAAAACAATGTTGACCAATTAGCAGAAGACCACCACCGGGCAGAAAAGCTTGCCGCAGGATTACGTGAATACCATTCTGCCGATTTTATTATCGGTAATTCACAGACCAATATGGTTTTTGCCCGTATGAAGGAACAGGACGCCGCCGAATTTACTCAATTTCTTGCCAAACGAGGAGTACTGGTTAATGGCGGCAGGGATTTTCGACTGGTAGTACATAAAGATATCAGCGATCAGGATATTACCACCTTTCTTGAATTGGCCGATACATTTTTTACCAGTATAAAGTCTAATGCCTGATTTTACCTCCACCACCTATCTTCTCTCTGGACAATATGAGGAGAATAGGGTAATACTGGCTTTCCATAAAAGAAATGCGGGATTAACTCAGTGGTAGAGTGTCAGCTTCCCAAGCTGAAGGTCGCGCGTTCGAATCGCGTATCCCGCTCCAATATATGAAAAGAGCGTGCAGAAAATTTCTGCACGCTCCTTTTTTTTCTTTCCTGCTACTCTTACCCTTCACTCACGACACTGCTGCACAACATAGTGCGAACCTTTGGGCAGAAATTCCCGTATCCGGGTAATGTCCTCCTCAGAAAGCAAATCTTTAGGCCAGGTAGTTCTAAACTGATGCTCAATACCGCAGCCAGCAATAAGCTCTATGCTTTTCTCAATCGCCTGCTGGCTCACAGAACAACAGATAATACTTTCATATTTCTCAAGAGGAGCCTTAATATCCATCGCAATATAATCAAGCAAAGAAGAATCAATAAGCCTTTCAAGCATTGCCGGATTTGAGCCATTGGTATCAAGCTTGATACGCAAACCAAGCTCCTTGATTTCTGCCATATATTGTTCAATATCACCGTGTAGAGTTGGCTCTCCCCCGGTAAAGACAACCCCCCGCAACATCCTTGATCTGGCTTTAAGCAGAGCAAGAATCTCTGTATAATCCAGAGCAGTTCCCCTCGGGATACGAGGAATCAACTCCTTATTATGACAGTAACTGCACCGCCAGTTGCAGCCCTGCAAAAAAAGCACGGCTGCAGGAGTGTGAGGAAAATCACATAAGGAGAGAGGGTGAAAGCCCCCAATAATCATGCCACTGTTGCCAGGTAGTGGCTGCGCTTGGCAAACTCCGCCCGCTTGCCCTCATTCCACTGCTGAATCGGGCGCAGATAACCAACAACCCGCGAATAAATTTCGGTTTTATTGTTGCAATGCGGACACACCTCAACCTCTCCGGTTAAATATCCATGATCAGGACAAATGGAGAAAGAGGGAGAGATAGTAATATAGGGCATATGATAATTCTCAAAAATTGCCCGGATAAAATCACGTAATGCCAGATGATCGGGAGCCGCCTCGCCAAGAAAAATATGCTGCACCGTACCACCGGTATAACGAGTTTGCAGCTTATCCTGTAAATCCATAACAGTAAAAATATCATCACAATAATTTACTGGCAATTGGGTCGAATTAGTATATATAGGCAATTCCTCCTTACCTGCAGACAAGGAATACTGCATTGCCGGATAGCGTTTGCGATCAAGCCTCGCCAAACGATAACCAGTACCTTCTGCCGGAGTTGCTTCCAGATTATAGTAATTCCCCGTCTCTTTCTGGAACTCCTGCAATTTTTCACGGATATGATTTAAAATATCAAGGGCAAACTGCTGCCCTCTTTCAGTGCCTATATCCTGACCAAAAAGATTGATTGCCCCCTCATTGGCACCAATAACGCCAATGGTGGAAAAATGGTTGTTCCAGAAAGAATTAAACCGTTCCCTGATATTACGCAGATAAAATTTTGTATACGGATATAGCCCCTTTGCAGTATATCCTTCCAGAACATTGCGCTTTATCTCCAGACTATTTCTGGCGATTGCCAGCCGTTTATCAAGCAGTGCAAAAAATTCTTCCTCATTTTCTGCCTCATAACCAAGACTTGCCAGATTGATGGTAACAACACCAATAGAACCGGTAAGTGGATTAGCTCCAAAAAGACCTCCACCCCGTTTCTCAAGCTCTCTGGTATCAAGCCGCAACCGACAGCACATGGAACGGGTATCTTCCACTGAAAGATCAGAATTAACAAAATTGGCAAAATAGGGGATGCCATATTTTGCAGTAACCTTCCATAGATTCTCCAGCTCAGGATTCTCCCACTGAAAATCAGGGGTAATATTATATGTAGGAATAGGAAAGGTAAAAACCCGACCATTGGCATCACCTTCCGCCATAACCTCAAGGAAAGCAGAATTGATAAGGTTCATCTCTTCCTGATATTCGCTATAGGTCTCTTTTTGCTGCTGCCCACCAAGAATAACCGGCTGATCGGCAAGGGTTGACGGTGGCTGCAAATCCATAGTTAAATTGGTGAAAGGTGTTTGAAAACCGACCCTTGTTGGCACATTAAGATTAAACACAAACTCCTGAATTGCCTGTTTTACCTCACCAAAACCCAAGCCATCTGCCCGTACAAAAGGTGCCAGCAACGTATCAAAACTGGAAAAGGCCTGTGCTCCGGCGGCTTCACCTTGCAGAGTATAAAAGAAATTCACAATCTGCCCTAGGGCACTACGGAAATGTTTTGCTGGAGCAGACTCCGCCTTACCACTAACACCCCTAAAACCGTTCATCAACAAATCCTGTAGATCCCAGCCAACACAATAAACTGAAAGCAAACCAAGATCATGGATATGGAGATCACCAGAATTATGGGCATCGCGAATCTCTTTGGAATAGATCCTGTTCAACCAGTAATTTTTGCTTACCTCATTTGCCACGTAGTTATTCAGACCTTGCAGGGAGTAGGCCATATTGCTGTTCTCTTCCACCTGCCAGTCAAGACGGTCAAGATAGTTGTCCACCAGTTGAATATCTGCCTGCTCCACCAGCTCTCTTGCCTGAGTTCGACGATCCCGATAGAGGATATAAGCCCTGGCGGTCTTTTTATACGGGGAGTCAAGCAAAACTTCTTCAACAATATCCTGAATTTCTTCAACAGAAGGCACATTTGTCTGAAACAGGCCATAAGCTGTATTCAGCACCTTGATAGCCAGCCGCTTGGCTTCTGCCTGCTGAAATTCACCAGTCGCCTCACCCGCCTTGGCAATAGCGGCAACAATTTTTTCTGCATCAAAAGCAACAAGCTGATTATTGCGTTTTTTAATTTCTGAAAAAACAGCAGGCGTAACGGCAACGTTTACAGACATAACAACTCCTTTTCTCAGATGGTGATTATAGATTACTAATAGATTTTCAAACGGATAAACCCGAAAAAGCAAGAGAACATATATTTATTTCATATACTATATAAAGTGTATCAAAGTTCATGTCAACACAAAATATTGACAATCAGCCCTCTTCTACAGAGAAATCGCTATATGGTTCTATCTTCTCAACTTTAAGGGTATAACCCATTACAATATCATCTGAACCATCAACTAAAAAAAGATTTTTACGTACCCCCCTGGTACCAAGAACACCTGTTACAGATACCGGAGCAAACAGCTCAACCAAAGTCTCCGGCAGCTCTTTTATCTGTTTATCAATGGTGGCAAAAATAATCTGGTTGGGTGGTGGTGGAGGGACATGAATACATGCCCCCACATATGGTACAAAAAGAAATTCACGAATACGACCACCCGGAGCCTCCAGAGGAAGCAGATAGCCGGCAAGACGAATTTTCCTGCCATCAAGTTGTGTATTAACCCTCATATTACTGATTTTACGGGCAGCGGCAAATACCTCAATATCAAAACCTTTTTTTGTCAGGATTTTTGTTGTCTGCTCCAGTTCATTTATCAGTTCAGGATCTTCTGTTGAGATATCTTCCGGCTCTGTCTGCTTCATATAGAGCAGCCATTCAGCAAGCCCCTTCTCTTCTTCAGAAAACGACTGATACAACTTTTCCTGGGGAGAGCCTCCCGCAGGAGCAAGATCTTTCCACTGAATAACAGTAACTTGAGCAGCAATATTTCCTACTCTTGTACAAAAAGACAGGAAAAATAGTGTAATAAATAAAACGACCTGTTTTTTCATCATTTACCCCATTGATTAAAAACGGATAGTCAGACCATCCTGTAATGAATGACAATACATCTTCAACGCAGGAACTATTCCCACCAACAAACCGGAACACCAGATCGCAGCGAGCAACAACAATTCCGTTTGTGTTAGAGATCCACAAGTCAGATAAAAGCTGAATCTTTCAACCAAAACTGGACGCAAAAGCATAAGAAGCCCATAGGACAAAACAAATCCCGCAACAATACCAAGCGAGGTGATAGCCACTGCTTCACCAATAAGCAGGGAAAAAATATGCACCGGGCGAGCGCCCACAGAGCGTAAGATAGCCATCTCCCGACGCCTCTCGCCAAGAGAAGTAAGCAGAGTAGTAAGCATACCAAATAAGCCCGTTATCACAACAAAACCGGCAATAATAAGTAATGCCCGCTCCACCAACCCGGTTATATTCCATAATTCCTGCAGGGCAACTCCTGGCAGTACCGCAGAGAGTGCCTCATCACGATAGTTATTAACTGTCCGCTGCATCGAAAAAATGGCTAGAGGGGAATCCACTTTCATAAAAAAAGCCGTTATCTCTTTTGGGGTAAGATCGATCCTGCGGATCAACTGTGCCGGTAAACCATGCTGGGGAGGAGAGCCATCCTTCCAGCCAACATGAATAGCGGTAATCCCCTCCAATTTTACAAAAAGAGAGCGATCAATGGGTGTGCTGGTGGGCTTTAATATACCAACAACTGTAAAGGGACTATCTTTATGCTGGTAAAAAGAGACATCACCCGCACCATGAGAGAGAATGATTTTCTTATCCAAAGAATAGCCCAGTTTTCTGGCAACTTCAGAACCAATCACCACATCATAAATATCTTGAAAAACATGGCCTTTTTCAAAGACAACAGACTGCTTGTCTGCATACAGGTATTTGTTGAAGAATTCTCCAGATGTTCCCACCACGCGGTACCCCTTATGGGAATCACCAAGCGAGACCGGGATTGTCCACTGCACTTGCGGCCTTGCCGCCAGTTCTTGATAACTCTGCCATGAGATATTATTGGTGGCATTACCAATATGAAAAACAGAATAAAGCAACAGCTGTACTGCACCGCTCCGCGCGCCAACCACCAGGTCTGTGCCAGAAATGGTGTTCATAAAGCCGTTTTTCGACTCATGACGAATACGCTCAACCCCAAGCAGCAGGATAACGCTCAACGCAATGGAGATAATAGTGAGCACTACAGTAAACCTGCGGCTGACCATGCTTTTCCAGGTAAGCAGTAATAAACCTTTCATAACATTTCTCCTCTCCTGTTGATTGCAGCAAGAGCGACAGTCCGATCAAAAGAAGACGCCAAAGCCATATCGTGGCTAACAAAAACCAGCGTGCTTTTCGCGGCCTCGCACTGAGTAAAAAGAAGCTCAAGAAAATCGTTTCGCCGATCAGTATCCAAAGCAGAAGTGGGTTCATCAGCGATAATTATTTCCGGAGCACCAATCAAGGCTCTGGCTGCAGCAACCCGCTGTTGCTGTCCAACACTGAGATGCGATACCGGCTGTTTTATCAGTTCATCAGAGAGCCCAAGCTTTTTCAGCAATCGTCTCGCTTCGTTGGCAGGCGTTCCAGCATTTTCCTCGGCACGCTTTTTACGAATGGCGGAAAAATGACAGGGCAAGGTGACATTATCGAGCATCGACAAGCTGGGGATAAGGTTAAATTGCTGGAAAATAACGCCAAAATGATCCGCCCGAAAACAATCTCGCCTGGAAGATGGAATAGCGGCAAGATCCGTTGCCAATACCTGTACCACTCCCTGTTGCGGCGCAAGCACTCCGGCAAGAATTGCCAACAACGTACTCTTGCCACTGCCGCTGCCACCCAACAGAAAAAAGCGCTCCTGCGGTGCAATGGCAAACGAAGGGATATCCAGTAAAGGGTTGGCTGATTTTTTCCACTGAAAAACCAGATTTTCCACCAATATAACGGGTGATATGGGCAGATCCCCGCCCGCTTGCCGGGGAGCTGCCACTGATATAGAGGCACCCATATTAGAGTACAACACTGCTGTTTTCCTGAGTGAGTTCCGCCCCTGTCTGTTTCTCTGCAGAAATCACCTGTACCACTACCTTATGCAGGCCATGAAAATGCTCAAACAGCTTTACCTGCAATTGCTCCAATTTATCCGGGTTTGCACAGGAAAAACGGTATGCCCCCTCAATATCGGCATGATGAGCCTCATCTCCATCGTGATGATGCCCTTCTCCATGATGTTCTTTCTCATGCTTAACGGAAAGCTCCATGCCAGTATCTATCTTTGCTTCTACAAGCTCACACTTTGCTGCCGGGGAAAAAATAAAGAGATTTCCACCATTCTCCATCTCCTTAATGGCTTGCTGCGCATGCTCCAACTCTTCCTTATCCTGTGGGTTATGCTCAAAACCGATAACATTGATTGCCGGACTCTTCAATTCCACCTCAATTATATTTTGATCAATCGCAATATTTACATTTGCCACACCATGAACATGGGCATCATGATGCCGATGCGCCCAGCAGGAAGTGGAAAAAAAGAGAACAGGGATAAGTACCATTACAGATATCTTCATTATATTATTTACCATTATATATTTCCTATAATTTCTTGAAAAAGACAAAAAGAGCTGCATACCGCTTTTATCACGCAAGCAAAGACAAGACACAACAAGGCATCTCAGCCTTACAAGGCTGCCCTGCGATAATAGAACAAAACAACTCTTATGATTTTACAAAGCATAGGAGAGGTAGTTGCACTCACTCAGCAACTACCCCTCAGGCATAGACTATGCCATTGGCATAAAACAGGCAGGAGGAGCACGACTCCCATAAAACAGAAAAGAATTTTTCTTTTCTTGCTGTAGGCAAGAAAAATGAAGGGTACAGACAAAAACACTCCTCTCCAGCGTTATCGACTGACAACAAGAGGCGAATTGAAGGGTTGCAAAAAAACTACAGAAAGGACATCTCTTATGACAAGATTTCTCTTGATGAAAAGAGTGGGTGGACTGAGAAATGGCAGAGCCGGAATGACGATCTAACTCCTCATGGTTATGGAAAAAAGAGTGTATCCCCGGCAAGCCCAAAAAGAGATAGGCACTGGTTATCAGCAAAAACCAGGCAATATAGCTGCGACACCTATATAACTGCTTCTGTTGTCTCATCTCTTTCCTGATAAACCGCTAGTCATACGAACACAGATTTCTCCAATATCTGGGGAGAAACCTCAATAAACACTAGAACTCTTGCCCATCATCCCATAAAATAAAGAGCAACTATTTACTCTATTTTTTAGGGAATGCAAGATTTTTATATTACTGAGTTAAGGTTTTTCTGTTTCATTAAAAACGAGAAAAAAAGGGGATTGCCCATAACAGACAATCCCCTGAAATACCGCTAAATCTACAAGCGAAGCCTTAGCTGCTAGTGCCCTTCCACCTCATGCTCCACCTTTACCGCAATCTTATAGAGCACAGTAACCAGAAATGCTCCTGTTGCCCAAATCCCCACAGTAACACCCAGCTCATTAAGCGTAGGATAATACTGTACAACGGTCTCAAACGGCGTTATTGCCAAACCGCCAAGCACAAAGCCCAGCCCCTTATCTATCCATAACGCAATAAAAAGGGTCACGCAAGCTCCGCCAATCCAGATATCGGCACTGTCTTCCTCTATCTTTTTGGACAGCTTTAACCAGGCAAAAACACCCAGTGAGCCAAAGCAGAAGACAACAGAAAGCCACATAAATGGCACCAGATTATTATAGACCACGCCATGATGATCCAGCCCAAAGAACAGATATTCAAGAGAGTGCTTATGGCCTGGGATATTGGAATAGAAACCAACAAAAAACTCAAGCACCACAAAAAAGGCGTTAATCAATGCGGCATACATAATAATGGTAACCAGCTTATTGATCGCCTCCTTGCCGGCATCAAAATTGGCAATACGCTTCATAATCAAGCAGGCAAGCACGATAATTGCCGGTCCTCCGGCAAAGGCCGATGCCAGAAAGCGGGGTGCAGTAATTGCAGAGAGCCAGAAATGGCGCCCCGGCAGACCGCAATAGAGCATTGCTGTTACAGTATGGATGGAAACCGCAAAGGGAATGGAGATATAGACAAAGATATAAATCCATTTTGGCGGTTTTACCTGCTTGCGCTCGGCAGTTAAAATAACCCAGCCGCAAATACAGTTCAGGAAAAGATAGCCCAGCAATACGCACATATCCCAGAACAACATCGAATTGGGGGTGGGATGCAGGATCATATTCAATCCGCGAATGGGCTGACCAATATCCACCATAATAAACATCAAACACATTACCAGTGCAGCAATGGCAAGAAATTCACCAAGAATGGTAATGCGGCCAAAGGCTTTATAATCATGCACATAATAGGGCAAAACCAGCATCAAACCTCCGGCAGCAACCCCCACCAGAAAGGTAAACTGGGAGATATACAACCCCCAGGAGACATCTCTGCCCATGCCCGTCATACCAAGCCCGATAAGAAACTGCCGTACATAGCAGATTCCGCCAATTGCAATGAATATGGCGAGGATTCCGAGCCACATCCAGTATTTCGAGTTTCCTCTTAATGCTTTTTCAATC
>PDWI01009229.1_pt1 | contig 11389 bp, 9 predicted proteins | sample 1430891 | NCBI WGS metagenome assembly PDWI01 (sample SAMN01162508, study PRJNA174530) | Oral metagenome, whole genome shotgun sequencing project. | biome: Marine environment; feature: Marine mammal; material: Swab sample of the gingival sulcus; isolation source: swab sample of gingival sulcus... | reverse complement strand
TATAGCACAAAAAAATAAAAAAACAATAAAAATTTTAGTTGAATAATTGAACAAAAGAAGGAAGTTATAGATGCTTATGAGATGCAAAACAAAATAGACAAGTAACAAAATTGAATAAAAACAGATATTTATGGGGGGGGTAGTGCTTAACCAATTGGAAAAACAGGATAAATTATAAGGTAATTTTTTTATTCTTTTCCTGATTGAAATAGAAAAATCCTGTATTTTTTTGAATTTTTCTGCTTTTTTGGAAATTTCAGACAACAAACAAGGCGGTTGTCCACCGCCATCAAATCAATTTGCGGATACTGGCAAGGCAGGAGTGAAAATCTCCTTCATCGGGAAGAACGGCGCCGAATCTTACAGCATCCATTTTTTCCACGGCAGCCAAAATTTCTTCCAAGGTCTTTTCATCCAGACCAGACGCAGAAAGAAGCAATGTAATTTCCGCTGCGGTCAGGTTTTCTCCCCCCTTGCCTGCCCTTGCCCGGATTGCCGCACCACAGGCAACCTGAAGCCGTTTCCAGGAGTCAGGCTCCCCGGGATTTCCCTGCTGGGCAAATTGAATGGCCTTTTTTGCTTCCTTTATCAACAGGGTTTTCCGGGGCTGAGGGCGGCGAAAAAAACGAAGCAAAAGAAACAGCAATACCAGTATCACCAGAACCATTGCTGCAATACCAGCAAAAAACCATACTTTTTCAAAGGATTGGGAGGACAAAAACCGGGAAATTTTTTCCATGTCATATATGGGTTTGTCTTCCTGAATTTCCCCGGATTGGGAAGCGGGTTCTTCCTTTTGCAAAAGGGGTTTTGGAGAAGTGGTCTGCCCCGCCGAACTGGGAATCGGGCTGGGAGCAGAACCAGAAACCGAATTGGCAATCTGACTGGCAGCCGGGGAGCCTGACACCGAAATCTCAAAAGAAGGACCGTGCAGGGTTACATATTTGCCCTGCTCCACATCAAAATACACAAGACTTGCACCCGGGATTGTTGTCTTCCCCGGTTTCAGAGCCACCAAGGCCTGCTGAAAAATCTTTTTGCCTTCATAGCCCTTTTCCGATAAGCGAATTTCCTCTTCCGGGTCATCATCATAAATGGTAAAGGCATCTGTCTCAGGAAGGCCGCCTGCGGGCTTTCCTGCATCCATGATATTTCCCCTACCGGACAGAACAAAGGTCAGCGTGGAAGAATCGCCCACGGCAAGCTCTTTTTTATCCAGACTTGCATCAAGGGAAAAATGTCCGATGAGACCTGAAAATTTCCCGTCTCCCTCGCAGGGCGGCAGGGGTGTTACCGTAACAGGAACCGCAGGAGAAGAAATTTTCACACGCCTTGTCTGATTCCTGGAAAAAAAGGAAGCAGATGGGCCGGAATTAAAAAAATCATCCAGATTGCCAAAGCTCCCAAAAGGGTCAACCCTTTTTCCCGTGGGTACCTGTGCCACCACTCTGGCAGGTCCAATCTCATACTGCCCTGCATCAGAAGGAATCAAAAGATAAAAAATTCTGGTTACCCGAAAGGAGCGGCCGTTGATAATCTCGTTGGTGGTGGTTCTTTTGTCTTCCAGTTCTCTGGCGGAAAAGCCCTCAAAAGATGGGGGTTGCAGCCTTGCATCGACAATGGGAGAAGCACTAAACAGGGAAAAGGTATATACCAGGGCCTGCCCTGCAACGGGATTTGCCGTGGAAACCGATGCCTTTGCGAAAAAATTTGTATCCAAATCAGCAGAAGAGGAAGAAGCCGGAGCAGGAGAAACCAGAATAGCAATGGGATTTGTGGTGGCGGTTTCTTTTTTTCGGGTTACAGAAAGGGCCGGAATGGTAAGCTTTCCCTGCCGGACAGGGGCAAGAACAAAGGAATAGCGAACCTCGTGCGACCAGACCCCATTTACATAGGAACGGCTGCTGGAAGTACCCTTTGACAAAATCTCAAAATCCTTGATGGCGGACAGGTCAATATCGGCTTTTCCGCCATCCACAACCACCTGAAGCTGGATGGTTTCTTCCGGTGTGATTTGCGTTCGGTTGACCACGGCCTGCACTTCAAGGGTCTTGGCCAATACCGTTACAGGCAGGACAAGCAATACTGCAAATATCAGGGCAAATAAAGCACAAAGGGATTTCTGTGCCAATGTCTGATGTTTCATCTGGTTTTGATACGATTTTTGATACAATTGTTTCCCACAATTTTTCATAGGTTTTTCCATTCGCTGGGTCTTAACATTTTTTCCTGAATATCCCAAGTCCACCGTAGAGTTCCATTCCCTCTCGTTCATCCTCTGAACACCAGGAAGATGCCAGATGCAAGGCGCTGAAGGAGCAGGCCCTGAGGCGTATTAGACATACGCCGCAAGGAAATGCGACTGAAGGCAACACCGCAGGTGGCATTTTGATGGTAGTTCAGAGTTTACCAATCCTTTGAAGGTTTTTCTCCTCCGGCAGGCGGCACCAAAGCAAATCCCGGCTTATCCTGAAGCCTATTCAACTTTGCATCCATGACAGCTTTCTCCCCTTCCTGACCACGCTGCTTGTCCGGTTCGGCGTTTTGGTCCAGATTCATGGGTTGACCTTCGGCTTGCCGACCTTGGGTCTGCTGTTCTTGTGGCTGTTCTTGCGTTTGTTTTTGCGGAGTGCTGCTTTCGTCCTGATTTTGATTCTTTTTGCCCTGACCTCTATCTGCCTGATTTTTCTGATTGGAATTTTTATCGTCCTGATTCTTCTGGCCCTGATTTTTTTGATTGGGATTCCTCTGGCCTTGCTCCTGCTGGTCTTGGTTTTTCTGGTCTTGATTCTTCTGATTCTGATTCTTCTGCTGCTGTTTCTTTTCTTTCAATTTTTTTTCCACCCAGGCAAGATTGTCCTTTGCCTGTTCATCATCGGGAAAAGATTTTACAACATCCTCAAGAATCTGTTTTGCCTTTTCCAGCTCTCCTTTTTGTACCAGGGCATTTCCCATGTTGTATTTGGCAAGGTGCTGTAATTTGGTGTCAGAAGACTTTGCCGCTTTTTGAAAATTTTTTAGGGCAAGGTCGTATTCCTTATTTTTATAGGCAGCAGCACCAACATTATAGGAAAGCCTTGGGTCATCGGGCTTGCCGGACTGTGCCTCCATAAAATACTCTTTTGCCTCCCCAAATTCCCGCGCATCAAACGCCTGTATTCCCTTTTCCACAAGGTTTTGGGCAAAACCTGTATCAGGACAAATTGCCCATACAGCAACACCTGTCCATAAAAAAATAACCAGCAGGCGTTGCAAATATCTCCTCTGGCTTTTCCCGGAAAATCCATTCCAGCAACCCAGCAGACATTCCATCAACAGCAACAACACACAGGGCAGCAAAAGCCATTGAAATCTGGCAATCCCCACCTTTTTCTGACCCTGCTCAAACTGCCCCTGATTCATTTGAGAAGAAATCCGTCTGGTGTAAATTTCATCCAAATCCATATTCCCTGCAACGGAACGGACATAATATCCATTGGTTGCTTCACAGATATGTTTCAAGGTCGTCTCATCCACCTTTGACATGACAATGGAGCCTTTGGTGTCCTTTACAAAACCGCCGGAAGCCTTTGGAACCGGTGCCCCATGAACACTGCCCACGCCCACGGAAAAGACCCGAATGTTCTGCCGGGACAATTTTTCCACAATGGGGCCAAGGGTTCCTGCGGTGTTTTCCCCATCGGTAATCAGAATAATGGCCTTGTCCGTATCTGAGGAAGAATCAAAAGCAGAAAGGCAGGTTTCAAGGGCCGCCTTGATATTGGTTCCTCCAAGGGGCAAAAAATCCGGCGAAAGCGACCGCAAAAAAATCCCGAACCCGTTGTAATCCAGGGTCAAAGGACATTGGAGGAATGCGTTGCCGGCAAAGGCCACAAGCCCTGCCCGGTCTGTCTTTTTCCTGTCGGCCTTCATCAGGGCAATCAAATCAAGAATTTCCCGTTTGGCCCGTTCCAGACGGTCGGGTTTCACATCCTGTGCCAGCATACTCCGGGAGCAGTCCAGGGCAATCATGATGTCAACTCCCTGAAGGCTGACCTTTTCCAAATGGAAGCCTGATTTGGGCTGGGCAAGGGCAACCACGCCAAGGGCAAGGGCGGACAAAATCAGAACCATACGGACAACTGGCCTTTTTTTCTGACCTGCCGGAGCAAGAAATGAGAGCATATCTGCACTTGCAATACTTCGCAGAATGTTCTTTTGCTTTGCCATTCCATATATCAGGATTCCTGCCACGGGCAGAAGTAGCCACAAGAAAAAAAGTATCCGGGGAGCGTCAAATTTCATGGAACCTCCAGAAACCGGGTATGGCTCAACAAAAGATGCAATACATACAGGGCCATTCCTGCCGCAAGAAAAAGAGGAAACAACTCGCGATGGACCACCCATTTTTCTTCCGGGGTTTCGGTTTTTTCCAGAGAATTGATGGTATCGTAAATCTGTTCCAGGGCCTTTGTGTCATCTGCCTTGAAAAATTCTCCCCCGGTTTTTTGGGCAATGGTTTTCAATGCGGTCGTGTCCACGCTTACCCTGCGATACACAAATTGCGTTCCTCCAAAAACCCCGTTCACAGGAAATGGCGCCTTGCCCCTGGTGCCAACCCCGATGGTGTAAATTTTTACCTTTTTTTCGGCTGCAATCTTTACTGCGTCCTCCCAGGGGAGAGCACCTGCATTGGACTGGCCGTCCGTGAGCAGAATAATGATATTAGAAGCAGAATCCACATCGGCAAGGCGTTTCAGACTGATGCCGATGGCATCTCCAATGGCGGTGTTGGGGCCTGCGGCGCCAATTTTCAGGTGCTCCAGCATAAAGGCAAGGGCGTTGGCATCGCGGGTCAAAGGAATCTGGGTAAAGGCATGGGTGCCGAAAACCACCATGCCCATGCGGTCGGTTGTCCGGTCCTGGATAAAATCTGCCACCACAGACTTTACCGCCGTAAGCCTGTCCACCATATTGCCATCCAGCTTGAAATCCATGGCTTTCATGGACTCGGACAAATCCAGGGCAAGGATAATATTGATGCCCTTTGCCGTGGTATGGATTTTCTGCTCCCCTGCCTGGGGACGGGCAAGGGCAATCACCATCAGACAAATGGCAAGGGCCTTTGCAAAGGGCAATATGCGTGACACAAGACCGCCCCAGGAACCTGACAGGGCAAACCTGTGAAGAGGGCCAGATACAAGAAGGGTGTTGTTTTGCCGGGAGCGTACCTGCCAGAGCAACAGGGCAACAACGGGCAACAGCAACAGCAGATACCATGGAGAAACAAGACGAATCATGGCGTGCCCTCTCCGGGATTTGCGGTATCGGAAGAATCGGACTGAATGGCAGCCTGTTCAGCGGCAAGCCTTTCCTGGAAATCCTGTTCCATCTCATCAATCAAGAGCCTTGCCCGCTCCAGAGCCCCTGCCACAGATTCTCCAGCAGCTTCCAGGGGAGCATATCGCAGGACATCAAATTCTTCCTGAAAATCAACAACACGGCGAACAAGACTTTTTTCCATGTCCGTTGATTTCAGGGACATGGCAAGCTCACGGGAGGTCATCTGCTCTGCCCGGATTTGATACCGATTGCCAATATAGATTTTCACGGCCTTGCCCAGACCAAAAGACAATTTCTTTTTGTCCGGGAAGCGGCCCATTTCTGCTGCCAGTTCATCCAGCATTTTCATGGCAGCGGCATGGGGACAAACCGGTGCATGGGAAATGGAATCGGAAGGCCATGCGTTTTTCCTTTTCTGCCATTTTCGGATAAAAAACCAGACCGTCGCGGCCAGCAGCAGGGCAAGAACAGCAAGCCATATCGCCTGTATCTGGGCAGAGGAAAGCCCCACCATGACCGGGGGACGAATATCATGAAGTCCTTCCATAAATCCTACCGAAACCGCAGTTCCCTTTGCTTGAAATAGGTGGTCAGCACATGGGCAACATTGTCTCCCGTGTCCATGGGAATCAAATCAATTTTTGCCCGTGAAAATATCTGCCGGGTTTGTTGCCGAAAATCCAGGGCTCTGGCCATAAACTCTTCTCTGGTTTTCCCGTGAAAGGCATCCACCATCATGCGCTGACCGGTTTCTGCATCTTCCAGAAAAATCATTCCCCCGGAAGGCAAAGAAAATCCCCCCTGGTCTGTCATTTGTATTCCCATGACCTCATGTTTCCGACTGGCAATTTTCAGTGCCGTTTCATAGCCTTCCCCCAGAAAATCAGACAGCACAAAGGCGGCACATCGTTTTTTCATCACCTTTCCCAGATATTCCAGGGCACAGGAAAGGTCTGTGCCTTTTCCCTGCGGCTCAATGGTAAACATCTCCCGGATTACCCGCCACACATGGGCGGTTCCGCGGCCCGGCGGAATGTATTTTTCCACCCGGTCAGTAAAAAAAATCACGCCCACCTTGTCATTGTTCGTAACGGCGTTGAAAGCCAGAATGGAAGCCGTTTCTGCGGCCTTTTCCAGAATCCTGCCGGAAAAACTGCCAAAAGAAAGGGAAGAACTCATATCCAACAGCAGCATGACAATGGCCTGCCTTTCCTCCCGGTACAATTTCACATAGGGTTTGCCAAAACGACCAGATACTTTCCAGTCAATGGACTTTACCTCGTCCCCCGGCGTGTATTCCCGGACTTCCTCAAACTCCATTCCCGTACCCCGGAATGCAGAACGGTATTGGCCTGCCATGAGGGTATTCACGGTCTTTTTGGACATCATGTGAATATGCCGGATTTTTTTCAGAAGGGCGGGATTGATGTGGCCGGAGCGGGAAGCGTGGAAATCACTGTTTTCCAAATCCAGAGGCTTTTGGCCTGACCGTTTCAAAAATGGGAACACCATGAAAATACTCCTGTCAGAATCCCGCAAATCAGGGGACCTGCACCGAATCAAACAAGCGGGAAATGAGCTGGTCTGTGGTAATTTCCTCTGCCTGGGCCTCAAAAGAAAGCAAAATTCTGTGGCGAAGCACCGATGCCCCGACAGTTTTTATGTCCTGGGGAGTTACATAGGCCCGGCCTTCCAGAAAAGCACACACCCTTGATGCCTTTGCCAGGAATATGGTTGCCCTGGGAGATGCACCAAATTCAATATAGGGGGCAATGTCCATGCCGTATTCTTCTGGATTCCGGGTGGCACAGACAATATCCACCATGTAGGATTTCAGTTTTTCATCCACATAAATATTGTCAATGAGGTCAGCCATGCCGGAAAGCTGGTCACAGGAAATCACAGGCTCAATGGACATGGAAGAATCAAAGGAAACCTTTTTCAAAATTTCAAGCTCCTGATTCTTATCAGGATAATCAATCAACACCTTGAGCATGAAGCGGTCCACCTGGGCTTCGGGCAAAGGATAGGTTCCTTCCTGCTCAATGGGATTCTGGGTAGCCAATACCAGAAAAGGAGTGGGGAGATGATAGGTTTTTCCGCCAATGGTAACTTGCTTTTCCTCCATTGCCTCCAAGAGAGCAGACTGCACCTTGGAAGGGGCACGGTTAATTTCATCGGCCAGAATGATGTTGTGGAACAAGGGTCCTTTTCTCGTGGTAAATTCCATGGTGGCAGGCTGCAGAATTTCGGTTCCGGTAAGGTCGGCAGGCAACAAATCCGGGGTGAACTGAATCCGTTTGAAATCTGCCCGAACAGCTGCGGCAAGGGCTTTTACGGCACTGGTTTTGGCAAGGCCGGGGACGCCTTCAATGAGGACATGGCCGCCTGTGAACAATCCTGTGAGAAGCGCATCCACCAAGGCCTGCTGTCCCACAATTTTCCGGGAGACCTGTTCCCTTACGGCATTGACAAGGGCGTGGTGTTCGTGAATTTTTTCCTGAATCTGGTTTGGTGTAATAATATTTTCCATAAAATACATCCTGATTTATCGTAACAATAATTAAGATATGCCTGATACCAGATACGGCAAAAAAAATATATCCCAATATGCAATTGGCATAAAAATACATAAAATTTTTCAGGGGGAATATAAATCATGTTTTCCATGAAAATCTTTCCATACCATATTGAAATTCGTAATATAATTGAAAAATATTTTGCCCTTTCCCAGAGACCGGAAAAAAGGGAAAAACGCTTTCTATTTTTTATTCAAAAAAAACCAAAGATATGATTTGATTTTTCTTCGGGATAATGTTTAGGTGCACATAAGATTATGAATACATGATAATATATCACCTAACTTTTTGGGATAATATTATGGATATTTTAAATACATACGGTAAGATAGATACAAAAGAAGCTGCCCTGAATTTTTTCCGGGGAAAACTGGATGCAACCCATTATGAACGCATCTGCCGCATCACCCATGACGAAGTTTTGATGAAGATTGCCAATGCCCTTGTGCTTTGCAATCCTGATACGGTGTTCATCAACACAGGGTCTGCCGAAGACAAGGCTTTTATCCAGAAACTTGCTCTGGAACAAAAAGAAGAGGCCCTCCTTGCCATGGATGGGCATACGGTTCATTTTGACCTTCCCCAGGAACAGGGAAGAATCGTGGACAGGACCTATTATATTGCGGCCCCGGAAGACAATGTTTCCTCCCTTGGCAAACGCATGGACAGAGACCAGGCTCTTTCAGAAATCCAGACCCACATGGCAGGCATCATGAAAGGCAAAACCTGCATCGTGGGATTTTACAACCGCGGCCCTGTGGGAGCAAAGGGGTCAAACCCGGCGCTGGAAATCACAAGTTCCGCCTATGTGACCCATTCTGCGGACATGCTGTATCGAAATTGTTATGCGGATTTTTCCGATGAGGTTACCCGGCAGAATCATTTTTTCTGCAATGTCCATTCCGAAGGCATGAACCGCCCGGAAGACCTTCCCAACGCAAGGGTATTCATGGACAGGAAACACCGGACTACTTACAGTTTTAACTGCACCTACGCCGGAAACACCCTACTGCTCAAAAAGGGGAACCACAGATTTGCCGTGGACAAGGCTGTATATGAAAACCGCGGAAAGGAATTGTCCGAACACATGTTCATTACCGGAATCGGCGGCCCCGGCGGAAGAATCACATGGTGTGCCGGAGCTGCCCCCAGCGGCTGCGGTAAGACCACCACGGCCATGGCCGGGCATGTATTTGTGGGCGATGACTTGGCCCAGATGTGGATAGAAAAAGACGGCAGTATCCGTTGCATCAACCCTGAAGCAGGAATTTTCGGCATTGTGGAAGATGTGAACATGGAAGGCGACCCCATCCTCATGAAGGTGCTGCGAAATCCCGGCCATGAAGTCATCTGGTCAAATGTACTCATTGATGGAAACCAAACCCCCCAATGGGTGGGCAACGGGGAAAAGACTCCTGAAAAGGGAATCAATTTCCAGGGAGAATGGTTCCAGGGCAAAACCGATGAAAACGGAGGTCCTGTGCCCATGTCCCATCCCAATTCCCGATGCACAGTTCGGGCCAGCAGCCTGGAAAACCACAGCACAGAAGCAGAAAATCCTGAAGGCGTACTTACAAGGGTATTCACTTACAGCGGCAGGGATGCTGACACCATGCCCCCGGTCTGGGTCGCCCCGAATTCCGATGCCGGCGTTGCCATTGGTGCCTGTATTGTTTCCGCTGCCACGGCCACAGAAGTGGGGGCTTCCGGTGTGAAGCGTTCTCCCTGGGCCAACGCTCCCTTTATTCCGGGCTCCCTTGGAGACTACATGGAAGCCCAGTTCCAGTTTTTTGGCTCTGCGGCCATTGATGCCAAATACAAACCTGTCATGGCAGGGCTGAATTATTTTCTCACGGACAAGGCCAGGGGCGGAGATTCTTCCAAACTGCTGGGCGAAAAACGGGATGTCAAGGTCTGGCTTGGATGGCTGGAACGCTATGCCCACGGAGAAGTAAAAGCCCTGGAAACCCCTGTGGGGCATCTGCCAAGATACGAGGACCTGGAAAGATTGTTCAGAGAAATCATTGAAAAGCCCTATTCAAGGCAGTTATACGACAAGCAATTCTCGCTCTATGTGGACAATATCATCAGCCGCATTGAACTTCAGGAAACCGCCTACGCAAAGGAAGAAGGAATCCCTGCAAAATTTTTCACCATTCTTGCCGGGCAAAAAAAGGACTTGCAAGAACTAAAAGCCAAGCAAGGCTCTGTGGTACTTCCTGAATATTTTGAAACCGCTGTAAATTAATCAAACGACTTCTATAACAGACCATCCGGGAGTTTCTGCAAAATGGAATTCCCGGATGGTGTTTTTTTCGCCAAAATTACTCTTTCCTGCCTGCATTCTGCTTAGAAGAGTGGAATCTCCAAGATTCTATGGAATAAATCAAAAGTCCCGTCCATATAAAGGCAAAGGTTACAAGATGGGTACGGGTAAAAGGCTCATGATATACAAATACCCCAAGTAAAAAAGCCAGGGTGGGAGAAAGAAATTGCAGCAGCCCCAGGGTAACCAGCCGCAGATTTTTTGCCGCAATGGTAAATGTCCATAGGGGCAAGGTGGTAACAACCCCTGCCAGAGGCAGCATAATCCGCACATGCATCTGCTCCGGCCACATGGAAAAATCCGGGGAAAAGCAAAACAGATACACGGAAGCAGGGACACTTAATATAACGGTTTCCACAAAAAGTCCGGGCAGGGGAAGAACGCGAATCATCTTGTGGACAAGGCCGTACAAACTGAAAGTCACGGCAAGGCAAAGGGAAATCCAGGGCAGATGCCCGTAATCAAATACCATATAGCCAACCCCGATGGCGGCACACAAAATACTTACCACCTGGGCAGGCCGCAGGTTATCCCGGAACACAAGATACCCCAGAAGCACATTGCAAAGGGGATTGATATAATAACCAAGGGCGGTTTCCACCACACGGTCGGTGTTCACCCCAAGAATATAGGTGCCCCAGTTGATGCCAATGAGCATACTGGTAAGCAAAAGAACACCAAGGGTACGAAGATGAAAGACCGACTGCCGGATTTCCGGCCATCGTTTCTGTATTGCCAGAATCACGCCCGTAAACAGACATGCCCAAATCATCCGATGGCAGAGAATGGACAAGGGCGGCACCATCTGTATGGCCTTCCAGTATATGGGCAGCAACCCCCAGCTGCCAAAGGCAAAAAGTGCTGCATACACCCCAAGTACCGGAGATGTTTTTTCATTGGTCATGGTGCATTATCCTTATAATCAGGCCCCCTGCCCTTACTGTTCCCATTGTCAAAAAATCCCTGCCATATACAAAGTCGTCCAAATCTTTATTTTCAAAAATCAAATAATAGGCAAAATGGCTGCCAGAATGCAAAGAAATTATTGAGCACCTTCCATTTTACTGTATAATAAACAGCCAATATCAAAAAAGATGGACGAACAAACAATGGATGAACTGCAAATAAATAGTGCCTATAAAAAATGGCTTGAAAATATAAA
>PDWI01009227.1_pt1 | contig 11390 bp, 13 predicted proteins | sample 1430891 | NCBI WGS metagenome assembly PDWI01 (sample SAMN01162508, study PRJNA174530) | Oral metagenome, whole genome shotgun sequencing project. | biome: Marine environment; feature: Marine mammal; material: Swab sample of the gingival sulcus; isolation source: swab sample of gingival sulcus... | reverse complement strand
CAGAGGAGCTATGAAACAGTACGAAATGACAGTGCTCATTCATCCTGATTTAGATTCAGAGATTGAACGAGTGACTAAAGATATCGTAACTCTTGTTGAAAAAGCTAAGGGACAAGTCACAAAACAAGATAATTGGGGTAAGAAAAAGTTAGCTTATCAGATTGAGAAGCAAGATTTTGCTACTTATCTTTATTTTGAGTTAGATTTGCCAGCAACTGCACCGGCACGATTGTCAAATGCTTTGAATATCAATCGAGAAGTTATTAGATATTTGTTAGTTAAAAAACAATTAGTTGCCGAAGCTGATCAAACAGATCAGACTGATCAAAAAGAAGAGTAATAAATAAGGGGAATAAAATGGCAAAAAGTATCAATCAAGTAATATTAATGGGTCGTTTGACAAGAGATCCAGAACTTAGAAACACTACTACTGGAAAATCAGTTGTTAATTTTGGATTAGCAGTTGATAAATTCGGACAAGATAATGGAGCAGATTTTTTTGAAATCGTAGCTTGGGAAAAATTAGCCGAGTTAATTAATCAATATTTGTCAAAAGGCCGACGTTGCTTAGTTCAAGGTCGGTTGAGCTTGCGCCAATGGGAGCAAGATGGTCAAAAACGATCGAAAATTGAGGTGGTCGCTAATGATGTGACGTTCTTAGACGGACCAAGTCAAAATCAAGATGGTGGTTCGGCTCCAAAAGCTACTAAAAAAACTAATAAAACTGAAGACGTAGTGCCAGAAGAAGACGAAGAAATCGATCTTTCGGACATTCCGTTTTAATATAATTTAAGAAGGAAAAATAATGACTGATAAAAAAGAGAGAAAAGCAGTAAAAAAAGTGTTCGATTATCGCGACACTAAAACTTTGCAACGTTATATTGACGCTTATGGGGCAATTTTGCCCATCAGCCGAACTGGCTTGAGCGCTAAAGAACAACGTGATTTAGCAGTGGCAATCAAGCGAGCTCGACATTTAGCATTGTTACCATTCGTTAGGGTCTAAAGATGTATCAACCAACGGATTTGAAAAAAGGTGTAGCGGTTGAAATCGACGGCAAACCTTTCGTGGTGATTGAATATGCCCAAAAAGTAATGGGCCGTGGCGGTAGTATTGTTAATGTTAAGTTGCGTAACTTAGTCGATGGTTCGATTTTGCCTAAAACTTTTAAGGGTCAAGATAAAATTACCCCAGCCGATATTGAAAATCAAACGGTCCAATACCTATATAAAGACAGTGAAAAACTGTACTTTATGAATCAAGAAACTTTTGAACAATATGAGCTGAGCTTAGAAATGGTTGATAATCAACCAGACTTTATGCTCGAGGGCAGCACGGTTAGTTTGCAATTTTTTAATGGCAAGGTGATTAACTTGGTTTTGCCGAAGAACTTGTTTTTGACCGTCGAATATACCGAAGATGTGGTTAAAGGTGATACTACTTCGAGTGTGATGAAAGACGCTAAGTTAGAAACTGGCTTAGTGGTTAAAGTGCCAGCTTTTATCAAAATTGGCGATCAAATTTCGGTTGATACCGAAACTGGTGCTTACCGCGAACGTAAAAAATAGCTTATGCTATAATTAGATTGTGGGAGATGTTGATAAGCGTAAAATAACGTTTGTTGGCTCTATTAGTATTATAGGGCTAATGTTGGTGGTTGTTTTAGGGCAATTGGCTTATTCTAAAGATCGAGCTTTGCCGTTCGCTCAGATTAACGGTCAAAAAGTGGGTGGTAAGAATAGTTCAGAGATTGCTAAGATATTAACTGATGATGTTAAAGATATTCAACTTAGCTTAGTGGTTAATGGTCAGGTTCGTAATTATAAAATGTCCGATTTGGGAGGGCGGCCAAAGGTGGATGTAGCGGTCAGTCGATTATCTAGTTATCGAATTCGAGAACGGTTAATTCCGTTTTCTTTGTTTTTTGTCCAGCCTAAGGTTGACGGTGTTCAGTTTGAATTTGAAAGTGATTTGTTAGATCAAGAATTGGCTAAAATTAAACATGAATTTGACCAATCGGCTCAAAACGCTCAATTAAAAATTGATAAAAATGGTCAGCTTGAGGTTATCGAAGCTAAAGCGGGCTATGAATTAAATATTGAGCAATTAAAACAAACGATTGCTAGTCGAGATTATAAATTACAAGCTGACAATAAGATAGATTTAACTTTAAAAACTATTGCGCCAGCCATCTCTTCTCAAGATGTGATGGCGGTTAAAGATGTGGCAGCTAAGTTCATTGAGCGTGATGTTAAATTTAATTATCAAAATGTAATTATTGAGACTAGTCAATCGGAGCGAGCAGCTTGGTTGGCGGTGACCGAAAAAGATAATAAGTTACAATTAACAATTAGTGAAAACAATTTTAAAAAATTTGTTAAGTCTAAAATTGATTCAAAGTTAGCGATTTCGGCTCAGCCGAAAGTAGTTACCTTGTTGGACGGTAAAGTTCAGTCGACCACACCGGGCAAGAATGGTCGAACGACTAAAATTAAGCAATTGTTACAGGATTTGAATAATAATTTAAACACCAATAAACAAATATTTGCGGTGGATTTACGTATTGTTAAGCCGATAGTTAAGTATCGTACTAATTATTCACATACGCCAGTTGGCTTGCAAGCTTATTTAAATAAGTTGGGTCAAAATAAAAATATTGAAGTTAGTTTTGTTAAAGTTGGCGATCCGTCGTGGCAAGCTCAAGTTAATGCTAATCGGTCCACAGTGGCGGCTAGTACGTATAAATTATTTATAGCGCTAAAAGTTTTTAATGATATCGAGGCTGGTAGGCTCAAGTTAGATGATGGGTTTGCTGGTCAAACGGTCGAGAGCTGTCTTAATAATATGATTGTTTTGTCGACTAATAAATGTTCGGAAGAATGGTTGAAGACTTGGAATCGGCGTCAGTTCAATCAAGGTTTGTTTAATCAAGGCTTTAGTCGAGCGGTTAATTTTTTAGATAAAGAAACTGCTAAAAATTCGGCTAATGATTTACGTTTATTGCTACTAGGTTTAGAAAAGCGGACTTTATTTAATAAACAGCATGCTCAGCATTTATTAGGTTTGATGAAACGTCAAGTCCACCGTCGTGGTATTCCAGCTGGGACTAAGTATCCTGTGGCTAATAAAGTCGGCTTTTTGTGGGATTATTTGCATGATGCGGCGATTGTTTATCATCCACGAGGAACTTATGTATTGGTGATTAAAACTAAAGGTCAGTCGTGGTCAAAAATTGCTAATATTACTCGGCAAATTGAGGTGATTGTTTACCCATGAATCGTTTAGATAAAGAATTAGTTAAGCGCGGGCTGATGGCTAGTCGATCGCAGGCTTTAAATTACATTAAAATGGGTAAAATTAAAGTTGGTGGTCGGGTTTGCCAAAAGCCGGCTTATCTGGTGGGTGAAACTGATCAAATTACGATTTTTAGCGATCATCAATATGTATCGCGAGCTGGCTTTAAGTTAGAAAGCGTGGCTCAGGTCTTACAACTTGATTTTAAAAATAAAGTAGTGCTCGATGTTGGCTCCAGCACTGGTGGTTTTACTGATTTTGCTTTACAAAACGGAGCCCGGAAAGTTTATGCGGTTGATGTCGGGACTAATCAATTACATCCGAAATTACGGTCTGACCGGCGAGTTGAAGTTCATGAAAAAACGGATATTCGAGACTTCAAATTAGCAAACAATCAGCGACCAGATTTAATTGTGATTGACGTGTCGTTTATTTCGGTCCGGCAAATTTTACCACATCTGAGCCAACATTTAGTTAAGCCCGATACTCAAGTGGTGGTAATGTTAAAACCACAGTTTGAGGCTGGACGTGGTCAAACTAATCGCGGCGTAATTAAAAATAATACTTTGCGCCGGCAAATTATTAAAGATTTTGAATTATGGTTAAGATCACACTGGCAAATTGTGGCTAAACAAGACAGTTCGTTAAAAGGCGAAAAGGGTAACGTAGAACGATTTTATTTGTTAAAAAAGATGAATAATTGACTAAAATATTTTTTAATAGTGTATTAGTGCTATGAAGAAAATAATAAAAATAATATTATTAATAGCATTTCTTTTGCTATTATATTTTATTTTTTCAAAATTGCAGAAAAAAATATATTTTTACGATTTACCTAATGGGAATAGGTTCACTTTATCTTGTGAATTAGGACCAGAAAATATAAAATATTATGAAAACGATGATTATTCTTATTATACGGAGTTACATGTTAGAGAATGTGATGATCATCAAGTCGTTTATTCATATATTTTGACAAAAGATAAACGAGATAATCTTTTAGAGCTTCATAAAAATGAAGATGAAAAAATACAGCATGAGCATAAAAAGATAAAGATGTCTTTTAAAGAGGTCGAAAAGAATCCAATCACGACCGTTGGCCCTTTCCCGTGTGACGTTAAAGGTCTTAGATCTACTTGTGGATATCAAGAGGCTGTGACTGATGGTCAAAAAAAGTATTTGATATTTACATCCAGTTTTGATTTGTATGGTACTTCTGTTGGTTTTGCTTTTTTTGGTGAAGGCGGTTTTTCAGAAGAAAAATTTGATTTTCATATTAAGAATAATTTCAATTAAACATTAAAGCGAAATTCGACTACGTCATTAGGTTGCATGATGTAGTCTTTGCCTTCAGTCCGAATTTTGCCAGCTTCGCGAGCTTTGGCTTCAGAACCAAGTTCAACTAAGTCGTGGTAATTGACGATTTGGGCGGCGATAAAACCTTTGGCAAAATCAGTATGAATTACGCCGGCTGCTTCGGGGGCGGTAGCGCCCTTAGGAATGGTCCAAGCTCGGACTTCCTTGGCGCCAGCGGTTAGGTAACTTTGGAGATTAAGTAAGTCATAAGCACTGGTAATTAGTTGGCTCAAGCCACTTTCGGTGACGCCGTAATCGGCTAGCAATTCGGTGGCTTCGGCTGGGTCTAAGCCACGCAACTCGTCTTCTAATTTAACAGCGATAAATAAGCTTTTGGCCGGAGCGACTAGCTTTGCTAGTTCGGCTTGTTTTTGTTGGTCAGATAAACCATTTTCATCAAGATTGAACAAATAAATTACTGGCTTGGCAGTTAATAAATTAAGTCCTTTAACCAAATCTAAATCAAGGTCCATTTGGTTGGCGGTTTGGCCAGCTTCTAGACCAGTTTTGATTTTTTCTAACTCAGTTAATATCAATTTGGCGTCTTTGGACGCTTTCGCTTCTTTAGTGGTTTTGGCAATTTTTTTAGTGATAGTCTCAAGATCAGCCATAATTAACTCAGTGTTGATAATTTCAATATCGGCTTTAGGATTGATGGTGTCGTTGACGTGAACGATGTCGTTATTCTCAAAGGCTCGCACCAGATGAATAATCGCGTTGCATTCGCGAATATTGGCTAAAAACTTATTGCCCAAGCCTTCACCTTGACTAGCGCCAGCGACTAGTCCAGCAATGTCGACAAACTCGACGGTGGCTGGAATGATTTTTTGACTATTATAAATGGCCGCTAACTTATCTAAGCGCGGGTCGGGTACGGGGACAATGCCAGTGTTCGGTTCGATGGTAGCAAATGGATAATTAGCCGCCAAATCATCGTTCTCGGTTAAAACATTAAATAAAGTTGATTTGCCAACATTAGGCAGTCCAACAATTCCAATTGATAAACTCATAGACTTAAATTGTAACAAAAAATCGTTTTTTTATCTATAAAACTCGTTAAAAATGGTTGAAATAAGCGTTATGCTTATGTATAATTATTACAGTATGGGTATTCTAAAAGGCGTGGGCGATTTCTTCGGACTAGACATTGGGACTAGCTCGGTTCGAGTTGTTCAATTAACGCGTCGTAATAACAAAGATGGTGAAGGTGAATATAGCCTGAAACACTTTGGTTATGTACCAGTGGATGCTAAGACAGTTCTAGGTAGTTCGAAAGCTAATCAAGATAAATTAGGTGAAATTATTATGACCGCTATTGGTCAAAGTGGTATTAAAACTAAGAATGTGGCGATTGGTTTACCATCTTCGAAGTCGTTTACTACTGTAATTGATGTTGCTAATCAGACTGAAGCCGAACTTAAAAAGACAATTAAGTATCAAATTGATCAATATATTCCAATGTCAATTGACGAGGCTAAGGTTGACTGGGCTTTGCTTGGTCAATCAAGCAACGACCCGGAGAAACAAGAAGTTTTGTTGGCTAGTACGGCGATTGAATATGCTGAGACTAGATTAGAGTTTATCGAAAATTTAGGCTTAGATGTGATAGCGGCCGAGCCAGATCAGATTGCGATGAGTCGATCATTAGATATGCCTGATGGCAAAACTGCTAATTTTATTGTTGATTTTGGTGAAAGTAGTACTGATTTGGCGATTGTCTATGATGGCGCGCCGCGGTTAGTTCGTTCGGTACCAATTGGCTTGTCCACTTTGGTTAAAGCCGCTGTTTCAAATTTGGATATTAAAGAAGAGCAGGCGCGTCAGTTTATTATTAAATTTGGCTTAGCGCCAGATAAATTAGAAGGGCGAGTTTATCGCGCTTTAGAGTCGAATTTAGATAATTTTGCTGGCGAATTGAACAAATCGATCAAGTTTTTTAAGAATAAATATCCTAATGTCGAGATTTCCAGAATTATTGCCTCCGGTTTTGCTAGTGTTATTCCAATGATGAATAATTATATTGCTAATAAAACCAATATGGCAACTAGCATCGGTACACCTTGGTATAATGTGGCCTTAACTAAGCAACAGCAACAAGATTTGGCTAATATTAGTGCTGAGTTTGCTGTGGCGGTAGGCTTAGCTCAAAGGAGTGCTGAATAATGGCTGAAATGAAACGAAAATTAGTTCAAGTCAACTTAGTGCCCGATGTTAAGCAAGAACTTATCAATGCTCAACGTTTACGCAATCGAGTGATAACTATTTCGGTGTTGGTGGGTATAATTGCGGTGGCGATTACGGTTGTGCTAGCTTCCATAACTTTTGGGGCGCAACAAATTGTTTTATCATCTCAAGAAAAAAATATCGATAAAGGTTTTGAAGAATTTAAGAATAAACCCGGCGTAGACCAAGTTTTAACTTTACAAAACCAATTATCAAAAATCAATTCATTACACGACAGCAAGCCAATTACTTCTCGAGTGTTTAATTTGATTGTAACGATGTTAAGTGGTGAAACTAAAGACATTAAAATCTCTAAAATTCAGCTTAACTCCGATACTGGTGAAATATTTTTAGAAGCACATTCAGTCGAAGGATTTTCGGCAGTTGAAAAGTTACAAAAAACAATTTTGGAAACTTATATTCAATATCAAGATGGTGACAATCCAGATATGATTAAGGAGCATTTAACAGATAAAGTTAATATTACCGAAGATTCTGTTTATGGTGATAATTTAGAAAAACAAAAAGTTTTAATGTTCAAATTAAACTTTGCCTTGAATCAAAACTTTTTAAACAATAATATAACAAATTTAAAAATTGTTTCGGTTGGTCGGAAGAATGCCACTGATTCGTTTTTGGCGATACCGGAGAATATTTTTGAGAAACAGGCTTCACAAAATGATCAGACTGATGAACTCGGGGAGGAGATAAATGAGTAAAAAAGAAGTAGCGGTTCGCAAGCGTCAAAAAATAGCTAAAGCCAATAAAAATATGTTTATTGTGATTGCTGTAACGGCTTTTGTGGTCGGTTTTGCTATTGTGGCTTCAGTTTTCTTGTTTAAAAAATTGCTGTTTAACCAAAAAGTCATTAGTCAAAAAAGTATTACCATCGATAATCTTAAATTTAATAACAATAATATTGATAAGTTATCGGAAGATATTAGGGTGTTGAAAACCAACGAGAATTTGTTGGACAATCGCTTATCTGATAGTCAAGATCCACTGATGGTTATTTTAGATGCTTTGCCAAATAAAGGTAATTCGAGCGCTTTAGGTTCGAGCTTGAAAGAAAGATTATTGAAAATATCTGGGGTTGAAGTTGAATCGTTAGTGGTTAACAGTACGGCTGAAGAAATTAGTTTTGATGATGAATCGAATAGTTCGGTTGCTAGTGCTGATGCGTCAATTATTACTTTTAAATTTAAAGTTAGCGGTAATATGTCCAACTTGAATAAAGTTTTGAAAAAATTAGAGAAATCAATTCGACCAATTTATATTTCGAGCGTTAATATTGAATCAGGCGAAAATAAAAATTGGTTGACGGTTGAGGCTTATTCTTACTATGAACCAGCAATTACAGCTCAATTAAAAACTAAAACCATAAAGGCGGAATGATGAAAAAAAGTGACATTGCAATGATAGTTTTGATTGGTTCGGTCAGTTTGTTCATCGCTTACTTTATTATGAGTGCGATTTTAGGTAAACCACAAGAAGAATCAGTTAAAATTAAGACGATTGACAAAATAAGTACAGAGGTTCAAGAGCCTAATTCGACTGTTTTTAATAAAGATTCTATCAATCCAACTGTCGAAATAATTATTGGTGGCAATGCCAATTAAGAGGTGCTTGTAAGTGAGCGTTCTAACTTCTGAGAATCAGAATAAAGCCCTCAAATTATTAGTCGATGAGGGGTTGGTTTCTAGTGAGCAAATTGAAGAAGCTAAGCAAAAAGCTAGCTTAGAACAGCGACCAATTATTTCTTATTTGATAGAAGAAAAAATTGCTTTTCCGGAAACTATAACTCATATCAATGCCATTATTTCTGGCATTCCGTATGTTGATTTAACCGAAGCGGTAATTCAGCAAGATATTTTAACTTTGATGTCAAGTGATGTGGCCGAGCGAACTATGTCGGTGCCATTAGCTGAAGTCAATGGGCGATTAGCAGTCGCCATGCTAGATGCTGATAATGTGCAGGCGGTTGATTATTTGTCGAGTTTAGTTGGTCGTCCAGTGAAAGTCTTCATGGCGTCAGCCGAGGGAATTCGTCATGTCATCGATCAATATGGAACTGACTTTTCGGATGTTAATGCGGCGGCTGAGGCGTCGAAAAAAGAGGCTACCGGCAGCGGTAGCGGCGAAATTGATATTAAGAATTTAGTTCAAGATTCGCCAATTAGTCGAGCTTTAAAAACTATTTTAGAATATGCAATTAGGACTAAATCGAGTGATATTCATATCGAGCCACTTGAAAATTCATTAAAGATTCGCTGCCGAATTGATGGTGTGTTGCGTGAAATTATGCAATTACCCAAGACGATGGAAGCAGCTTTGGTTTCGCGAATAAAAATTTTATCCAATCTTAAAATCGATGAACATCGTACTCCGCAAGATGGTCAGTTTACTATTGCGGCAGTCGGTAAAGAAGTTGATTTGCGTATTGCGATTAGCCCGGTGGTTTGGGGTGAACAAGTAGTTATTCGGCTGTTAGATAAAAGCGGTAACACCTTTAAATTAGAAGATATGGGTTATGCTGGTCGAGCGCTGCGGTTAGTACGTAAGGGTATTAGTAAGCCCCACGGTATGGTGTTAACTAGTGGTCCGACCGGTTCGGGTAAATCGACTAGTATGTATGCTTTACTTAAAGAAATTAAAGATGATTCGGTTAATATTGTGACTTTAGAAGATCCGGTTGAATACAAAATGGAGGGTGTTAACCAAATTCAAGTTAATACTGAAGTTGGGTTGACGTTTGCGGCTGGTTTGCGTTCGATTTTGCGTCAAGACCCTGATATTGTGATGGTCGGGGAAATTCGAGATGGTGAAACGGCTAATTTAGCTGTTCAAGCGGCTTTGACCGGCCATTTAGTCTTTTCTACCTTACACACTAATTCGGCGGCTGGGGTTTTGCCACGTTTGTTAGATATGGGAATCGAACCTTATTTGATTGCTTCGACGGTTAATACAGTGATTGGTCAGCGTTTGGTTCGTCGAGTGGCTAAGGAGCGTCAGACTTATCAATCATCTGAGCTGGAAACAGCGGCTATTATGAAGACAGTTGGGCATTTATTGCCAAAAACCAAAGAAGAAGTTGCTAAAGTTGCTCAAGATTTAGGTTATGATAGTTTGCCACTAGCGAATCAAAAATCGTACACTTTATTTAAAGGCATTGATTCTAAAAAAGCACCAGGTGGATACTCGGGACGAGCCGGTTTGTATGAAGTTATGGATATCAATGAAGAAATTCAAAGTTTAATTTTAAATCAAGCCACTAGCTCACAAATTCAAAAAGCAGCAATTAAGCAAGGAATGGTGACTTTAAAACAAGATGGTTATTTAAAGGCATTAAAAGGAATAACAACTTTAGATGAGGTTAATCGGGTAGCCTCAGATATGGCATAATAAAAGGAGAATAATATGAATAATCAAGCCCCTAAAATAGAAACACTTTTAGAACACGTTGTTAAATCTAAAGCATCGGATCTTCATTTACAAGTTGGGCTGGCGCCGATAATTCGAGTTGATGGAAAATTACAGCCAATCGCTAATATGCCAGTTCTGACTGATCAGATGGTTGAAAGTTTGATTTTTGCCATTTTAGACGAAAATCAACAACAAATTTTGTTAAAAGATAAAGAGTTTGATTTTAGTTTTTCCTTTGGCGATTTAATGCGGTTTCGAGTTAATGCTTTTCATGAAAAAGGTAATTTAGCGGCGGCTCTGCGAGCGATTCCGAGTGAAATAAAATCAGTTACTGAACTTGGTATGCCACCAATAGTAGCTAGTTTCGCTGATTATCCACGCGGTTTGGTGCTAGTTACTGGTCCGACAGGATCTGGTAAATCGACGACTTTAGCGGCTTTATTAGATAAGATTAATTCGGAGCAATCAAAACATATTATTACGATTGAAGATCCGATTGAATTTACTCATAAATCTAAAAAATCAGTTGTGGTTCAACGCGAAGTTCATTATGACACTTATTCGTTTAATGCGGCTTTGCGCTCATCTTTACGTCAAGACCCTGATGTGGTGATGATTGGTGAGATGCGAGATTTAGAAACAATTTCAGCAGCGATTACGATTGCTGAAACTGGGCATTTGGTATTTGCGACGCTTCACACTAATTCAGCTGCCCAATCGATTGATCGGATGATTGATGTTTTTCCACCTCATCAACAACCCCAAATTCGATCGCAATTAGCTAATATGATTCAAGGTATTTGTTCACAACGTTTGGTTCCAGCAGTTGGCGGTGGACGAGTGGTAGCGGCCGAAATTTTAATTGCTAATTCGGCGGTTCGTAATATAATTCGCGAAGGTAAAACTCATCAATTAGACGCGGTGATTCAAACCGGTGCTGATAAAGGTATGCAGACTATGGATCGAACTTTAGTTAAATTAGTCCAAACCGGTGCTATAACTTACGAAGAGGCGAAAAACTACGCCGTTGATATGTCAGAATTTAATAGATTGATAAGGGGGTAAGATGTTAGTTTTTAATTATCAGGCTAAA
>PDWI01009226.1_pt1 | contig 11390 bp, 5 predicted proteins | sample 1430891 | NCBI WGS metagenome assembly PDWI01 (sample SAMN01162508, study PRJNA174530) | Oral metagenome, whole genome shotgun sequencing project. | biome: Marine environment; feature: Marine mammal; material: Swab sample of the gingival sulcus; isolation source: swab sample of gingival sulcus... | reverse complement strand
ACTAAATGATAATTCTTTATGGCGTGCGCTCGGTTTTTTTTACACTTTTTTATTATGGGCAAAAGGCAAATACCATAATATTGACATACAAAAACTTAAAACAGGAATAAAGACTTATCAAACCGATGCCGTTTTCTTGACAGAACATGAACTAAATCTATTGGAAAATTTAGAACTGACATCTACGCTTGAACAAGTAAGGGATTTGTTTTTGATAGGAGCTTATTCAGGACAACGATTTTCTGACTATTCCGTTTTTGAAAAATCCGATGTAAAAAAAGAAATAATAATAAAAAAGGCACAAAAAACAAAGCACGAAAGCTTTATCCCCTTGCATAAAAAACTACTTCGACTGTTAGATAAATATGGTTGGGAACTTCCAAAAATATCACAAAGAAATTTCAACAAAGACATAAAAGAAATTTGTAAGTTGGCAGGCTTTGATGAAGATATTAAGAAAGTAGATTACAGAGGCAATGAAAAGAATACGACCTATTATAAAAAGTATAAAATGGTCAGTAGTCATACTGCCCGCAGAACATTTATAACTTTATCTGCCGAAAAAGGTATGCCCGACCATATTATTATGAAAATTACAGGTATTAAAAATCCAAAAACATTGCAAAAGTACAAAAAAACCTCGCAAAAGTCAGTCATAGAAGCTATGGATAAGTATTGGGGATAATATACATTGTTTAATGTAAATTTCCCCATTATAGCTTTGGAATAGTAGTGTTTTGGATTATAGCTACTTTGAATAAAAAACTTTTCGGTTACTAATAGCTCACTAACATAATGTAATAACACCCTGCGTAGTATCTTAACATTACGACATCTCCTCTTTCCATGTTGATATATCCGTAACCGCCGTGATGTGGATAGCCGTCATTGTTAATTATTTGTGAATATTTGTCTCCTAACAGTCTAATCTTCTTATGTCCTGTAGATATTGCCATTGTTACATTAAGTACAAACGTTACCCCATAGCCTCCTGCCTGATATGCGTCGGGAAGTCTGATTTCTAAATACTCGTTATTCTCCTCTGTTACATCGGTGAATGTAAATTGATGAGTAATATCTATATTCTCAATTATAACATTATTATACGCTTGTCCAATATAGGTGTCGTCCCTAAAGGTATGTCCACCAACAGACCTAATATTCCCGCTTGAGTACATTGCATACGATTTTCTGCCGGACCCACCATGAGGTTTTTGGGGACGAATATTTAGAAATAATCCTATGACCCTTTTCGTGGTAGTGCTTCTGTTTTTAACACGAAGATGCCCTATTGTTCCAGCAGTATTCAAAACATTTTCACCAAAGCCCGCAAATATATCTTCCTCATCGTTTTCTTTCTTAAAAACAATAAAATTATTATCTAAAGTTACCCTACCGTTGCCTAAATTACCTGCTTCCAAATATGTATTTTTTATTTCGTAATCTCCTATTTTCCCAGCCGTAGCCTCGAAACTTCCGTTTTCGTTTATTTTAAATAGGTTGTTTTTGGTACTCATACCTTCAAACTGAATATTAACCGCAAGCAACATTGGTTTCCCGTTTATTACGGTAAACATGGCAATTTCTTCTCCATTTTCGGTTTGGATTTTTGTATTCAGGGCAGTTAGTCGTATTTGCTTTTGTTCTATATCTATACCTGTTGCTTTTAAATCAGAATTGGAGACTTTTAATGCTATTTCCTTTGCCGTCTGTTTTATTTCACTGCTGTTTTTCGCCACAACTTCACCTACCGCATTAAATTCTTCAGCTGTTACTTTTGATGATATTTCTTTGTCCAGCACACTTATTTCACTGCTGTTTTTCGCCACAACTTCACCTACCGCATTAAATTCTTCAGCTGTTACTTTTGATGATATTTCTTTGTCCAGCACACTTATTTTACTGCTGTGTTCAACTACATTTTTATTTAATAAGTCTTCAATCTCCGTAAGTTTAACTATTTTAATATTTGTGATATATATTTGTGCGCCCTCTTGTTTTCTAAACAGTACATCATAATTACCGATATGGTCAATATCAAAAGAGAACTCAATATTTTGCCAACTGTCAGTGCTATGAACATTACAATCTTGCAGGCTTACCGTATTTATGCTTTGCTCCTGCCTGCGATTTATTGTTATTTGTACATCAGAACCGTTATTTGTTTCGGCAACGCAGAGACAGGATAAGAAATAATTACCCTGCTTTAGTTCAAATATTTGCCAAAGGAAACATGGCTGTTCACTCATTAAAACGGCAGAGTTAAATTTGCCTAACGGACTGTTTACTATTTCGATATTTCCTAAATAGTTTTGTTTTTTCCAATGATTGTAACCCTCGTTAAACATGCCGTTTTTCACAAAATTTACTTTATCTCCGCCTTTTTGGGTTTGTTTCTTCCAGAATGGGCAATTGTCGCTCGGTTCGTCCGTTGTGCCACTATCGGCAATGCAAAGCCACAAACTGCCATTATGAGAAACCCTGTCGTAATAATTATAAGTGCCCTGAATCCACTCACCTTTTTCTGTGGGGATACGGTAAGATGTTCCGTTTGATTGTATTGTGAATTTATTAGCACTAATATTTATTCTGTCTTCTGTAAGTTCTATGTAATTGCTACCGTTCGGAGGAGCTATTTTTCCTGTTACAATCTGTCCGGGTAGTATTTCCGTAAATCCGAATACGGGTTTAAAGCTACGCATGCCGTAATCTTCTGCGCTTACATATCCTACTAAGAAATGATAATATTCCGATTGTTCATTTTGTTGTATTTTGTCTTCGCTTAACAAAAATTCGCCTCTGCTGTCTTCTTTTTCTGCTTTTGCGTAAAGTCTGTATATTTGGTCGGTTTTATATAACTCTCCTGAAATAAATTGTGGAATATTCCAATATCTGTATTTGTCGTTCTCGCCTACACCTATTCTTTGATGTTGTAAAGTGCCTGATGTTACATGTAGCTTTTTTGTGTTTTTGTCAAAATCGACCTGCAAAACTATTTCTTGGGGATTATGTTCACTTTCAACAAACCTAAATTGCAACGACTTATCGCCGATGAGCATCATCATGGTTTCTACGGTCGCAGGATTTATTCCTTTGTTAAAGTTTTTAAAATCTTTGGCAATAACGGTAATAAGCTCTTTTGATTGATTAAATGTTCGTTTTGTGTATGCTTTTGCCTTTTTTAGATTTTCGCTTACAATAATTTCTTGTGATTTTATTTTTTTCAATTCAGAAGAAACCGATATTCGGCTTACGGTATTGGATAACTCTATTTTAGGAGAATAGGGATTGTTCAAATATCTTTTAATTCCTTTTATCCGAACTAAAATCGGCTCTTGCTGAAATTGATTATCGGTAAAGGAGACAAAATTACCGATACTTAACCTATGCCCGATATTTTCCCAATTCTTTTTTATGTAAATAGGGTCCAATTCTCCCTCGAAACTAAACTTTAACTTCTGGTTTTCATGTAAATAAACAACAGCTTCTCTAAGCATTTCTTCGCTTGCTTCTTCAATATAACTGTTCGGCATTGATATATTGAAAATAATATATTTGTCTCCTATTTGGGGTTTAAATACCTCGTTTGGCATTGTCATACCATCTATTTCGGTAGGTTCTAATATAAATTTACGTTCAGCATGAATATATTTTACATTAAATTCTTTACCGCAGAGTATTCCTGATTGAAAAATTACGGTTGTCTGTTCGGTTGTTAAATAGTTGTTAAAATCCAATTCTTCAGGAATTGTGTCATCTATAAAGTTATAAAAATTATCGGCAACACTTTCTATTTCCAAATCACTTACAGTTCCCTCACGTTTTGGATAAATATGAGACAAATCAAGACTGTCTTCCTGTGCATATTCAAATTGTGCGTTCTGTCGTTTTACCGACAAACCTAAGTCATCTGATATGTAAGTAATTCCGTCCCTGATAATTGTTTGATTGGATGGTAATCGTAATTCTTTATGTCCGTATTGTGAAAAGTCTATATTTCGACTGCCACCCTGAACGTAAAGTGCGGTTAAAGGTTTTTTGTCCTCATTATTGGTTCTGCTCACTCCTGATAAAAAGCCGTTCCCTTTGCCGTAGGAGAGAGGTAAAGGATTGTTTTTGTTGTGTTCTACTTTTCGTAAATGAATTGTTTTGTCTTTAATCTCCCATTCCGTATTATATTCTGATGCTAAAGTATTTAGGGCATCTAATAAATATACGTGATTATATGATATTGTTTTTTCTGCTCCGCTGATGCACACGCCTATGCTCCAGCCCTCATCTCTCCTGTTTAAATTGGTTACAATTTGTGCCAAATGAGTACGAGGCTTTGCAGTCATGCTGAATTTAAGCGACTTATCTGCTATATTGCGTAGCTTGAGACTTTTAAGTTTTGATTGGTCGCCTTCCAAAATCATTGAATATTCGTAATTGGAATTATGTATTTTGGTAATGGCAAAAGGTCGTTGCATGCTAAAGTTTTCTCCAAACAACTCTATTCGTGTGCCTATGGGAAATTTAACATATTCAGCTAAGGAGAATTTTAAAGATACTTGGCAGTCTCCCATAATAGATTGATACATATAACTGCTGTCGTCTGCTGTTATGTATTTTTGTGTATTATTATAAAATAGTCGCATTGCTTTTATTTTGTTTTAAGTTTTCAAATTTTCCCATGTTTGAATTATTGTAATTAAGTATTCCGAAAAGTCCTTTATATAATCAGAAAAAACATCAATAACATCTTGCCGACTTAAACCGTTTTTAATTAATTTTTCATTTAAAATAAATGTATGCTTATGAACAATCACAAGTTCCGCAAATCGACTGAAAGACACTTCTTGTTCTTTGTATTCCTTAATTGCAGGGAAAACGTCGTTTGCTTGTTCGTAAAAATCTTTTATTCTAATATTGAGTATGGTAGTTAAGTATTCTGCTCTTTCTTGCTCACGTCCTTGTCTTTTTTTGGAATAAGAAAAATCTAAGCCAAAACTCTCAATTTTTTCAGACCAATATAATAGCAGATTTGTAGCTCTCCCTGTCAATACATTTTCAAGCAATTGTATTGTCTCTTGCGTTTTTATCCTTATTGCATTTCTAAATTCTATTCTAAACTTATTATCTTTTTTTATTTCATTTAAAGATTTCTGTATTTTTTTAAGTTTTAGTTCGGAGTTTTCCATGCGTTGCAAAAGTTCGCTGTTGTCTTTTTTGCGTTCCTTACTTTGTGCATTGTCGGCAAGCTCCATTTTTTTTAGTTTAGCTTTGAAGCTATAACCCATATAAGTCAAAATAATTGGAGAGAGTGCGGCTATAAAAGATAATATTGTTTCCATTTTTTAATTCAAATAATCGATTAAAATTAATTTAATTGTGAATTTAAGTACAACTATCCTATTGTTAATAATTCCAAAATCTTCAACAATAGAAGATTTATAATAACATTTGTAAGATTTATAAAAAAACTCTTCTTCTAATATTCTTTCGTTTGGTTTTATTAAGTCTTTTAGTAATCCGTAATAGTAATTTGCCCAAATATTTATAGGCTGGCGAATGAAACATTTTATATTTATTTCCGACTTATCTATATTAAAAGACTGCCCATTGTCAAAATAAAAACTACCGTTGTCAAATTTGGATTTTAAGCTTAAACCTTGCTTTGCTTTCGGTAATTTGGTTAGTTCGCTTGCTATGCCTTGCAATACATACACTCCGTAATGTTCCAATAAGTCTTTGCCGTCAATCTTTATTTTTATTTTTGCCTGCATGTCGGTTGTCGGCAAATTAGCATTATCGAAATATTGACAAAGACGTAAAGGATAAGCATCTATGAATTTAAGTGAGAATAAAGACAGGGAACGCAAAGTGCTATTGTTAGGCATGGATAAATAGCGTAATATAAATTCAAAATCTCCGAACAAAGGCATACGAAAACGATGTAGCTGTTTTGATATAATGAAATCAAAAAATGCTCTCGTTTTTGCATTATCCGTACCGGAAAACTGGAAATCAAATTGTTTGCTTGCTAATTTGGGTTCGGTTAAATCTACTTCGATGCCGTTGTATTCGTACCAATTATTAGAAACAGGCTCTTTCAGGGCATACCAATTTACAAGTCCTTTATAACTGTTTTCGTTGAGATGAATGCCGTACTGTTCTCTTATGTTTATATTGTCTATAAATAGCATATTTATCTTAGTTCTAAACCTTTGGTTTGCATATCTTCTAAACTTCGGCTTGTCCTTACGGTATAGGTTTTTACTTTCTCAATATTGTGATTTGTTTTCGCCAATTGTGCCAACGCCTTTTCTATGGTTGCATTAACTGCTTTTGAGTGTTTTTGTAATCCGAAAAATCCCATTGCAACTTTTTTGTTACCTTCAATTCCGGTGTTCAGCAGTTTTTGCGAAATAACGACAAGTTGCTGTTCAATTGAATGTAAGCGGAAAGTATCCTTTTGCATCTTACTTAAAATATTCATTGTCAGGTTTGTATTATTAACAAGGGCTTGATAGTGGACGGCATATTTCAATTTGTCGTTTACATTGCCTACATTCAACTGAATAGCTTTTGCTCCGACTATTTTGCGCACATTTTCGTTTATCTCAAAAACGAATGCTTGTATAGAAGAGAAACGTCCATTTAATTCTTCTGCGGTGTCTTGTGTCATAGCTGAAAAGCCTTTTTTGCTTTCCGTACTTCGCCTTTTCTCTTCCTCTTCTTCTTCGGCTAAGCCAACAGCATCTTTCACACCGTCCGTGAATGCTTTATACACTGTTTCACTTTGCTTTATTCCGCTTTTCAGGTCCGATACGTATTTAATCATAACAGCTTTTGACTGTTGTGCTAATTCTTCGGGACTGTTTGAGTTCAGTGCAACTGCATCTAAATCTTTTTTCATATTGTCTAATACAGGTTTTATCGACATACTGAAAATCAGTTGTCTGCCTAATGACTGTATAATTTCGTAGGCAGATTTACCGAAGTCCTGCATAGCATCAGTTCCTTGTTCAACCGAGTTTACGACAGCATTTGTTATATCGTCTCCCAAACGTCCGAATGTGCTTTCAAAAAATTTGTCAAGTTCTTCTAATAGTTGTTTTTGTGCTTCTGCATTTTCAATAAATTGTTCCAAACGAGCTTTATCGGCATCTAATAACTTCTCTTCTTTTAATATAGCTTTTGCCATTAAAATATCTAATTCGCCGTTAGCCTTTATTAGTTTAGGATATTTATCTAAAATTGATTGATAGACAGGAACGTTCTTTTTTTTCAAACCCAAAAAACCTGTACGTATGCTACGGTAAGTCTCGATAACCTTTAGGTCACTTATTCCGTAATCTCCATACGAATATTTTGCTTTCTCCAATTCCTTTAGATTTGCTACATAATCGGCAGAGAAAATAGGCGCGATGTTTTTAAACCGCTCATCTATTTCGTTTAAGTTTTTTATGTATAAATCCGTACCTTTCAGGAGTTCGGAATACTCATTTTTTATTTCGCTTAATCTTGTTTTTGTTGTAGAAGTTATTTTTAAGCTGTCAGTTCCGAAAATGCCTTTGTGGTCTTTCATTAGCCAATTTTGCTCACGAAGTAATTTATTGTATTCACGTTGCATTGCAATTTTTCGTTGGGCAAGTTCCTTGAGTGATTTTTGCAAATTTCTTTCTACTTCTCTGTTATGTTTCGATATTCCCGATACCAAATTTATAACTTTTAATGTCGCACTTATCGCCATTAAAACAGCCGAAGATTTTTCTAATAAATTTGCACCATCGGCAGCTGCGGTAAATGCCTGTTTTACGGCATATAACGATTGTCCAAGCCCGATTATGCCTCCTGTTATGTCCACAACGGATGTCAAAACTTTCTTTGTGCCGTTGTCGAGATTGTCGAAGTTGTTAATTGTGTTAGAGACAAGCTCGTTAAGCTCATTCATGCTATTTAGGGTATCAGTCCATTTGTTTTCTCCTTTGTCTTCTTTTGCTTTAATTTGCTTTTCGAGTATTGATATTTTTGCATGCAAAACTGCTCTTTCTTTATCACCTAAGCCTGCATTATTTAGTTTTGCTTTAGTTTCAACCAACAGTTTTTTCAGCTTAGTTAGAGACATATCTATTACATCGTCGGCAAACTTCAAAAAAGAAGACTTTTGTGTTGCAAATTCTTTGTTTAATTTTTCAAGCTCCTTTTGCCTCTCTTCTTCTGCAATGGCAATATTGCCGTCATATTCGCCGTTTTTGTTGTTATCTTTTAACAGCTTTATTTTTTTGTCGTATTCCTCTATTATGCTTTGGTATTTTTGTTCGTATGTTTTAAATTCGTTAATATATTGGTTTAACGTTTTGTTCTTGTCTTCTAATATCTTTTGTTCTTTCTCTTTTGACAGTTGTACTTCTTTATCGTATTCTCGCTTAATATAATCTTGTTTCAGCTTAAATGCTTTCTTTTCTTCATCGGAAAGTTGTATGCTTTGCGCTTTAAAATTTTTCCCTTTGCCTCCTTTTTTAATAAATTCTTGTTTTGCGGTTTTTCTTTTCAGTTCCAAGAATTCGGCTTCTTGTTTTTCTATTTCTGTTTTCTTTAATTGGTAATTAATACGAGCTTGTAATTGCCATTTCTCAAAGCCTTCTTTCATCAAATCTATTTCGATTTGTCGGGCTTCTGATTCGAGTTCCTTTTTTCTTTTGTTGAGTTCGTTTATGTCTGCTTCTGTATTATTTATTTTCGATTTTGATGTTTTTCTTTTGGTTTGTTTTTGTCCTGTCAGCGTTTCTATTTTCTTTTTTATGGCTTTTATTTCAGCTTCTTTATTTGCAATATCTTTTAATAATTTGTTTTCTTCTCCTTTTTTATATTTTGTTTTGTTGCTTTGGATGTCTTTAAGTGCCTGTTCCGCTTCTTTTAATTGCTTTTTGTATTTCTGTACTTCTTCGCTTATATCCAGAAATTCTACCTGCTTATTTTTTTTGTCGGCATCATTCTTTTTTTCGGCTTTGTATAATGCTTTGGCTCTTTCTTCTGCCTCTTTCTTTATTTTGTCGGCAATTTTGCGTTCTTTCTCTATTTGTAACAGTGCTTCGGATATTTCACTATCTCCTATATTTCTACTTTCATCAAGCCAGCGCGGACGTGAAAATACCGTTTTTGTGTAGTTTAGAATTTTGTTGTTTATTTCTCTACTGAATTTATCAAAGCTGTTGCCCTTATGTACTTCGGCTTCTATTTGGTAGTAAAGGGTTAAGTCTTTCTTTTCGGTTAAAAATTCTTTGATTTTTTTAAGTTGCTCCGTTTCTTGTGCCACATAATTTTTATTTGCGTTTTTTATGCTTTCGTACATGGCTTGCTGTCGGAACTTTGCGCGCATGTTCTTTGTTATGGCATCGTAAGCCCCATTTATATCTTTAAGTGTTCTTTTTTCTTTATCTAATCCTTTGAGATATGAGCCGTATTGATTTATGATAAGCTGTTTTATTTCTTTGTATTTTTCCGTGCCTTCGCCCGCCGCTTTGAGTTGTGCAAAAAGGTCTTGCAATGCCAATTCTTCATTCCTCGCTTTGCTTTCAAATTCCGCAAAGGTTTTATTTAGTTCGGCTTGTGCCTTTTCTGCTTCTGTTTGGTGTGTTACGACTTTGTAAATGGCATAAGCAAGAGCCATAACTGCGGCAGTTATAGCTGCGTAAATATTTAATTTTGCAGCTGCATTTGCTCTCAATTGTGCAATTCGTTGCTTAATTAATGCGGCGGTTAATTTTTTATGGCTCATCTCCTCGATAGCCATAGCCCTCGCTTTCTTTTTAGATACATTGCCCGACATGAGAGCAAGTTTGGTCTGATATTTCAATTCGTGATTATAAACTTTCATGTAGGCAATTCGAGCTTTATTGATAGCATTTATTGCTATCAAAGCAGTTTTGTAAGCTCCGTAAGTAACTGTAAGTTCAACTAAGACTTTGCCTATTTCCTGATAATTTTCCACAAGCCAACTTGCACCATCGAGAGCGTCATTTATAAAGCCCTCGTTTGACTTTCCTATTTCATTAAACATCTTATCGATTGTATCTTGCAAGTTAGATATTTTGCCCTCGATACCGGTGCTTATTTCTGCCATAACTCCCTTAACGCCTTTCATATCGCCAAGAGCTAAGATGTAATCACGTATTGATTTTGCGGTATTATCAACGACAGTCTTTTGTTGTTTGAAGGTAAAGGTGATTTTTTCGCCCTGCTTTGATGCTTTTATCCCAAATTCCTTTAGTCTCTCAAATTCGCCTGTTTCGGCATCAAGGATAGCTTCTGTAAGTTGAGTAAAATCTTTACCTATCGAAGAGGCTAAATCGCCCATTTTAACCAAATCTTCCCTCGCAGGCTGAAAACCTCTGTTAGTTAAACTGATAAAAGCATTAGATAATTCATTTAACTGAAAAGGCGTTTTAGCCGCAAAGTCAGCTACCATGTTCAGCGCATTATTGGCTTTTACTTCGCTTCCCAAAGTGTTTTTCAGAATGAGGGCAAACTTCTGGAACTCACCTCTCGTTCTTACAACAGCACCCGCAAAAGCTCCTATTTGCTCCACACCGAAATAAACAGCTAAACCTGCCCTTAATTGCTTAAAAGCATTATCAATACGCTTCCCCTCTTGCACTGCTTTATCTCCAATTTTATCAAATTGTTTTTGTACACGTAAAGCATCGTGCTGAAGTTTATTAATGTCTAATCCTATGCCGTATTCTAATTCGCCTGCCATTATCTTTTTACTTTAATTAAATAAAATTCTGCTTATTTTGTCTTGGTTTTTTGGGTCGTCAGCATTTATTATTTGTCGGTCGTCCTCATCTTTTGCATCAGTGTCGTAGCTTGGTATTACTGCACTATATAACAATACATTAGAGAAAGTCATATTGTAAAGTACATAATCAAAAGTTACATTATAGGTTTTTACTATTCCTGCGACTGTTGCCCAAATGCTGTCGTTCCTGTCTTGCTGTTCACCACTTCCCTCGTTGCTTTCAGGTGATTTATTCTGCTTAGGGAAGTGGTAATACCAAAAAAATCGGCTATCTCCATGCTTCCTATAATGAGATGTAATATTTTGTTATATTCCGCAGGAGTTAATTGTTGTATTTTTCGGATTAAAAACCATGATTTTATTCTGTAAACTATACCTATATCTTTTTTTGCACCTAATATCAATACTACTAATATCTCATATAAATTTTTGCATTTTTTAGCCTTGTTTAAGGTTTCGTACAGTATAGTGTTAGGGTCCTCATTTATCTTTGGCATTACCGATACAAGTCCCGAAAACTCTATTATTGTAGCGAGTGTGGGTTGCGGAATGATGTATGAATTACCTTTTATTTCTATTTTTAAAGGTTTTTGAAGTACTGTTT
>PDWI01023427.1_pt1 | contig 11392 bp, 6 predicted proteins | sample 1430891 | NCBI WGS metagenome assembly PDWI01 (sample SAMN01162508, study PRJNA174530) | Oral metagenome, whole genome shotgun sequencing project. | biome: Marine environment; feature: Marine mammal; material: Swab sample of the gingival sulcus; isolation source: swab sample of gingival sulcus... | reverse complement strand
CGACCACCAGAAGTGTCAGGGCCGAAACCCCCATCAGGCGCCGCATTCTCCAAAGTCGTTTCATGGCCTTGCCCCCCATGTTCTGCCCAAGCCTGCCGTGGCGCGTCAGCTGCCCGCGGGCACGGCTCCGCCCAGCGCCACAATCAACTGTGACGCCCGCTGGCGCAAGGCCCCAGTTGCTTCGTTGTCGTTCAACAGCGCACGCAGGCGGGTTGCTGCCGCTTCGGTCTCGCCCAGTTCGATCTCGACGAAGGCGAGCTGTTCCTCGGCCAGAACGCGGAACGGCGCGCCCGGCACGGCCAGCGGCTCCAGCGCCGCGCGGCGCTCCTCGGTGCCGAGGCCGGTCTCGGGCAGCATCACGCGCTTGAGCGTGGCGAGGTCGCGGTAGAGCGCGGGCGTTGCCGGGTCGGCGGCGATCTCGGCAAGGCGCGCGGCGGCCGCTTTCGGGTCGCGCGCCTCGGCCGCTTCGATCAGCCCGAGCAACGCCGCCGCATCGCCCTCGACGGCGATTTCCGCCAGCGCCGTCTGGCGCTCGACGGCAACCCCGTGGTCGAGGGCCGCGAGAATCGCATCGCCGGTAGCCTCGGCCGCCGCACGCGCCCGCGCGTTGCGCCACTCGTTGAGCGAGGCCCCGCCGACCAGCACCACCACGGCCACGACGCCGATCCAGCCATAGCGGCGCAGCGCCTTGTAGAGCCGGTCGCGCCGGACTTCTTCGGTGACCTCTTCGATAAAGGATTCGGGATTGCTCACGGGTTCTGCCTCCGCCTGAATTCGCGCCTTCTTTACGGAAAGCCGCGTGGAATGCCAAGTGCTACGAAAAATGTGTCGGCGAAACACGACATCTTGTGGCTTGATCGGGGCGCAGAGGTTGTGGCGGAGAAATACACGGATTATTTAACTCTGGAATGGTATACATCGGGCCAGCCCCGCAAACGACGGTAGAGAAATGCGCATCCTTTCCCTGTTGACCGCGATCGGTGCGGTTGCCCTGCTTTTCCTGGTGGTCTTCGAACGCGACATGTTGCGCGAGTTTGCCGGATACGAACCGGAAGCGGCGGTGGCAAGTGCGCCCGCCGAAGCAGAGCCAGAGGCGGAGACGCCCGTCGGGGTTTCCGTGATCGCCATCGACAGCAAGGCCGTCGAGATCGAGAACGGGGTGGTTCTGCGCGGGCGCACCGAGGCCGCGCGGCAGGTCGCGCTGCTGGCCGAGACCGCGGGGCGCGTGGTGTCGCAGCCGCGTCCGAAGGGCACGCTGGTCGCCACCGGAGACCGGCTCTGCGAGATCGACATGGGCGCCCGCGGCGCCGTGCTGGCCGAGGCGAAGGCGCGGCTGGCAGAGGCGGAAGCGAATGTCGCCAGCGTTGCCGCACGGGTGACACAGGCCGAAGCCGCGCTGGAAGAGGCGGATCTGAACCTGCGCAACGTCGAATCGCTGGCCGGGAGCGGACATGCGTCCGAGACGCGCGTCGTCTCGGCCCGCGCCGCGCGCGCGGCGGCCAACGCGGCGCTGACCGCCGCCCAGGCGGGCCACGCCAGCGCCACCGCCGCCATCGAGAGCGCAACGGCGGCGGTGGCGAAGGTCGAGCGCGACATCGCCAACACCGAGGTTTTCGCCCCCTTCGGCGGGGTTCTCGAAACCGACACCGCCGAACTTGGCAGCCTGCTTCAGCCCGGCGCCCCCTGCGCCAACCTGATCGACCTCGACCCGATCATTCTGGTCGGCTTTGTCTCGGAGGTGGATGTGGACCGGATCGTCCCCGGCGCCCCCGCCGCTGCGCGGCTCGCTTCCGGGCGCGAGGTGATCGGTCGTGTGACCTTCCTTTCCCGCGCCGCCGACCCGGCCACCCGCACCTTCCGCGTCGAGGCCGAGGCCCCCAACCCCGACCTCGCCATCCGCGACGGTCAGACCGCCGAGATCATCGTGCAATCGCAGGGCCGTCTCGCCCACCTCGTGCCGCAAAGTGCGCTGACTCTGGACGACGCGGGCACGCTGGGAGTGCGCCTCGCCGTGGCCGAGCCTCAGGGCGACACCGCCCGCTTCGCGCCGGTCGAGTTGTTGCGCGACAGCCCCGACGGCATCTGGATCGACGGCCTGCCCCCCGAGGCGCGCATCATCGTCGTCGGGCAGGGCTATGTCTCTGACGGCGCGCTGTTGCACGTCACCCTGCGGGAGGCCGGCTCATGACCGCCATCGTCGACTGGGCCTCCGAACGGGCCCGCATGATCCTCGCCTTCGTCGCGCTCACGATCATCGTGGGCACGTCGGCCTATGTCGGCCTGCCCAAGGAGGGCGAGCCGGACATCGAAGTTCCGATCCTGTTCGTCTCGGTTCCCTTCCCCGGTATCTCCGCCGCCGATTCCGAGCGCCTTCTGGTCAAGCCGATCGAAACCGGCCTCGCCGACATCGACGGGCTGAAAACCATCACCGGCACGGCGCTGGAAAACTACGCCGGCGTGATGCTCGAGTTCGAATTCGGCTGGGATCGCACCAAGGTCATGGCCGATGTGCGCGACGCGATGAACAGTGTCGAGGCGGATTTCCCCGCCGGCGCCGACAAGTATTCCGTCGACGAGATCAACTTCTCCGAATTCCCGATCGTCATCGTCAACCTCACCGGCAACGTGCCCGAGCGCAGCCTCACACACCTCGCGCAGGATCTGAAGGACGACCTCGAGGGCATCGACGCGGTGCTTGAAGTCCAGCTCACCGGCTACCGCGACGAGATGCTGGAAGTCGTCATCGACCCGCTGAAGCTGGAGGCCTACAACGTCACTGCGGGCGAACTGATCAACGTGGTGGTGAGCAACAACCAGATGATCGCGGCCGGCGAGGTCGCCACCGCAAGCGGGGCGAACGCGGTCAAGATCCCGTCGAGCTTCGACGATGTGTCCGACATCTACGGCCTGCCGGTGAAGGTCAACGGCGACAGCGTGGTGACCCTGGGCGACCTCGCCGACATCCGTCTCACCTTCGAAGATCGCGCCGGCACGGCGCGGTTCAACGGCGAGACGGCGGTTTCGCTCCAGGTCGTCAAGCGCAAGGGGTTCAACCTGATCGACACGGTGGCGGAGGTCCGCGAGGTGGTCGCCGCCGCACAGGAAGACTGGCCGCAGCCGCTTCAGGACGCCGTCGCGCTGACCCTGTCGAACGATACGTCCTACCGTGTCGAATCCATGGTCAACCAGCTCGAAAACTCCGTCATCACCGCCATCGCGCTGGTGATGATCGTCATCATGGCCAGCCTCGGGATGCGCTCGGCGCTGCTGGTGGGCTTCGCGATCCCGACGTCTTTCATGCTCACCTTCGCGCTCTTCGCCGCGCTGGGCTACCCGGTCAACAACATCGTCATGTTCGGCCTGATCCTCTCGGTGGGGATGCTCGTCGACGGCGCCATCGTCGTGGTGGAATATGCCGACAAGCGCATGAAGCACGGCGTCGGCCCGATGCATGCCTATGTCGAGGCCGCGCGGCGGATGTTCTGGCCCATCGTGTCGTCCACGGCAACGACGCTCTGCGCCTTCTTGCCGATGCTGTTCTGGCCCGGCGTGCCCGGCGAATTCATGGCGATGCTGCCCACGACGCTGATCTTCGTGCTCTCCGCCTCGCTGGTGGTGGCGCTGGTCTACCTGCCCATCGTCGGCGGCGTGGCGGGCCGTATGAGCCGCCTGATCGACAACAGTTCCAACGTGTTGCGCCCCCTGCCCCTGCCCGTCCGTGCCGCGCTGGTCGCCGTCTCGGCGGCGGGGCTGTTCGTCGCCGCGATGCAGGTCTTGAACCCCGACTACCTCTTCCCCGGCGGCACCCCGCTCGAAGGCGCCCTCGCCTTCCTCCCCGGCCTCGCGCTCTTCGTGATGATGTCGGTTTTCACCGTGCTGACACTCGACGCGATCAAGCTCCACCGCCCGCCGAAATCCGTGCAGGGCGGCTACCGCCGCACCCCCTTCGGCCGTTTCACCAGCGCTATCGCCACCAACCCGGTCATGCCCATCGTCGCCGTGGTCGCCGTTCTCGGCTTCGTCGGGCTGACGCTGCGCCACTACGGCGAGCACAACCTCGGGGTGGAATTCTTCGCCGATGTCGAGCCGGAACGGGCGATCATCTACATCCAGGGCCGCGGCAACCTCTCCGTCGAGGAGAAGGACGCCATGGTGCGCGCCGCTGAAGATGTCGTGCTGGGCACACCGGGCATCCAGAGCACCTTCGCCTATGCCGGCAAGGGCGGGCTGAACCAGAACACCGGCGGCGCGATGGGCCCGCGCGACCAGATCGGCCAGATCCAGATCGAGATGGAAGTCTGGGAGAACCGCCCCTACACCATTGAACCGATAAAGCTGTTCGGGCTGATCCCCTTCGAGCGCAAGATCGTCGACCCGACCTATTCCGGCAAGGTGGTGGTCGAGACGCTGGAACGCGAACTGGCCAAGGTGCCGGGGCTGTATTTCGAAGTTCTGGAAATCGCCGGCGGTCCCGCCCCGCACAAGCCTGTCCACCTGCGCCTGAAGGGCGAAGACCTCGACGCGTTGACCGAGGCCACCGCCCTCGCCTCGGAACAGTTCCACAAGACCGCCGGTCTGACCGACATCCAGGACACCCGCCCCCGTCCGGGGATCGACTGGCAGCTTGACGTGGATGTCAAGGCCGCCGGACGCTACGGCACCAATGTCGCCACCGTGGGCGGCATGGTCCAGCTTGTCACCACCGGGCTGCTGCTCGACACGATGCGCATCGAGGATTCCGACGAGGAAATCGAGATTCGCGTCCGCCTGCCCGAGCAGGACCGCGTGCTCGCCACGCTCGACACGCTGAAACTGCGCACCCCCACCGGGCTGGTGCCACTGTCAAATTTCGTCACCCGCACCGCCGTGCCGACGCTGGCGCAGATCGAACGGGTCGACCAGTCGCGCCACCTCGATCTGCGGGCCGGGGTGGAAGACGATCTCGTCCGCCTGCAAGAGGGCGAGGACGACGAGGGCGCGCTCTACACCACCGAGGAAGCCGACGCGCTCGTCGAGGCCGCCGGGGCCGACGCCTATATCCGCACCGCCGTGACACCCACCGAACGGATCGAACGCATTACCGAATGGCTGGAGACCGAGCCCTTCCCCACCGGCGTGACGTGGGAATGGACCGGCGGCCAGGAGGAGCAGGAGAAATCCAAGGCCTTCCTCGTCAAGGCCTTTCTGGGCGCGCTGTTCATGATGTTCATCATCCTGCTGGCGCAGTTCAACTCGTTCTACAACGCGGTGCTGGTGTTGCTTGCGGTGGTGCTGTCGACGGCGGGGGTGCTGGTGGGCATGATGGTGATGTCGCAGCCCTTCTCGATCATCATGACCGGCACGGGGATCGTGGCGCTGGCCGGGATCGTGGTGAACAACAACATCGTGCTGATCGACACCTACCAGGAATATTCCACCTACATGCCCCGGCTAGAGGCGATCGTGCGCACCGCCGAGACCCGCATCCGCCCGGTGTTGCTGACCACGATCACCACCATGGCGGGTCTGGCCCCAATGATGTTCGGCCTCTCGCTGAACTTCTTCGAAGGCGGCTATTCCATCGACGCGCCGACGGCGCTGTGGTGGAAACAACTGGCGACGGCGGTGGTGTTCGGCCTCGGCATCGCCACGGTGCTGACGCTGGTGTTCACACCGGCAATGCTGGCGCTGCGGGTCTGGATCACGGCGGGCGCCTACCGCTCGGTGAAGGTGCTGCAAGGGCTGATGCTGGGCCGCGACTCACACGTCGCCCGCGACGCCGCCCTGCGCCGCGACTTCCGCTGTTCGATTTCGACGAAGACGAAACGCTGGAAGCGGGCGAAGGCGACGCCTCGCCGCTGCTCGACGACGTCAACGACGTGCTGCGCGCCCATGGCCAAGCCACCCGGCCCGAACCGAAGGAACAGCCCCTGCCAACGCCGGAACGCCCGCTCGATCCGCCCAAGCCGCCTGTGGGCGCGGGCGACATGGCGGAGTTTGAAGCGGAAACGTCCCCGCCCGACACCAAGGACGGGTCCGCCGAAGCCGCCGAATAGGCCACACGAACCGTCAGGCCGCGCCTTCTTCCGCGGCTTGGTGTGCCCACATGGCAGCATATTTCCCGCCTTGCGCCAACAGTGCCTCGTGGCGTCCGGTTTCCGTCACCACGCCGTCTTCCAACACGAATATCCGGTCGGCATCGACGACGGTCGAGAGGCGGTGGGCAATGGTTATCACCGTGCGCCCCTGCCCCATGGCCTTCAACGAGAGCTGGATGTCGCGCTCCGTCTCGCTGTCGAGCGCCGAGGTGGCCTCGTCGAGCAACAGGATCGGCGGATTCTTCAAAAGCGTGCGCGCAATGCCGACCCGCTGCTTTTCGCCGCCCGAAAGCTTCAGCCCGCGCTCGCCCACGGCGGTCTCGTAGCCTTCCGGCAGCGAGACGATGAAGTCGTGGATCTTCGCCGCCTTCGCCGCTTCCACGATCTCGGCAAAGGTCGCGTCGGCCTTGCCGTAGGCGATGTTGTAGCGGATCGTGTCGTTGAACAGAACGGTGTCCTGCGGCACCACGCCAATCGCAGCGTGCAGGCTCGCCTGCGTCACCGCGCGCAGGTCTTGCCCGTCGATCCGAATCGCCCCGCCGTCCACATCGTAGAAGCGAAACAGCAGCCGCCCGATGGTCGACTTGCCAGACCCGGACGGCCCCACCAGCGCCACCGTCTGCCCCGCAGCCGCGTCAAGCGACAGCCCCTTCAGGATCGTCCGCGCGGCATCGTAGCCGAAGGAGACATCCTCGAACACGATCCGCCCACCGCTGACCTGCAGGTCCGCCGCGCCGGGCGCGTCCGACACTTCGGCGGGCTGTTCGAGCAGGCGAAACATCTCGTCCATATCGACCAGCGCCTGCCGGATCTCGCGGTAGACCGAGCCGAGGAAATTGAGCGGCATGGTGATCTGCACCATGTAGGCGTTGACCATCACGAAGTCGCCCACCGTGAGCGTGCCCTGCTCCACGCCGCGCGCCGCCATCAGCATCACCGCGACGAGGCCCGCAGTCATGATGAACCTCTGCCCGGTATTCAGCACGGCCAAGGATTGCGACGCGCGGATCGCCGCGCGTTCGTAGCCCGCCATCGAGGCATCGTAACGCACCGCCTCGCGCCTTTCGGCCCCGAAATATTTCACCGTCTCGAAATTGAGCAGCGAATCGACTGCTTTCTGATGCGCGTCGGTGTCCTGGTCGATCATCCGCTTGCGGATCTGGACCCGCCATTCTGTCACCGTGAAGGTGAACCAGATGTAAAGGCCGATGGTCGCCACCACCACCACGAGATACCAGGCATCGAACAGAACGAAGAAAACGCCCGCCACCATGAGCAGTTCGAGAAACAGCGGCCCGATGCTGAACAACAGGAAACGCAGGAGAAATTCGACGCCCTTGACGCCCCGCTCCATGATGCGGCTCAGGCCGCCCGTCTTGCGGGCGAGGTGAAAGCGCAGCGAGAGCGCATGGATGTGGCGGAAGGTCTCCAGCGCCAGCGCCCGGAGCGCCCCCTGCGCCACCCGCGCGAAGACGACATCGCGCAATTGTTGGAAGCCGACTGTCAGGAAACGCGCGACGCCATAGGCCACCGTGAGGCCGATTGCGCCGGTCGCCAGCATCCAGGCGGGGGAGAGCGCGACGTCTCCCGTCAGCGCATCGACCGCCGCCTTGTAATACAACGGCGTGATGACCGAGACCACTTTTGCCAGCAAAAGCAAGAGCATGGCCACCACGACGCGGGTGCGCATCGCCGGTTGCCCCTCGGGCCAGAGGTAGGGCGCCACACGTCTGATCGTGCGCCACCCCTGTCCTGTCTGCGCAGCGCCACGCCGCATGTCTGCCTCCTTCGGTCAGGAACGACACCACTCGAAAACATGTCTGGCAGGCCCCCGGATAGATCAGGTCCGGGTTGCGGATCAGGCTGCGGTTGGCCTCGAAGATGCGATAATACTGCACCCCGTCGCCGTAGCGGCTTTCGGCGATGGCCCAGAGCGTGTTGCCGGGCTGGACGGTGACCGCGCTGACCCGGCGCCCCTGCGACAGCGCGTGGACGGCCTGTTCCTGCGCCGCGGCCAGAACCCCCGCTTCCTCACGTTTGAACGGGGTTTCGATGCGGGAGGTCACGCGTCCGTCGGGGGCGACGGAATCGACCCGCAGCGTGTAGACGCCGGTTTCGACATCGGGCAGCGGCGCGTGCCAGGCACCATCCGCACCGACCTGCGCAGTGCGGATCGGGGCATTGTCGAGGTAGATTTGCAGAACTTCCTTGCCGATGGCCCGCCCCGACAGGGCCACATCCCCCGCAGCATCATAGGAAATCGTGTCGATGGAGAGCGCCGGGTGAGGCCCCGGGTCTTGCAAGACCTTGATCCCGTCCGGCCCGGCCAACAGCACACGCGGCGCGACGGTGGGTTCGGCGGGGGCCTCCGGCTGAGCGGGAGGCGGTGTGGCGAGAGACACGGGGGCTTCGGTGGCGGCGGCTGGCAATTCGGTGGGCGGCTCAAGGGCGGCCAGCGTCGTGGCGGCGGGCGCCGCAACCGGCATTTCCGGCATGGCGACGACCGGACTCTCGGCAGACGGCACCCGCGCAGCGGCGGGGGCTGTAGCCACGAGGCCGGCATCCGCCGGCGCGGGGAGTTCCGGCATCGCTGTCGGCCCGGCGGAAGGCAGGGGCAGATCTATCGCTTCGACAATCACGCGCGTCTCGGACAGGACGTTTGTCGTTCCGGTCGTCGCGGCGAGCGCCATCACCCGGTCATGCGCGACGGGCGGCAGCGGGAACAGGGCGACGAAATTGGCGGCGGCATCGGCAGTGGCTTCGGCCACGGTTTCGCCATCGACCACGATAGCCACCTTCGCGCCCGGCTCGGCGTGGCCGGCGACGAGTGCCCCGCCTTCGGGGTCGATCCGCACGACATCGAAGCTCGGGGGCAGCACCGGCACCGCTTCTTCCCCCGGGACGGCAGGCGCATCCGCTTCGGCCCCGGGCGCATCGGGCGGCGCATCCTGAGTGAGCGTGGGTGTTTCAGACAGGCTGTCCGGTGTCTCCGGCCCCCAGACCATGAAGACGCCAAACGCGACGACCACCGCTGCAACCGCCCCCAAGGCCCAAGCCATCCAACCAGACAACAGGTTGCTCATCTCTCCCCCCTTGCCCGCATCCCGCGGGTCTGAAGGCAGACTAGCAACCGGGCGGAAAGCGGTCAAAGCATCCTGCACCGAAGGGGCGCGGGGCTGGCTTTTGGGTCACGCACCGCGCAGGGCGCGCCGCGACGCCCGTTCGCGGCGCAACACGTCGGCGGAGTAGATCACCACGGCCAGCCAGATCAGCGGGAAGGCCAGCATGTGCCACGGGGTGACAGGCTCGGCGAAAATCAACGCAGAAACAAGGAATTGCAGCGTTGGGTTGATGTATTGTAACACACCGAGAAGGCCCAGCGGCAGGTGTCGGGCAGCGCTGGAGAAAAGCACCAGCGGCAGCGCGGTGATGATGCCGGAGAGTATCAGGAGCAGGGTCTCCCACGGGTCGCCGCCGAAGGCCGCCGCGCCCCAGCCGTGGCGGTGGACGCCCCAGAGCCACAGCAGCGCCAGCGGTGTGAGCAGCGCGACCTCGGCCGTGACCGAGACCACCGGATCTGCCTTGAAGCCTTTCTTCACGACGCCGTAGAAGCCGAAGGTCACGGCGAGGACGAGCGAGATCCACGGCGCGGCGCCCAGCCCCAGCGTCAATGTCACCACCGCGACCAGCGCCAGCGCGATCGCCACCGCGCCCGGCCGCGACAGCCCCTCGCCGAAGAACGCCCGGCCAAGGCCGACCGCGACCAGCGGGAAGATGTAGTAGCCCAGCGAGGCTTCCATCGCACGGCCGATCTGGATCGCGTCGATGAAGACGAACCAGTTCACCGAGATCAGCAGCGACGACAGCGCCACCAGCCGCAGCGCCCGCCAATCGCGCAGCAGGGCGACCAGTGTGCCGAGCCGCCCCCGCACCGCCAGAAGCGCGCCGAAAAACACCATCGACCACAGCGTCCGGTGGGCCAGAACCTCCAGCGGCGGCACCCCGGCGAGTTGTTTGTAAAACAGCGGCGAGAGGCCCCAGATCATCGTGGCCGCCACGATCGCCGCCATGCCTTTTGCCGTGTCGCTCATGGGTTTGTTGAGCCTGAGCCGGGGGCCGCTGTCAAGCGCGCTTGCCCCTGCTCCCTTGCGGCCCACGGGCTTTCCGGCGAATATCGCTGTGCGCGAACGCGAGTCACGGCTCCGCACGCAGCGGGCCAGAATGAGGACAGTCATGCCTGCACTTTTTTCGAACGACTGGATGGTGGCCTTTGGCGAGGCCTGGAACAGCGACCCGGAGCTGGGCGAACCGCTCGCCAGGATCGGCTTCAACTCGGTGATCGGCTACGGCTTTCTCGGTGAGGACAAGCCGCGCGGCTATATCAACGTGGAGAACGGCAAGGTGGCCGACGCGGGCGAATATGCCGGTCAGGAACTGAGCTGGGATCTGCGCGCCTCCGAGGCCGACTGGAACAAGTGGTGCGACAAGGGCCTCGGCATGATGGGGCTGGGCATGGCCTACACCCGTGGCAAGCTGAAGTTCCTCACCGGCGACTACAGCGCAATGGCGAAGAACCCGGCGATGGCTGGCCCCTTCATCAAGAGCTTCACGGTGATGGGCAGCATCCCGCGGTGAGTCGCGGCGGGCGGCGCCATTGACGCCGCCCCCTGCCAGTGGCACTTTGCCCCCGCAACCAAATGGGCGCTGAACGCGGTCCGGTCCGGGATTTCCGCTGGGCAACCGTGGCGCTTCGGCCCCATCGTGTGACGGTTGCCACGAGCTATCGGGGCCAGAGATCAGGAGCCCCGCGATGAAGACAATCATCGAACCCTTCCGCATCAAGTCCGTTGAACCGATCCGCATGACCACCCGCGCCGAGCGACAGGAGTTGATCAGGGCGGCAAACTACAACCTCTTCGCGCTGCATTCCGAAGACGTGTTGATCGACCTGCTGACCGATTCGGGCACTGGCGCCATGTCGTCGCTGCAATGGGCCGCGATCATGCGCGGGGATGAGAGCTACGCCGGGTCGCCCAGTTTCCAGCGTTTCGAGGCGGCGGTGAAGAACCTCATGCCGTTCGAACATATCATCCCCACCCACCAGGGCCGCGCCGCCGAGGCGATCCTCGTCGACCTGTTCGGTGGCCCCGGCAAGCGGATTCCGTCCAACACCCATTTCGACACCACCCGCGGCAACATCGAAGCTTCCGGCGCGACGGGGGATGATCTCGTCATCGCCGAGGGCCGCGACCCGGCCAACGAACACCCCTTCAAGGGCAACATGGACCTCGCCCGGCTCGACGCCTACCTCACCG
>PDWI01009225.1_pt1 | contig 11392 bp, 9 predicted proteins | sample 1430891 | NCBI WGS metagenome assembly PDWI01 (sample SAMN01162508, study PRJNA174530) | Oral metagenome, whole genome shotgun sequencing project. | biome: Marine environment; feature: Marine mammal; material: Swab sample of the gingival sulcus; isolation source: swab sample of gingival sulcus... | reverse complement strand
TTATCAAATTTTTCTTTGCTTTCAATGTTTTTAAGTGAGAAAGATTCATCTTCTTCTACATAGTAGTAAACTAAGTATTCTTCGCTTCCTTCAGGAAGTAGGATGATAAATTTATCTCCTTCAAATTCAAAGAGAGCTAGAACTGCACAGTTGATTTCTTTATCATCGTCAAAAACTAAAGTCATCATTTGTGTGTGATGGTGTCCGTGATCGTGTCCACAACATCCTTCGTGATTGTGCCCGTGATCATGGTCATGTCCACAACATCCGCCATGTTCGTGATTATGTTCGTGATTATGCCCGTGTTCGTGGTCATGCCCGCAACATCCACCATGTTCGTGTTCATGCTTGTGATCGTGTCCACAACATCCTTCGTGCTCGTGTGTATGTTCGTGGTCATGTCCGCAACAGTTATTTTCGTTATTACCCATATTTTTCTCCATTATATTAATTTGATTTTTTTGTGAATCTTTTTACCTTTTGAAAGTTTAAATTCACCATCAGTGAATAGATCTTCGTTAATAGGTAAGTAAAGTTCAGTTACTTTTTTGTCATTTATTTTTACACCGCCTTGGCTTACGTTTCTTCTAGCTTCAGATTTTGATGGAGCAGTACCAGACTTAACTAACAAGTCAAGAATAGTAAAGTTATCTGTCAAATCTTCTCTAGATAATTCGAAAGTAGGGATGTTGTCACTATCATTACCGCCTGCAAAAAGAGCTCTAGAAGCCTCTCTAGCTTTATCCGCTTCTTCTTCACCGTGAATTAGCTTGGTGATTTCCCAAGCGAGAACATCTTTTGCTTCGTTAATTTGAGCCCCTTCTAGGGCACCAAGACGTCTAACTTCATCCATTGGCAAGAAAGTAAGTAGTCCTAAACACTCTTCAACTTTAGCATCTTCGATGTTTCTCCAATATTGGTAGAACTCATAAGGAGTAGTTTTTTCTTTATCCAACCAAACAGCACCAGCCATAGTTTTACCCATCTTCTTACCGTCAGAAGTAGTAAGTAGGTTAAAAGTAAGACCAAAAGCAGGTTTTTGATTTTTTCTTCTAATCAAATCTACACCAGTAATTATGTTTGACCATTGGTCATTACCACCAAGCTGTAGTTGGCAATCATATCTGTTGTTTAACTCTAAAAAGTCATAAGATTGAAGTAACATATAGTTGAATTCTAGGAAAGAAAGCCCTCTTTCTAAACGACTTTTATATGCTTCTGCAGTAAGCATCTTATTAACTGAGAAGTGAACACCAATATCTCTTAGGAACTCAATATAATTAAGTTTAAGTAGCCAGTCGGCATTGTTTACCATAATAGCTTTGTCATCAGAAAAGTCAATTAACCTAGAAAGCTGGCTCTTAAAAGCCTCAGCATTTTTATTGATAGTTTCTAAGTCCATCATCTGTCGCATATCTGTACGTCCGCTAGGGTCACCAATCATAACTGTACCACCACCGATTAAGGCGATTGGACGGTGTCCGGCTCTCTGCATATGAGCCATAGCCATAATTGTTAGGAAATGTCCAGCTGTAAGACTATCAGCAGTAGGGTCAAAACCAATGTAGAAAGTCACTTTTTCTTTTTCTAATAATTCTCTAATTTCATTTTCGTGTGTAGCTTGAGCGATAAACCCACGTTCAAGCAGTGTATCATATACGTTCATATATAACTCCTTCCATATAACGAAGATTTTATCATAAGAAGCCTTGTTTATCAATAAAATACTACAAAATTATCTATTAAAATAGTATAATATGTGTAAACAAGCTTTTAGAGGTAGAAATGAAATTATTTATTGAAGAAATAGAAGAAAATATCTTAAATATTTTAATGAATGAAAGCAAAATAATAGAAGTGCATTCTGTCGAAAAGAACAAAGTCAGTTTGAACTCTATTTACGTAGGAAAAGTATATAAAATTAAAAATTCCATCAATAGTGCTTTTTTAAAGATAGCTGGTAATATTGATGTTTATATGCCTATTAGAGAAAACGACAAGTACCTCTATGTAAATAATAGCAATGGTAAAGACAAGCTGTGCCAAAGTGATGAGATATTAGTTCAAATCATAAAATATGGCAGTGGAGAAAAACTATGCACAGCGAGTAGTTTTTTTAACTTGAAAAGTGATAATTTTGTCTTAGTAAATGACAAAGTAGGAACTTATGTTTCAAAAAAGATTAATAGCAAAGAAATAAAAAATCTTATGAAAAAGGTTTTAAAAGACTATAGAGAATACGAATTAGGTATAATAGCTAGGACGTCGGCATTAGATGTTGACGTGGAAAATTTAGAATTAGAGTTGAAGACTTTAATAGAAAAATATGTAAATATACTTAATAAAATAAATACTTTCCCTAGCAATGTATGTGTATATAGAGCGGATAGAGAAGATATTATAATAAAAGAGTTAAGAAGAAAATACGATTTTGAAATTTTAACCAAAAATGAAGAGTTAGCTAGGAATTTTAACGATGTTCAATTATTGAACGATGAAAGATTTGAAGATATGATGAGAATCTACGGTGTAAAGGATAAATTACAAAGATTATTATATAAAAAATATCTTCTAAAATCAGGGGCAAATATAGTTATCCAAAAGACTGAAGCTATGTATGTAATAGATGTGAATAGCCATAAATCCTCTTTAAGTAAAAATAATGAAAAAGCTGTTTATAAGACAAATTTGGAAGCTGCAAAAGAAATATGTGCTCAAATTATAGCTAGAAATTTGTCAGGAATAATAATAGTAGACTTTATAAATATGAACAATCCAGAACTAGAAAAAGATTTAATTGAAAATATGAGACAATTTTCTTTAGATACTGGGGCAAAACTACTTATACACGGCTTAACTAAACTTTCATTAATGGAAATAAGCAGGAAGAAAACCGGCTTAGATATATACGAAGATGAAGTTGTTAGAGCTTTTTTAAGCAAGTAAAAAGACTACCAATAATTAAGTGGTAGTCAGTGTTTATAACTTGCTTATATCCTCATCAGCAAAGAATTTCATAAATATTGCTGAATCATATATTTCTTTATCTTCGCCATATACAAATTTCACTTCGTGCTTAAGGAAGAAATCTATAAGTTCATCATCTAAAGAGTCTTTATCTAAGGTGCTTGTAAAAACATAGTGATTAGTTCTAATCTTATTCATAGTGGGTATGCCAAAAACTTTTTTCATATTTTCAACTTCCCTAACTCTAATGTCATAAGAGTAAGATAAGCTATCCATTTTTTCACTTAAAAACTCAATATTTTTCTCCCTTTCCTCTTCTTTTTTACCATCGATTTCAGTATCAAAAACCAAGGTTAGAGGGTAGAGTGAATTAAGTCTTTTGTATATTTCACTTTTCATTTTTGTTTCTTCTTTTTTATTAAAATGTAGGTGGTATTTGTTTAATTTTTTATCATATTTAACTTTCATAAAACAATATTAACATATAAGAAAAAAATTTTAAATACTAAATCTTTAAATTTCTTTTAACTTGCTTGTATTAAGTTATTTTATGTAGTAAAATTCGACTTAGAAATAAAGATTTAGGAGCTTAGATGACAGTTCAAATTTTTTACTTTTATTTAGAAATGATTGGAACCATTGCTTTTTCAGCATCAGGTACTATAATCGGAATTAAAAAGAAAATGGATGTTTTTGGCAACCTTTCTCTCGCTGTAATAACTGCAACAGGCGGAGGTATGATAAGAGACTTGCTTTTGGGTATAACACCACCATTAGTACTTCAAAGTCAAGTCGCTTTTATGGTAGCCATTTTTACATCTATTATAATAATGATTTTCTTTTCGCTAAAAGAAAAGATTACTTTTAATAAATTTATGAAGTTATATAGTAGATTAATGCTATTTTCTGATGCGATTGGATTAGGCATTTTTACGGTCTTAGGCATTGAATTGGCAATCAAAGTAGGCCATGGTAGCAACTACCTTTTACTTTTCATTGTAGGGCTCTTAACAGGTGTTGGCGGTGGTGTCATAAGGGATGTTTTGGCACGTGAAATACCACTTATTTTTACTCAACATATCTATGCTGTGGCATCTTTATTTGGAGGTGTATTATATATAATATCTAGCAATTATTTTAGCAATGACGGTTATAGTGCAATGATAGGAATTAGTGCGGTATTAATAAGTAGAATTGTAGCTGCAAAGTACAGATTAAATCTACCGGTTTTGAAATAGGATAAATTAATAATAATGTTTAGATTATAAATAACTTAAAGAAACTAATAAAACATTAGAATATACTAGTTTACATAATTCAATTATGTAAACTAATTAAAAAGGAGGAATTATGTCACTAATTAATTCAATATACTACAGTTCGTTTGACAAATATTATGATAGCTTGCCTGATGTTCAAAATATGAACAATCATATTTTTACTTCTTTTCACATAGAAGAAGAGATGAGAGTTCTAAAAGCCAAAGATATTTATGAAATGTGTAGAAAACTAAGCGAAAAAGGATATAAGATTATAGCCGATGTTTCTGTAAAGAACTTTGAATTTTTTGGTGATAACTTTTTTAAAGAATTAGCTAAGGAAACAGATGTTTATATGCTTAGATGTGACTATGGTTTTAGTACAGAGGACAAATTAGAACTAGCTAAAGACTTTAAAATTTGCATTAATGCACCTGCTGCTGATAAGGATGAGATACTTGCTTTTAAGTCAGCTGGATACAAATTAGAGGCTATGCACAATTACTATCCCCATACTGAGACTGGCATAGATGAGGAATTATTTGATGAAGTAAGTAATGCTCTGGACAGATATTCTATTTTACCATCAGCTTTTATTTCTAGCGATTTAGTTAAACGTGGACCTATATTTGACGGTTTATGCACCATAGAAAAATATAGATACCTAAAACCATATGTAGCATATTTATTATTAAGACTAAAACATGGTGTTAAACAGGTATTAGTTGGTGATGGACTTATTTCTAAAAAGCAGTTTGAACTTATAGATAAGTATGAAGAGGATGGAGTAATACGTATACCTCTTAATGACTTTGGTACGGGTTTTGATTTGTACAATAAAACTTTTACAATCCGTGGAGACTCACCTATGGCACTTCTTAGGATAGCTGAAAGCAGAATTTTTTCCAGAAAGGGTGAGGATGTAGAACCTGAAAATTGTATAGACAGGCTAAAAGGTTCTGTAACAGTAGACAATGTAAAATACAGCAGATATACTGGCGAAATAATGCTTGTTCGTGAAGATAAGCCAGCTGATGAGAGGGTTAATGTTGTTGCGAGAGTAGATGAAGAATATATGATGATACTAGATGTACTAGATAGAGATAGCAAGATAATGTTTATAAGGTGGAATTAATATGTTTGAGATTAAAGATGTAAGTAAAAAATATGGCAAACTATTAGCTGTAGATAATATAAGTTTTAGTGTTGGCGAGGGAAGTATTTCGGTACTAATTGGTCCGAATGGAGCTGGTAAATCTACTATTATTAAGTCTATTATCGGTCTTTTAAGATATGATGGAAGTATTAAAATAGGAGGCTTTGATAATCGTTCTATTGAGGCAAAAAAACTTTTAGGCTACGTGCCTGAACTACCAGCAATATATGAGGGTCTAAGTATAAATGAGCATCTAAGTTTTATAGAAAAAGCATATAAAGTAAACGACGATGAATATAAAAACTACTTGCTAAAAGCCTTTGAACTTGATGATAAAGTAGATAAATTAGGGAGTGATTTAAGCAAGGGAATGCAGCAAAAACTATCTATTTGTTGTGCCTTGCTACATAAACCTAAGGCTATTATTTTTGATGAGCCAATGATTGGACTTGATCCTCATAGCATTAAGATGTTAATAGAAATAATTAAGGATTTGGCAAAAAATGGAGCATCAATTATCATTTCTACCCATTTGCTTTCTTCCGTAGAAGAGTATTGGGATGAAGCTCACATTATGAAGAACGGTAAAATTTTAGCTAGTCTAAAAAATGACGGTGCAAGTGATTTAGAGAAAATGTTTTTTGAGCTAACTGAGGGTAGCGATCTAGAAAAAGAAAATAACTAGAGGTGTATATTTTATGAACACAGCTTTAACATATTTACTTAGAAGAAATTTAATAAATCAAATTAAAAATATTAAAAAAAAACCTGGAAAATTACTTTTTCTAATATTTTTTATGATAGTCTTTATTAGTTCATTTTTAAGTTCTATTTTTATTGAACCAGAAATGACAAGGAACTTTAGTGAGCTAAATGCAATTATATTCGGATTTTTCTCATTTATATTTTTAATCAGTATACCTAACGGAATTGATAATGGAAATTCATCCTTTGTGATGGCAGATATTAATATATTATTTACTTCGCCTTTGTCTAGGAAAGATATATTTACTTATGGAATAATCAAAAGCATAGGTTCAAGTATACTTGCAAGCATTTTTTTGGCATATCAATTTACTTATCTTAGAATGAATTACGGTTTAGGAATAGGGGCATTTTTAGTTTTATTTTTTGGCTTTGCCTTTTATATGTTTTTATATCAACTTTGTTTTTTCTATATATATACCTTTGTAAGTAGCAATGAGAGAAAGTCATTAATTGCAAAAGTTTTGCTTTATCTTCCATTTGCTTTAATGCTTATATATGCAACAGTTCTCTATATTGGAAACAAAGACTTAGTAGGCTCTCTAGTTTTGACCATAAATCTGCGATTCATAGATTTTTTGCCAGTTATAGGTTGGTCTGTAGCAACAGTTAAATACTTTATTTCTGGTTTATATATTAAATCACTAATATTTTTTTCTATTGACATAGTTTTCTTCATAGTTATTTTTACACTTATTTCTAAGAAAAATACTGATTTTTATGAAGATGTTATTGCAAGTGCAAAAAATAATGAAAAGATTAGAAGCTCTAGAAAAAGTGGTGTCAAAAAAGAGAGATATAAGAATAAAAAACTTAAAGGTTCAAGCTCTTTTGGTGAAGGGATTTTTAGTGTTTTCTTCAATATTAATAGTTTATTAAATAAGCGTAGTAGTATTTTTTATATAAATACGACTAGTTTAGTGACTATTGTTTTCACTCTTGTATTTTCTTTTATAATTAAGGGTAATACGGATTTGAATTATATAACGGGTATGAGTGTATATATGGCATTAATCGTGTATAGCAACAGTAGATTTGATTATCACCTTAAGAAACATTTTATTTATTTAATACCTGAAAAACCATTTAAAAAACTAATCGCCTTAATCATTCCTGAAATATATACCTTTATAATTGAAACTCTGATTATATACTTAGCTGTAGCATTTCTTAGTGATAATTCTGTGTTTATCATAATTTTGTATGCTTTATTAAGGCTTTCATATACTATATTAATAGTTGCCAGCAATATTCTAGTTAAAAAAATAATAGGAGAAGAAGGTGCTATAGCAAAAATGACTTTTATATTTTTAGGTATGTTTTTACTATTAGTACCTAGCATCGCGGGACTTTTATTATCTATTATATTAGAAATTTATTTGGCCTTAGCAATTTCCATTTTGATAGCTTTGTTATTATCATTATTATTAATAATAATCGGGAAAAATATTTTAAATTAGCCTATGTATTAGTTTATAAGACTTAAAAATATTTTGATTTTTAATAAAATTTTATCCCTTTGCTTGTAAAAACAATTTTTTTATGATACTATAGTTTTAGTTAAATAATAATTTTAGCAAAATTTATGAAAATAAATGACGCAAAGCCGTGAGTCTAATAATTTGGATAACTTATCTGCTTTAATATTTTACTAAATTTCAAGTTGATGATTGTCTGGTTGCCATAGAATAAATATGGCAACTTTTTTTATTAGATTTTATGAAATTATTTAAGTCACTATTATTTATTTAATGAGGAGGGTAACTATGAAGAACTCAAAAAAATTTTTTACTTTTTTATTTGCACTATTGTTTGCATTTGCTACTTTAGGTCTTAGTGCAAATGCACTTCCAGTACCAGATGATGAAGAATTTTATTTGGAAGAGGGAATTCATGATTTTTATTTAAGTGATATTCCAGATGAAGATGTAAGAGCTAATTATGATGAAGAAACTAATGTACTTACTATTAGCGGAAGCGGACATATCAAAAGAGTTTTATGGTTTAATTTGGTTAATAGGAGCACAAACTTTAACTTATACTACTCACAAAATGAAACAAAGATTGTATTTGAAGATGATGGCAACAAATATTTACCTCAAGATTCTTCGTTTTTCTTTTTTGGTTTTGGAGGGGATATAATCGGATTAGATAATCTAAATACTGATAATGTAGTAGACATGAGTTATATGTTTGCTCATACAAAAGCTTTTAATAGGGAAATAAATTTTAATACGAGCTCAGCAGAATATTTATCTTATATGTTTTATGCTTCAAATTATTCTAAGGATATAGTCTTTGATATTACTAGTGCAGTAGATATAATTAATTTTGCAAAACTTTCAAATATAGAAAACGTAACTTTTAATAATGCTGTAAGCCTTGCTGGTAATAGGATATATACAGATGGATTAGAAAGTATTACTGTTAACGAATTACAAGCTGGCAACACACTATCTAGTAATTCAGGAAAATATCTCGTTGAGAGATTTGATGGGCAAGCATGGAATAATTATCATAATCTATATCAAAATAATAATCGTGTAATCCAAGACGGTGAAGAGGGGGACTTTAAAATAACTCGAAATAACTATACGGATATAGAAACTTATGATATTAGCCTCGATACCTCTGGGATTTATGCTAGTGATTTGTTTAGTTATGATATAGATGATTCTGGCTCAGTAAAATTACTTACTGAGCGAATGAACTTAAAGCTTTATAAAGATGATCTTATTTTGGACAATACTAGTGATTATGTCGTTCTTGGGGCAAGTGCTTTATATAGCGACCTTGACTATAGCGAAAATGGTGGTATAAAAGTTGAATTTGTTGTAAACGGTATAAGTAATGCTTGTAGTGGTAGTAGGAGTTTTGAAATTTTATTTCCATTTGAAAACATTATTTCAGGAGAACCCGAAGTTGAAGAAGTGAGTTCTGAGGGCATTCGTTTATCTGACGTTAGTCTAAATATCGGAACTCTAACAGCCCCAAATGGAAATATAGAGGTATATTGGTTTTCAAATTTTGGCTTAGGCACAGATTTCATTGTAGAACAAGGGAAAGCTTATTGGTATTATGCATATGTACCAGAAATTAACTCTAATTATGGTAGATTTGGTAAAATTGTTCCATGGCCTTCAGATACAGAACCTGAACCAGAAGTTGTAGCAGTAGGCGGGGATATAATTCCTGTATTTATTGCTGAAGTTCCAGATGAAAAAATTCCTCAGGCAACACCAAGCTTTGAAGATGTTTCTGAAGACAGTGAATATTTTGAGGCTGTAGAATTTGTTAAGGAAAAAGGAATTATAGAAGGAATTGGAAATGGTAAGTTTGCACCTGAAATATTAGCTACAAGAGCCATGGTGGCAACTGTCCTTTATAGAATGGCGGGAATGCCTGAAGTAAGTGCTAATCAAACTCTAAGCGATGTAATGCCAGAGGATTGGTTCTATACACCAGTAAGATGGGGTGTAGAACAGGGAGTTATAGAAGGATATGATGATGGATCATTTAAGCCAGATGTAAAACTTACAAAAGAACAAATCATTGCAATGCTACATAGATATGCAAGTAATAAAGAAGGTATGAACATGGATTCAGACTTTGATATAACAGGTCTTCAAGGATATGATATGTTAGAACCTTATGCAGTAGATGCAATGAAATGGGCTTATAAGCAAGGAATTGTTGAAGGAGATAAGATATGCCCTAAGAAAGAAGTGAAAAGAGGCGAACTAGCAGAAATGATTATGAAATTTATGAAAAAATAATGATAAAAATTAATTGTAGGTCTAGCAGACAGTTGTTTGCTAGGCTTACTTTTTTTATAATATACTTATTGTCTAAGATAAATAATAGTGCTAGAATATTTATATAGCAATTAGCTTTTTGTTTTATGAAAGGAGAACCAATGAATATTTTGGGGATTTTTAAATTTTTTTCTGATATTATTAATATAGGGGTAGTGGAATTACCGAGTGTCGGTGGAATCCCTTTATTTGTGTGGGTAATCATAGGAGTTGTGATATTGGGACTTGGTCTTATTTTAATTTTAAAAAAATAAAATAAAAAAGTATGCTTAGAGTTTAAAAAAATTCTTGGCATACTTTTAATTTGATTTTAATGTTATTTATTAATGAAAAAACCTATTCAGTTTACATAATTATTTTACGTAAACTGAATAACTTTTTTATATTATTCTCTAAGTTTTACAGCCTTTGAGGCTCTACGTCTTCTTTCGTCTTCTAGTTGAGCATAGTGACGTTTTGTTGTATTTACATCTTTATGACCTAAAACATCTGCCACTAAGTAAATATCTCCTGTTTCTCTATAAAGGCTCGTGCCATAAGTGCTTCTAAGTTTGTGTGGAGAAATGTTTTTTAGTGTTGTTACCAGTTTAGAGTACTTCTTTACAAGGTTTTGAACACTTCTTACTGACAACCGTTTATCTTGTAATGATAAAAACAAGGCTTTTTCACTACTACTAACTGGAATTATCTCTTTTCTTTCTTCGACATAGTCAAATAGGGCATTCCAAACTTCTTCTCCAAAGTATACAATAACTTCTTTTCCACCTTTTCTGGTGATGTGAATACCGCTGCTTTCAAAGTCCACGTCATCGATATTAAGGCCTACACATTCGCTTACCCTTATCCCGGTGCCTAAAAGCAGGGTTAAAAGTGCCAGATCACGAATCTTTGTTTTTTTGTGAAATTCTTTTTGCTTCTTCGTAAGGTGTTCACCACTTTCAACTTCGTCTAAAAGCCTAGCGACCTCATCAACCTCAAGTCTAGTAATGACCTTTTCGTGAAGTTTAGGCATATCTATAAGGGTAGTAATGTTATTACTTATTTTTTGTTTTTTATAAAAATATTTAAATAGAGACCTTAAACTAGCTATTTTCCTAGACTTTCCACGTTCGTTATTTATTTGCTCTTGATTCTTGTCATTGTAATAGTAGCCAATATAATCTATATAAGCTTCTATATCATCAACACTTAATCTTTCTAGGTCTCTTAGGCTTATATCTTGAACTGTTCGATTTATGAACAATGGATGATTTTCTAGTAAATAGTCAAAAAACAGCTTATAATCATAAGCATAAGCTATACGTGTTCTAGAAGATGTTTGATTTTCAATACCACGAAAAAATTCTTTCATAAAAGGTGGTTGAGTTTTAAGTAAATCTCTTAAAAGCTGTCTATTTTTTATTATTACTTGCTTATGATAATCATCCATT
>PDWI01009224.1_pt1 | contig 11392 bp, 12 predicted proteins | sample 1430891 | NCBI WGS metagenome assembly PDWI01 (sample SAMN01162508, study PRJNA174530) | Oral metagenome, whole genome shotgun sequencing project. | biome: Marine environment; feature: Marine mammal; material: Swab sample of the gingival sulcus; isolation source: swab sample of gingival sulcus... | reverse complement strand
AGTCTTACCTGCACCACTTGCACCTGCTGTGAAAATTGCAATTTTAGTATCTTGTACTTCAATCCCATCTAAATATTTAGATAAAAACTCTTTTTTATGTTCTTTTAAATATTCTAAAGCTTTTTGTTCTACTTCTAACATTGACTTTCTAAACCTCTAACTAAAAGCCATAAATCTTTCTTTTGATATCATTTTTCTTATCTTCATATTTTAAATATAAAGCTTTTATAGTTTCATCATCTACTTTTATATATCTACCTTCTTTATAAATCTCTAAAAGTTTTCCTTGAGCTTCTTTTAGATTGTTTTTTGATGCAAACTTTAGTAAGTCTATGGCTTTGTCATATTCATCTTTTTTCATATGATATAAAGCTAGTTCATAAGCTGCCATAGGGTCAAAGTCTTTTACTTCTTCTAAAAGTTCAAGTGCTTTTTTGGTATTTTGTTTTACTCCTTTACCTTTCATATAAAGTTGGGCTAACAAAGTGTTTGCATATGGATTGCCTCTTAGTTTTGATAAAGAATATCTTTTAAATGCCTCATCATAACTAGCTTCATAATAAGCATTTATACCCAATCTAAGTAAAGCTATAGAGTTTTTATATGATATCAAGTCATAACAGTCATTTTCTAACTCTTTGTTTTGTTTATTTACACAGCCATTTGATTGTTGGATTTCATTTCCTACTGTTTGTTGAATTTTCTTATAGTTTGTACAAGCAGAAAAAAATAAAGCCAAGATAGAACTTGAAAGTATCAATTTATATGAAGTATTAGACATATATATCCTTTTTTAATATTTTGTTTATTTTATCTTATTTTTGTTTATTTTATCTTTTATCAAAACCCATTTTTATTTTAAGCTAATATTAAGAAATGGTATGTCATAATTTCATTATAAAAAGTAGGGGTCGATGGATTCCGAAGGAAGTATTTGTTTTCCTATGCTTAAAAGCTCATGCGGATAAGAATGTTTCAGGCTGTAAATATAAGTTATTTACAATGTGTCATAATAAAAAAGGAAAAAATTATGAGAATTAATACAAATGTTTCGTCTTTAAACGCGCAAGAGGCTACAACTGCAACAAATGCAAGAATCAAAAGTTCATTGAGTAAATTATCAACTGGTCTTCAAATCACTAAAGCTAGTGATGATGCATCTGGACTTGCAATAGCTGATAAGCTTAGAACTCAAGCTACTTCTATCAACCAAGGTGTTGACAATGGTAACTCTGCGGTTACATTGCTACAAATTGCTGATAAATCTATGTCTGAGCAATCTAATATCTTAGATACTGTAAAAGCTAAACTTATCCAAGCAAATACTGCAACTACTTCTGATGATGGTAGACAGTCTATTGCTAAAGATATTAAAAAATTGTTAGAACAATTAAATAATATCGCAGAGCAAACTAACTATAATGGTAATACATTATTACAAAAAAGTCATGATGGTACTGGTAAATCAGATGAGTTAAAGTTCCAAGTTGGTGAATCTAATGGAGATATGATCTCTATGGGAGAAATTCAGTCTAATACTAAAGGGCTTGCACTGGATGATCTTGTAAGTGCAGTTTCTGCTGGTGCAACTAGTGCTGGTGCAAATAGTGCAGGTGGAGATTTCTCTATGACTAAAGCTGGTTCTTTACAAGCAAAAGTAAATGCTGCTATTACAACACTAAATGGATATAGAGGGGACATCGGTTCTACTCAAAACCAAGTTGAATCTGCGGTTAGAAACCTTATGACTCAAGCGACTAACGTTAAAGCTGCTGAAAGTATTATCAGAGATGTTGACTATGCAAAAGAAAGTGCGAACTTTAATAAAAACAATATTATCGCTCAAGCTGGTTCTTATGCTATATCACAAGCTAATAATGCTCAGCAAAATGTGATGAAATTATTACAATAGTAATATTTCTTATACATTTACGAACATATTGCAAATCAAGGCAAGTGGGTTTTCCTACTTGTCTTTTTTTATTAAATTTTAAAATATCATACAAAAATATGCTATAATATGACAAAAGTAATACAAAAGGATATATCATGACACAAACTTTAAGTGTAAGAATGGATAAAGAAGTAAAGGAAGAGTTTAGTAAATGGTGTAAAGAAGTGGGTATGAATGCTTCAGTTGCTGTAAATATGTTTGCTAAAAATGTTCTAAGAGAAAGAAAACTACCTTTTGAGATAAGTGATGAGCAAGACCCTTTTTATAGTGAGAAAAATATGGCATTTTTAGAAGAGGCTGTTAAAGGACTAGAAGAAGGTAGAGTTGTAGTCAAAACAATGGCAGAGTTAAAGGCTATGGAAAATGAATAATATTGCATTTGGCTTAAGGGCTTGGGAAGATTATGTTTTTTGGCAAAAAAACGATAAGAAGATTTTAAAAAAGATAAATACACTTTTAAAAGATATCCAAAGAAACGGCTATGAAGGTATAGGTAAACCTGAGCCTTTAAAGGGAAATTTAAGTGGCTATTATAGTAGAAGAATAGACTCTGAGCATAGACTTGTATATAAAATAGTTGATAATATCATACATATAGCATCTTGTAAAGGGCACTATTAAATAGCTAATATCTTATAAAAAGCTAAAAAATCAGCTTTTTATTTTGTAAGTTTTTCCATAAACTTGATATAGTCATTTACTAAAAACTCTAGTTGATTTAAAAGTATTTTTTGTAGCTCTTGTACTTTTTCTTTTTCTTTTTTTATCTTTGGATTTGAAAAATAAAATGATAGATAATTTACCATAGTTTGAAAATATTTTTGTAAAAGTAGAGATAAAATACCTGTATTTTCTCTTGTAATCTTTAGAACATCATCATATACTTTAAGAATAGTATCTTCATAAAAGTCTTCATAGCTTTTTATATCTTTTTCTTTATATGCCAAGAAATCTTTTTCTAAGTATTCTTTTAATTCTTCTATCTCTTTTTTTACTATATTTTTCGATTCTTGAGGAAGTGTATCTAGGGAACAGCTTTCTAAATTTTCAAGTAAATCTTTTTTATCATATAAACAAGGAGTAAAATCTTTAATTTTTATATCTTCTTTCTCACAAGAAATAGTTCCTTCAAAATAAGCTCCATTTGAAGAGAGATTATAAATCTTTGTATCTTTATTTTTCAAAGGTACTACACTATTATTCATAAATAAAATAGAAGAAGCAAAAACACCATTTGTAAAAACTTTATCTTTTTTATTTCCTTTTACCTCTACTAATCCACTTCTTATACCAAAATTTTTCTTTGCTTGAGAAAAAGAAAGACTTTGTTCATCTTCTAAGTTATACTTCTTTTTCCCTGAAAATGAACTTTCTGAGTGGCTTGAACCCGTTTCTTGATTTACAGAGAAATCTAAACCAACCATATAAACTTCTTTTACATTCATAAGTAAAAGTAATCCTAAAGTAATTTCTCCTACACTAAAACCATTAACCATAATATTATCTTTAAAAAATGGAACATATAGTTCATAAAGAAATAAATTTTTATTTTCAAGTCTTTTTAATACCTTTTCATTTGTAATAGCAGAAGCTAAGATGATACTATCTTTAATTTTTGCTATAGCTTCATCTCTAAAATGCTTTTCTCCTACTGCAATATATTGTTCATCCAAAGTACTTATCATATCTACTTTTATACCGTTATCAAGTAATTTTTCATAAATAGCACCAATAGTAACTATGAAAAATCTATCTTGATTATCTTTTATCCAATCTAAATTTTCATCAAGAGAAGGACCTGCTGCGATATAAAGAATCTTTTTATTTTTAAAAAAGTCGATATTTTCTTTTGTTTTATTAGATAGTAATATTTTATAGTTTTCACTTATTCTTTGAGATGTTCTATTTATAAAGGTATAAAGATATCTTGTATAGTTATATACAGTAGGATTCTGAGCTACTGTATGTTGTAAAAAACTTTCTATATATTCTTTTACATTTATATGGGTTGAAGAGAACTTAAACATAAAGTTTTTTAAAAAGTTTTGATGGATAAAATATCCTATTGCATTTTTTTCACTCTGTTCATCTTCCATGATGGAAAACAATACACCTTTTTGAGCTAAAATAGTATAATCAACTGTAAAAAGAGATAATCTAAAAATCTCTAAGTTTCTCTCACATACAAGATAGGAAGAAGCATCAACTTTTTGAGCTATTCTTGGTATATGTCGTCCTAGTAGTGTTCCAAAAAAAATAAATTTTTCTATATGCTTTACTTTTCTTTTTTTATCTAATAAATCATCTTTTAAGTATGAAGTAAATTGTGAGATATCATATATCATTAACCAATTATTTTCTTTTAAAGAAGTTACATTATATTTTATTTCCTCTGGTACTTTTGGGATGGTTCTATTTTGATATATTTCATTTTCTAGTGCAAATATAGCTTGTTTTGTATCTAGTTGAACATCATTTATAAGTTTGTTGTTTATCTTTTTTGGTTTTCTTTCATATAAATATTTGTCATTTACTATATCATATATGTCAAATTCACCTTCTTCTTGTATAAATTCTAAGGCATATTTTTCTTTATATTCTCCACTTTCTATCATACGAGATAGTTCATCAACTCTATGATAAAGTGTATTATCATATTCACTTAGAAAGGCTAAGTTTGATAAAAATGTATTTACTAGTGCTTCTTGTAGTTGTTCTTGGGCTTGTTGTAATGACATATCTTTCCTTCTTTATTTTACTTATCAATAAAAATACAGATACTAAACTATACTATTTATAGTGATAATAAGAGTTTTTTTGATATTATACACTAAGTTTAATATAAATTCTAATATCATAGATAAAAAGGACAATAAAACATGTCTAGTTTTCCCATCTTCGTAGCTGAAGTTTCAAGTAACCATTCTCAAAATTTAGATAGAGCAAAAGAGTTTATCAAAGTTTCTTCTGCCATTGGATGTCAGGCAGTTAAGTTTCAACTTTTTAAGATTGATAAGCTATTTTCCCCTGAAATACTTGCAAAGAGTAAGACTCACAGAGATAGGAAAAACTGGGAATTACCTGTTGGGTTTTTAGCCGAGTTAGCACGATATACCCATGAACTTAAAATGCAATTTTCTTGTACACCTTTTTATTTAGAAGCAGTTAAAGAGTTAGAACCTTATGTTGATTTTTATAAAATTGCTTCTTATGAGCTTTTATGGGATGATTTGATTATAGAGTGTGCAAAAACAAAAAAAGATTTGGTTTTATCTACTGGTATGGCAACACTTGATGAGATTGAACATGCTGTTGATGTTTTTAAAACTCATTCAAATGCAAAATTGACACTACTTCACGCCATATCAGGTTATCCCACTCCTGTAAAAGAGGCTAATTTAAAAGCCATTAAAACATTAAGAGATAAGTTTGATTTAGATATTGGTTTATCTGACCATAGTGTATCTAGTGAAGTTATTAAAAGAGCTATTTATAAGTGGGATGCTTCTATGATAGAGTTTCACCTAGATTTAGATGAAAAGGGAGAAGAATATCAAACAGGGCATTGTTGGTTGCCCCAGCAAATGGAAGGATTAATCTCTGATATTAAAGATGGATTTTTAGCTGATGGTACAGGAGAGAAAGTACCTGCTCCTAGTGAGGAAGCTGATAGATTATGGAGAGCAGATCCAAGTGATGGATTAAGACCATTTAAAAAAATAAGAAAAAGTTTTAATGGCTAAAAAAAATATCTTAATTCGTTGTGATGCTTCTAAAAAAATCGGATTGGGGCATATAACAAGATGTTTGGCCTTGGCAAATGAATTTAGAAATGACGGGCATAAAGTTTTTTTTGCTATCAAAAACCATGAAATCGCAATCCAAAAGTTAAAAGAACAAAAATTTGATATACTTATCGCTGATGATAAGGATTTTGACTATTTTAAATGGATTGAAAATATTTTAGAAAAAAAAGATATAGATGTCTTTATAGGAGATATAAGAGATGGTTTTCCTAGTGAATTAATAATTTTAATGAATAGTAAAAATATATTGACAATAGCCATCGATGAACCAAGCGAATATGCAAAGAAGTGTAAACTATGCTTTTATCCACCTCATGCTTTGATAGATAAAGATTTGTACAAAGGAAAAATATATCAAGGTTTAGAGTATATTATCTTAAGAGAAGAATTTTATAAAAAACAGAATAAAAAGAAAAATACTATTCCAAATATCTTAGTTATGATGGGTGGAACAGATGCTTTTAACCTAACTTTGCCCATAGTTAAACAAATAGATAAGGAAAATGAAAAGTTTAAGATAAGTGTGAGATTATCGAAAAGTCATAAAGATATTGATTTGTTAAATAAATATGCTAAAATATCAAAACATAAAATTAGTGTTTATAATGAAGTGAAGAATATGGCAGAATTTTTAAATGGGGTTGATTTTGCACTAGTGAGTTTTGGTACTAGTATTTATGAAATTTTGACAAAAAATATTCCTATTACTAGTATTTGTCTAAATGAAGAACACTATAATTCAAGTGATTATTTCGTAAAAAATGGATATGCTACTAGATATAAGTATAATGAATTAGAAAAGATAAAAATAAATAAAGAGATAAAAACTATAAGTGAAATAAAAAAGGGGTATTATGAAATTATTCGAAGATATTGCTTGTAATCTTTGTGGTTCTTCAAAGAATAAAGAAATCTATAAATCAAAACAATATTCCCATTCATTTGGAGAGTTGGATATAAGACTTGTTATGTGTGAAGAATGTAGTTTTATATATCAAAATCCCCAATTAACATCAGAAGCGTTAAATCATCACTATGCAAATAATTCATCAGGAGCTGTTTATAGGGAATATTCGGCAAATAGTCGAGGTACAGCACTAATAAACGAAAGAAAAAAATTTGTCAATGATATAATCAATCAATCAAATTTTAGAAATATTTGTGATATTGGGGGAGGAAATGGAGCATTTCTTTCATCACTAGAGATTGATAAATCCATAAAAAAGATATTAATAGAACCTAGCGAAGCAATACATAAAAACAAAGACAAAAGTATTGTCAAAATACAAAAACAAATAGAAGATGTAAAAGAAGAAGAGTTTGGAAGATTTGATTTTCTTATGTGTATTAGTGCTTTAGAACATTTTAAAAATCCAAATTTTCTTTTAGGAAAAATGTGTGATTTATTATCAGAAGGGGGTGTGTTGTTTTTAGAAATCCCAAATAGTGAAAAACCACATAATACATTAGCTGAATTTTATTCTTATGAACATGTAAATCATTTTACATATGAAAGTTTAGATTTTCTTATCAAAAAGCACAATCTTTATCCTATCAAAATAGATGAAAGTGATACATTTAAAACAATAAGAATTCTACTAAAAAAATATAAATTAAAATATATATTAGAAAAAACAGAAAAAATATTTGTTAATTACTTAAATAGTAAAAATAAGAATAAAGAAAATATTAACAAAGTTTTAAACAATAAAAACAGAATTTCCATATATGGAGCAGGAGAACATACAAGATATTTACTAGAAAACTTTAATCTTTTAGAAAAAGTAGATTATTTTATAGATTCAGATTCAAAAAAGTGGGGAACTTCATTTTTTGATAGAACAGTACTATCTCCAATGGAAATAAAGGAAAAGAAAATAACTGATATTTTGATTTCATCACATGATTTTGAAAAAGAAATATATGATACAATAAACAAATTTGCAAATAATATAAATATATTTACTATTTATGACAAAGGGGAAAATAATCTTGGATATTAAAGAAAAATATACACATAAATATTCTAAAGAGGATAAACAAAACAGTCTATATCTTAATAAAAGACTATTTAATACTTATAATAGAATTATTAATAAACTTGAAAATAAAAAGCTTGAAGGAGTTAATGTAGATTTAGGTTCAGGAAATAAGGGATTTACAAATTATTGTGAGAGTATTTCTATTTCTTCTACTCCTTATGATTATCCTCAATTTAACTTAGAAGTTGATATTTTACCTCATAATGATGCTAGTGTAGATTTTGTTACATTAAATGCTGTAATTGAGCATATAAAAGAACCATCACATATATTAAAAGAAATACATAGGGTTTTGAAAAAAGATGGGTTTGTTTTTATAAGAACTCCAAATTGGCAAATGGATTATAAAAACTTTTATAATGACCCTACTCATGTAAAACCATATTCGCCTATAACTATGAAAAACACACTGGAATTAGCAGGATTTAAAATCGTATTTTTAGAACCAGGGTTAATAGAAAAATCTTGGTTTTGGTGGGATTTACCAGATTTTTTAAAATGGAAAGTATGTAGCTATATCAAAGGTGGAACAAAATCTATCTTAGCAGTAGGGAAGAAATAGAATGAAGGATAAATATATCTTAAGTATTGGAGCAGGGAAAAATCAATGTATATTAATTGAAACTATAAATACTTTAGGATATAAGTCTATTTCTTGTGATTTAGACCCAAATGCACCAGGTAAGGATATCTCAGATATATTTCTAAATATAAGTTCTTATGATTATGAAAATATTATCAATGAAATTAGAAAATTAAAAATAGAACTTGTTGCTGTATTGACTAGATCAACAGGAAATCCAGTATTAAGTGTTTCAAAAGTTGCAGAGACTTTTAATCTTAAAGGTTTGAATAGTAATCTAGCTAAAATATTGATTGATAAGCATTTGTTTATTTCAAAATTAAATGAATTAGATATATCTTCCCCCAAAAGATACACAATAGAAGATAAAGATAAAATAAAATATCCAGTTTTTGTAAAACCTTCTAAAACAAATATATCCCACGCAGGTATGAACAAATGTTTTGATGAAGAAGAATTAAAAAAAGCTTATCAAATAGCATCAAAATATAGTGAAAACGATGAAGTAAATATAGAAGAATACCTATATGGATATGATATCGTTTCTTTAGATTATGTTTTAAATAATGAAATTTTTCATTTATGTTCAATAGGAGAAATATCTTCAGGAGAACCATATTTTGATGGGATAGGTTGGTATTCTTGCCCTTGTTTTATAGATAAGATGATTAGTAAAAATATATCTAAATATATAAAAAAATTAAATATCAATCATGGCTTTTTACAAACTGCTACAAAAACAGATATAAACTCTAAAATCTCAAAGATATATGAAGTTCATGCTGAAATAGGAGGAGATTTAGTAAATGATATTTTCGTACCACATATATTTAATGGTTATGATATTTTTAAAAATACGATAAATCTTTCTCTTGGAAACATTCCTTTAAAAATAGAAGATAAAGCAAAAGCATCTATTTTACTTTTTAGGGAAAAAATAGAAGAATATAATATAAAATATAAAAGTGATTTAGTGATTCTTTATATAGAAACAGAAAATTATGTATTGCTTGATTTTAAAGATTTTCAGTCTATGTATAAATATTTGGAAATATTAAATAACACATCAATAACAAATCAAAAAGGAGTTAAAATTGAGTTGGAATAGTTATTATAAAGAAGTAAGAAATAAAAATCCTTTAAAATGGCCAGATGTACAGATGATTCGATTGGTAAATAAAATAGATTTTAATTCTAATCCTAAAGTTTTAGACTTAGCTTGTGGAGAAGGTCGAAATTTAAGGTATTTTATAGAAAATAATTTTGATGTTACAGCTGTGGAGCAAAGTAAAGAAGCTTTAGATATAGTAAAAAGTTTATACAAAATTGATGATGATAGATTGATTTGTTCTGATGCTTTAGAAGCATTAATTTCTTTTGATGAAAATTCTTTTAATTTAATTCTTTGTTGGGGCTTAATGCAATATATTAAAGAGCCTAGCGATTTGCTAAAAAATATGTATAGAATTTTAGACAAAGATTCGCATCTTATAATATCTTTTAATTCAAATAAGGATAAAAGAAATAGTGTAGATACAATAAAGCATTATTATAGTGAAGAAGAGATAAAAGAGTTGATAAAATCTAGTAACTTAAATATTATTGATTTTGGAAGAATAGATAATTCTTTTATAACAGATAAAAAAATAGAATCTTTTTATTGGGCTTTATTAAAAAAATAATATTAGGAGATAAAATGTTTTCAACATCAATTATTGCAAAAATAATAAAAAAATTTAGCAAAAATTTATATCTTTATCCAGGTGGGACTATTGCTCCTTTATTACATGAGTGCAAAAAGATAGGTGTAAATTTAATTGTTTCTAAAAACGAACAAGGTGCTTCTTATATGGCTTTAGCTGAAGCTACTTTACTAAATAAACCATCTTTTCTAGCTGTAACAAGTGGACCAGGTGCTACAAATATAATCACACCTATTGCTGATGCGTACTATGATAGTGTTCCTTTGATTATCATAACAGGACAAGTAGGAACTGCTGATTTACAAAGAAGTAAAGATATTAGACAAAGGGGTTTTCAAGAAGTTCCTATTATAAATATGGTAAAAGATATTACAAAAAGGACATTTCAACCTAAAAGTGTCGAAGAATTAGCCAGTGCTATTCACGATGCTTATATAATAGCAAATGAAAATAGAAAAGGCCCTGTTCTAATTGATCTACCAATGAATATACAGTTAGAAGAAATAAATGATGATACTTTAAATAAACTACTAAATTTTGATAAATTAGAGAGTGAAGAAAAAGAAAATATTTTAGATAAAAAGCTTATCTCTAAATGTAATCAAATAATTAAATCTTCAAAAAAACCTCTTATACTACTAGGTGGTGGTTGTCAAGAAAAATGGAAAGAGATTAGAAAGATTTTAGAATTACAAAATATACCAATCATCTCAAGTTTAAGAGGACTAGGTGTAATTAATAATTCAAATTATCATGGTTGGATAGGTCATACTGGTTTTCCTTGGGCAAATAAAATCTTATTTGAAGCAGATACTATCATAGTTCTTGGAAGTAGGCTTGATATTAGACAAACGGGGTCTGAAACAAAAATACTAGATGATAAAAATATTATACATGTAGATATAGATATAAATGAATTGGAAAATTGTAGAATAAACAATACAATAAAAATAAATTCAAGTGTTTTAGATTTTTTAAAATCTTCAAACCTAGATTTTCAAAAAAATGAAGAATGGGAAAAAAATATCACTGATATAAAATCTTCTTATTCCTTGCAAGATGACAAGGGAAAAGATGAAGGGATAAATCCCTCAATCGTTCTTAAATCAATAAACAAACTAATAGATTCTAAAAATACTTTAATCACAACAGGTGTAGGTTCACACCAACATTGGACAGCAAGATATATTGACTTTGATAATGAAACAAAAAGATTTTTCACTTCTGCTGGGCATGGAACTATGGGCTATAGTTTACCTACTGCTTTGGGCTTAAAATATTGTGATGATGAGTCTTTGGTAATA
>PDWI01009223.1_pt1 | contig 11392 bp, 14 predicted proteins | sample 1430891 | NCBI WGS metagenome assembly PDWI01 (sample SAMN01162508, study PRJNA174530) | Oral metagenome, whole genome shotgun sequencing project. | biome: Marine environment; feature: Marine mammal; material: Swab sample of the gingival sulcus; isolation source: swab sample of gingival sulcus... | reverse complement strand
AAGAGGTGCTAATGAGCCAAATTTATGCAAGATTTCATGGCAAGATTGTAGAGTTTTGCAAAGAGCATTTAAGAGGTAAAAATTTAAGCGATGAGGGAAAAAATATACTTGGCATTTAGGTTGTTTGTGGCTTTTTTCTTTTGCTATTTTGATTTAATAATGTGTTAACCGTCTTATTTTTTGGAATGGTTGTAGGAGCTGGAGTTCCTACAATTAAGCTGTTTTATTGTGTTGCCAATAAATTTTAGAATACATGAAGTAGTTTTGATGTATAGCAGAAGCACTTTTAAAGTATCTCATGTAATTTTTTTCCTTCTTCCATCCAGATTTCTAGTTCATTCCATTTTTCTTCTTTTATCATTTTTTTACAATTTTGTAACTCTTTTTCAAAAAGTGTTATGGCATCAAGTAGGTTATTTTTATTTTGTTTAAAGATATCACTCCACATTTTTGGGGAACTTTTAGCAATACGACTCATATCTTTAAAGCCACCACCTGCTAGTATCAAGATGCTTTTTGGGTCTTCTTGAGTGATGACACTTTTGGCTAGTGAGTAACTAATGGCGTGAGGTAAGTGAGAGATAAATGATGCGTGCTTATCGTGAGAGATTGCGTCCATAAAATATACTTTCGTACCAATATGAGAAAATAGTTGAATAGCTTTTTGTTTATGTAAATCGCCACTTTGTTCAAGGTTGCAAAATACCATGATAGCGTCTTTATAAAGTCCATCAAATGCGGCATTTGGACCAAAATTTTCAGTTCCTGCCATAGGGTGACCTGCTACAAAATTGGATTTTATACTTTGTGGGACTGAAGAGATGATTTTTTCTTTTGTGCTACCTAAATCTATAATTGTTGTATTTTCGCTGATGTCAGTTAATTTTTGTAAAGTTGCGATTATTGCCTCAACAGGGATTGCTAAGATGATTACTTCGCTGTTTTTAATCTCTTCAAAACTTACGATTTCATCTACTAAACCAAACTCTTTTGCCATTTGACAGTGTTTTTCATTTGCATCAAATCCTACAACTCTTGAGACCAGCTTTGTTTTTTTAAGTGATAATCCAAGTGAGCCACCCATTAAACCAAGTCCTATGATGGATATTGTCATTTTTTTCCTTTTTTTAAATTGTATTATAGCAAAATAAAATTTTTAATCAAAATTTAAACTTTTGTGTCATTACTTTCCTATTTTATGTGGTATTAAATATGAAAATGGTATCATAGCCATTAAAAATAAATTTATTAGATAGGATTTTAAATGGTTAAAAAAATTGTATTTGCTTTACCTTTTTTGGCTGGGTCATTATCTTTTGCCACAACTGTAAAATCGGTTACTTTTCAAGGACTTATTCATCTATCCCCGCAGATTGCAAATGAGATTGCTGATATAAGAATAGGCGAAGAGTTTAGTCAAGAAGTGGGCAATAAAGCTATCCAGAAACTCTTTAAGCAAGGTTATTTTAGTGATGTTTGGATAGAAGATGATGGTGGTGATATCATTATTAATGTTAAAGAAAAACCAACTATAGCTTTCATTGATATAAATGGTGTTAGTGATGATGATGAAAAAAATATCAAATCTATTTTGGGTATAAATAAGGGTATGGTTTATGATAACTCCACTGTTAAAATAGCTAAAACAAGGATAGTAAAATATTTTGAAGCTAAGGGGTATTTTGATACTGTGGTAGAAGAGATTTCTATGCCTTTAAATGATGAAGATACAAGTTTAAAAGTAACCTTTCAGATAAATAGAGGTGAGAGCATTATAATCAAATCTGTAACATTAGCTGGTGCAAAAGATCTTGACTATGACGATGTAGAACCTGCTTTAGTAAACAAACAAAGAGAGAGTTTGGGCTGGATGTGGGGATTTAATGACGGTAAACTAAAGCTTGAAGCACTTCCAAGTGAGGCAGATAGAGTAAGAGATAAGTATTATCAAAAAGGATATATGGACGCAACTATTTCAAATCCATTTCTAAAGTTTTATCCAGATACCTACGGGGCTGATATAGTGTACAAAGTTGAAGAGGGTAATAAATATACGATTAGTTCAATAGATATACAATCAAATGAAGATATACTGGATTTAAATAGACTTAAAAAAGATTTGTTATTAGAAGAGGGTGATACATTTAACGCTGATAAACTAAGAAGAGATATGGCTAGTATTGGAACTAAGTTTGCTGATTTAGGTTATGCTTTTGTAAAAGTTTTCCCAGATGTAACTCAAGATAGAGGCAATAGCAAAACTGCCATTATATATAAAGTTGTTCCAAATGAAAAAGTTAGTATTAGAAATATTATCATCGGAGGAAATGAGAGAACGGCTGATCATGTTATAAGAAGAGATATGTATGTAAGTGAAGGTGAATATTATAGCAAAACCGCGTTGCAAGATTCGCTTGGTTCACTTAAACGAACAGGATATTTTGATGATGTAAAAATGACAGAAAAACGAGTAAGTCAAGATGAAGTTGATATATATGTAAATGTAAAAGAAGCACCAACTGGCTCTATAAAAGGTGGAGTTGGATATGGTTCAGCTCAAGGACTTATGTTTGATGTAGGAATAAGTGATAAAAATATTTTTGGTTCAGGTATGATAGGTGGTATTAGTGGAAATCGATCAGACGATAAAATATCTGGAAGGATTAGTTTAAAAAATCCGAGAGTTTATGATTCGCCTTATAGTTTAGGCGGGAGTATATATGCTGAAGATAGCAATTGGAACTCTTATGATGAGAGAACTTATGGCTTTAGTTTAGATGCTGGACGAAAAATAGGCAGAAATACTCATGTATCATTAGGATATGTTCTAGCAGAAACTACACTATCAAATATGAGTGAACACTTAAAAGAGATAGGTTATAAAGAAGGGCCTAGTATAAAAAGTGCTTTAACTCCTAGCATTGTTTATGATACTACAGATGATTATTATTTGCCGAGGCATGGGTTGATAGCATCTAGTTCGTTTGAATATGCTGGTTTAGGTGGAGATGAAAAATATATGAAAAGTCTTAGTAATTTTAAATATTTTTATGGACTTGAAGATCACATTGGCTATGATGTGATTTTAAGGTATAAAGCTAGACTTAGATATGCTTGGGATAAAGGAAATCTTCCTATTGGAGAGAGATTATATCTTGGTGGAGTTTCGAGTGTAAGAGGCTTTACATCTCGTTCAATTGGACCAAAGAAAAAAGGCTATGAGTATGGTGGCAAGGAGTCATTTAATAACTCTGTTGAGGCAAGTTTTCCGCTTATAAGCAGACTAAAAATGAGATGGGCGTTGTTTTATGATTATGGAATGCTTGGTATTGATAAATTTGATGAGTATCAAAGATCGTCTTATGGAGCAAATATAGAGTGGATTTCGCCACTTGGTGCAATAAATTTAATTTTTGCAAAACCAATTGACGAACAAATAGGCGATAGTACTTCTAGTTTCGAGTTTACAATCGGAAGACAATTTTAGTCATATATAATAGCAAAAGGAGTTGGCTTAACTAGCTTTTTAGTCGCTTCTTTTGCTAGTTTAAATGGGCTTTCGCTTTTTATGTGAAGTGTGTTATTTTTGTATCTAAAACTGCATCTATTTTGAGATAGGTTAAGATTTAAATTTCTTGCAAAGCTCAATATAAAACTTAACCATTTTACAATATTTTCATTTGGTAATAATATATTAAACTCTTTTAAGTCACCATTTTTCGGTAATTTATTTGAGTTGGATTTTAGTAAAAGTGCAATTAAAATTTTTTGCTCATGAGTAAAGCCAAAATTTAGATTATTTAGTAAAAAATAGTATCCATGTAAATGATATTGGTAAAAGTTTAATCTCTGTCCAACATTATATAGTTTTGCAGCAATTCTCAATGGATATTTGTATGCTTCATCAATACCATGAAGAGGCGCAAGAGTATCGAAAAGCTCATTTGCTTTTTTGGCTATGTAATTATTGCTTTTTAAATTGTCAACAAATCTATCTTGCATACTTTTAACACTTAAATTAAAATTTTCTGGAAACATATAGTTTTGTGTTCTTAAGAGGTCGCAAAGATAAACTCCTTCTCTAACTCCAGCCCCACTTGAAATAATCTTTTTTGCTCCAAGAGTTTTAATGAGGCTATAAAATATAGCACTTCCTTCTCTTATGGTATCATATCTATCTTTTTTAATGTCAAATTTATTGAGTTTTAGTATGCTTGAGTTTGAAATATTGTATATAAAATCTATATAATCTTTTATATCATAACTAAATCCATGAATGGTTTGAAGAGGATAATTTTGCATACTCATAATAGCGGAGCTTAAAGCCCTTAGTGTACCTCCTATAACTATAATATTATTACTATTAAAATTTGGAGGAATTTCACAAATTACACTATTTATATAGTTAAATAATTCATTGGAGTCTCTTTTTTTGTCAAAAAATAACTCTTTTAATCTCACGGTTCCGAGATTAATTGAAATTGTATCAACGACTTTTCCTTTTTTTATCTTTGCTAACTCCGTTGAACCTCCACCAATATCAATGGTAGTAGCTTCGTCTTGAATATATAATAAATTTGCTCCTGCAATTCCGCCAAAAAAAGCCTCCTTTTCGCCATCAATTACTTTTATATTGATACTTAGTTCTTTTTGTATTTTCGATAAAAACTCATTCTTATTTGGAGCATCCCTTAGTGCAGAGGTGGCAACACATAGGGTCTTTTTACATTTTAGAGCATTTATGATTTGTTTAAACTCTTGTAAACTCTCATATGCTCTTTGCATAGGGATTTTTTGCAAGTAACCATCTGCTTCATAAGCACCTTCACTAATTCTAACTTTTGATTTTATCTCTTTTATTAGATGGAATGCAAAACGGCTAGTTTTTTCATATATGGCCATTCTAACTGAGTTTGATCCAATATCTATTATTGCAGTTCTTTTAGCCATTAGTATTTACTCGTAAGATGTTGATATTTTAGTGTTAGCTCATCTATGCTTTCAATGTTGTCTGGATCGGAAACTATGCTATCAACTGGACATACTGATATACAAAATGGTTCATCATAATATCCAATACATTCAGTACATAAATCCGCTTCTATGTTACAAATTGTTCCCAACTCGTCAATTGCACCATTTGGACACTCATCAATGCAAGCACCACAGCCAATACACTCATTAGTTATCATTAATGACATATTATCTCCAAAATTCTATATTTTAGATATTTATACACTAAAACTGCTTTGATAAAATTTAAATAAGCAAAAATTATGAAAAAATATTAAAGTGCTTTGGTTCGTGGTATGAAAAGTGTTGCAATTGTGCCTTTACAACCATCTCTATTTTTAACACTGATTGTGGAGTTTAGTGCTTTTGCAGCTCCATTTGCTAAAAATAATCCCAATCCAACTCCACTTTTTTCACCAGCTCGCTTAAATGGTGCAAAAATATCAAAATCATCTTTTAGTCCGCATCCATTATCAATGACTTCTATTAAAAATCCTTCATCATTGCCGCTTGTTTTAATTTTGACTACTCCATTTTCTGGAGAAAATTTTATAGCATTTTGTACAAAATTTTGTAGAATGTGAAGCACTAGAGTTGGCTGTGTTAGAGTAGGAAATGCACTTGGTCTAATGTCAAGTTCAATAGTTTTGTTTTCTAATTTTGCTAAAATTTCAAAGTCATCAGATTTTTGTTTTATAAAAGTAACTAAGTCTACAACCATAGGAGGTTTTAGTTGGTCACTTTCTTGTCTTCCTATACTTAAAACAGCACCTATCATCTGATTCATTTCATTGATTGATTTTATATTTTGTTCTATAGTTTTTTTATAATACTCATTATCTCTTGACTTAAGTAAGGTTACTTCATTTTTTGTTTTCATAACAGCTAGTGGAGTCTTTAATTCATGAGCAATGCCGATAAAAAGTTCTGTTCTATATTTTATAAAAGTTTGTACTCTGTCAATTAGTTTATTTAAATTATTTGCTAGTGGCAAAAACTCTATAAACATATCTTTAGTATCTATATGATTGAGATATTTCTCATTTACATTGGCTAGTTTAAAACTTAAAGTTTTGATTGGTGTTAGTATAATTTTTGATAAGATTATACTGAAAAATACAACAACTAAAAATCCAACTATATTTACAATAATAATATCTTTTAATATCTCATCAAGTAAAATTTTTATATAGCTAATATCTTGCTTTAATACTAAAAAATATTTCGGATTATATTCAAGTGGATAGTAAAGTTCTAAATACTCTTTACCATTTTTTTCACGAATAGTTTTAAATTGCATAATAGGTTTTCTGTCTTTTAGAAGTAAAACATTTGTATCTACTATTTGACCTAACTCATTTGGTTTTTGGTATTCAACCCTATCTATCTCTTTTAAGCTTAGATTTTTATGTGCAACAACTGCATGCTCTTGTAAAAATTTGGTTTGAGAAAAATATAAAGAGCTTTTTATATAGTAATATAAAATACAAGAGAAAACCCCAATTAGCACAAAGCTAGATGTGACTAATTGGAAAAATAGTTTAGACCTTATGCTTTTTTCGGAAAACAAAATCTATAGCCTCTTCTTCTAACAGTTTCGATAGTGGCAATATTTAAAGGTTTGTCCATTTTTTGTCTAATCTGGTTAATAGCAACTTCAATTACATTTGGAGTTACGAGCTCTGGTTCTTCCCATATGGCGTCTAAGAGTTGCTCTTTTGAAACGATTTGGTCTGAATGTCTAGCTAGATGAGTTAAAACTTCAAAAGGCTTTCCTTTGAGTTCTATATCTTGACCTTTATAAGTGATTTTTTCCTCATCAGGATCAATTGTTAAATCATCAATCTTAATGACATTTGTTCCACCAAATCTAAGTCTTGCTTCAATTCTAGCAACTAAAACATCAAACTCAAATGGTTTTTTGATATAATCATCTGCACCAGCTCTTAATGCTTTTATTTCACTTGCTTTGTCGTCTTTTGCAGAAAGAACTACAACTGAAGTTCTTGGGGACTTTTGTTTTACTATATTGATTAAATCAACACCATCTCCATCTGGTAGCATCCAGTCAGTTAAGACTAAATCATAATTTCTAATGCCAACATAATATTCAGCATCTTTAAAATTTTCTGAACTATCAGTTTGATAGCTAAACTCTTGTAAACCTTCCGCAATTGTTTTATTTAGTGTTACTTCATCTTCAACGATAAGTATTCTCATTTTATTTTCCCTTAAGTTAATTTAAAAATTGATTGTATCATATTTTAAGCCATATTTCAAGATTTTTTAATAAAAAATTAATATTTTTTTCGCATAGATATACCCGCAACGCAGTTTTTTAGGGCATTTGGCTTAGATACTTTCATGTATATTTTTTTAATTTCAGGATATTTTTGCTTTAATTTTTCTTCCAAATAAAGCAAAGATTTCTCAATTGTGTAAAATTTTTGCTTTTTAAACACCTTTTTTACGAACTTGCTTGTTTTTGCATAATCAATTATAATCTTATCACTATCTTTGCAAGATATTTTTAAATCAATTACAATCTTTTGCTTATGTTCTCTTTCGTATGGCAAAATTCCGATAATACATTTAAATGTTAATTTTTTTATCTCTACTATCATTTTTTATGCAACTTTTGTTTCGCTTCCATTAAATAATCTTACAATATTTGGAATGTGTTTATAACATATTATAAAAGATATTATGATAACAGGTGCATGGTAAGAGTCTGGGTGAATGATAAATGAACCTATAAGAAGTGCCATTAAGCCACCAAGTGATGATAGTGACGAAATTTTTAAACCTTTTGCCAATGCAAACCAAACTATAAAAGCTATCAAAATCTCTAGTGGAAAAAACCACACAAGCACTCCAGCCGCAGTCGCCACACCTTTTCCACCTTCAAACTTTAAATATGGACTAAAGCAGTGTCCTAAAATGGCAAATATTCCCACACTCCATTGTGTCTCCACGCTTAAGCCAACCAGATAGGACAATATAATGACACTAAGACCTTTAAAAGCGTCTAAAAATACAGTTGCGATTGCTAACTTTTTGGCTAATTTTGGATCTTGCTCTTTTAAAACCCTTAAAACATTTGTTGCACCTATATTTCCGCTCCCTGCATTTCGTATATCAGTTTTTGTAAATAGTTTTGCTAAAATAAGTCCAAATGGAACGCCACCTACTAAATAAGCTATGAGATAAAATAAGACATTGATATTTGAAAACATTTCAAAAATAGAGTTTAAAAGATACATAATTTTTCCTTATTAAATTTAAAAAGGACGATTTTAGCAAAATTATCTTTATAGTTTTATTAGCTTTTAATATAAGTTTAGATAGAATCTCCTCCTTAATGCCTATAAAGCTTACAAAATCTCTAAAATAGAGTGCTTTTAGGTAATCCAAAAACACAAGGATTAATCACAATGTATGCGATTATAAAAAACGGCGGTAAGCAGTACAAAGTTAGCGAGGGCGATTTTTTAAAATTAGATAAAATCGACGCTGAGCCAAAAAGTAAGATTGAAGTTACAGAAGTTTTAGCTGTAAATGACAAAGAGTTAAAAGTAGGTAATCCATTTGTAAGTGGTGCAAAAGTTGAGCTTGAAGTTATCACTTCAGGAAGAGATAAAAAGATTGTTATCTACAAAAAAAGAAGAAGAAAAGATTCTAAGTTAAAGCGTGGTTTTAGACGCTCATTTACTCAAGTTAGAGTTACAAAGATAGTAGGATAAGGAGAAGAGATGGCACATAAGAAAGGTCAAGGTAGTACCCAGAATAACCGAGATTCAGCTGGACGAAGACTTGGTGTTAAGAAATTTGGTGGCGAGTTCGTAAGAGCTGGAAATATCATTATCCGTCAAAGAGGAACAAAAGTTCATACAGGAAATAATGTAGGCATTGGCACAGACCATACTATTTATGCTCTAATCGACGGACATGTAAAATTTGAAAGAAAAGATAAAAAAAGAAACAAAGTTTCAGTTTATCCTGCATAAAACCCCTAGACTGCACACTTTTTTTGTGCAGTCTTTTTTAAAATTCTCAAGGATTTATCAATGTTTATAGACCATGTAAGCCTAAGCCTTAGTAGCGGAAAAGGTGGAGCTGGAGCAGTCTCATTTCGTAGAGAAAAACATGTCATTATGGGTGGACCTGATGGCGGAGATGGCGGACGAGGCGGAGATGTTTACTTTCTAGTGGACAATAATACTCACACACTCTCATCTTTTAAAGGTAAAAACCATCTTAAGGCTCAAAATGGAAGACCCGGAGAGGGCAGAAAAAAATATGGAAAAAAAGGCGAAGATTTAATCGTCATAGTTCCTCCCGGAACCCAAGTAATAGATGAAGATAGAAAAGAAGTTTTATTTGATTTAACAAAAGAGGGCGAGAAAATACTATTTTTAAAAGGCGGACTTGGCGGACTTGGTAATACTCACTTTAAAGGTCCTACAAATCAGCGTCCCTCTTACGCTCAACCAGGAAAAGAGGGTAAGAGTGTAAAGGTAAGGCTAGAGTTAAAACTAATCGCCGATGTTGGACTTGTAGGTTTTCCAAATGTTGGCAAATCAACACTCATTAGTACACTTTCAAACGCGACTCCAGAGATTGCAAATTATGAATTTACTACAATCACACCAAAACTTGGACTTGTTGATGTGGGTAATTTTAACTCATTTATCATGGCTGATATTCCTGGTATCATAGGCGGAGCAAGTGAGGGAAAAGGTTTAGGGATACAGTTTTTAAGACATATCCAAAGAAATAGAGTTTTACTTTTTATGCTCGATTTAGCCCACTATGAAGATTTACAAACCCAATACGAAACTCTAAAAAAAGAGGTAGAAAAATTTTCAACCGAGCTTTATAAAAAGCCTTTCGCAATCGCGCTTACAAGATATGATGCTTGCGAAAATCCAAATGAAAAAATAGAAGAGTTTTTAACTTCTTTAAATCTAAAAACAAATGAACCAAAATTTGGAGCAGACAAAGAGATAAAATGTCACTTTTTTGACGATGAGTTTGGAGCGGTTAAAAACGACAATCAGCCTCTATTTATTTTACCAATATCATCAGTAGCAAATGTAAATCTTGAGGCATTAAAGTTTGCTTTAAATGAGGCGATTTTAGAAGAATAATTGATTATAGTGGTTGTTTTTGGCAACCATTATACTTTGCTTAAAATATTTTAAATTTTAAAAAAATCACAAATATCACATTTAAATAGTTTTGAAAGCTTAAATAAATGCAATAAATTAAAATGTTTTCCGTGAGCATTATTTTCCATATTTGCATAAAATCCTCCAGAAGCTTGGCCTATGCTTAATGCTGTCTCTAGTTGACTTAAACCGCTCTTTTTTCTTATTTTTTTTACATTTTCTGATACGGATTTAAAAAATTTCTCATTATCTTCTTCATTAGTAATTTCAGGTAGATTCAACATAAATAATTCCTATAGAAAAGTTTTCTATAAGTATATTTATTGTAAAATTTTGTTTCAAAGTGCTATAGAGATTATTTCTATAGAAATATAAAAAATAATTTATATCAGTTTTGAATTGTTAAAACCTATCTTGATACAAATTATTTACAAAGGACATAATATGGCATACAGTAGAAGTTCATACAGAAGTAGTTCTAGAAGTTCATCTAGTAAGAGTTATAATGGGAAGTCGTATTCATCGGCACGAGCTCATCAAAAAGTGGGTCAAAGTTTTGGTGGTTATACAAAAGTAAAAAATAGTGATGGTAGCTTCAGTATGAAAAAATCTAAATAGATTTTTTCATTTTAACATAAATCAAGATAGGTTCTAAGAGTTTATAGTGCAGGAGAAGATTTAAATGGAGATATTGTTTGTATTTTGTTTAATAGGTGTAATCATTTGGGCAATTATTTATTGTATTGGTGATTTATTTTCTAGGGTATCCAAAAAAATAAAAGGCACTTTAATAGATGATTTGTATGAAATATCATCGTATAGTGCAGAAGAAACTATTGGTTTTACTGGTGAAATTTTAAAAGAAACAAGAAGTGGGATTAAAGATATAGCCGATAAAATAAGAAGCAGAAAGCAACAAAAGTTTAACTAATAATAATTAATTAAAAAATATTGAGTATCTTTGTTTGCATTGCTTATCTTAATTGGTAGTAAATATAAATCCTGAAATACTTAAATTTACACTCAGCTAGGCAATGTTGAAAAAAATTATATACAATTGTTAATATTATCACTTAATATTAACATGTAAAAAACTTGCAAGAAAAATCAAATAAAAATAAATCCTATAAAAAGAAATTTTTAGTTATAATGGTTTATCTAAAAAATCAATATAAAGGCTTTTTTTAATTTTGTATAATTTTACTTTT
>PDWI01009222.1_pt1 | contig 11394 bp, 8 predicted proteins | sample 1430891 | NCBI WGS metagenome assembly PDWI01 (sample SAMN01162508, study PRJNA174530) | Oral metagenome, whole genome shotgun sequencing project. | biome: Marine environment; feature: Marine mammal; material: Swab sample of the gingival sulcus; isolation source: swab sample of gingival sulcus... | reverse complement strand
TCATTCCGATGATCACAGTCATGACCATGCCCATCATCATGGCTACTATAAACACGTTGCCCATCCACACGGCCCACGTACCATGATTGACGAAAATATCTGTCACTGTTTTATGCGTCAAATACCGGATGAAGTGATTGCAGAAGAACGGCGCTTACGAGCAGAACGTGGGGCGGTCGCTTATCGGGATAAGCCACCGCATTAAACGCAGAGGGGTTAGTTACAAGTGGTACCAACACAGGAACGGATTCTGCCAGTATTACTGATACTGATCTTGGATAATTGTGTTGTGGAACCTTTTTTGATCACCCGATAAGTGCGATTCCTGTTACCATCCAGCAAGCCATCGGAACGATAACGAATTAACCAGGTATCAGTTCCTGTACCATTGCATTTCACAACATAGGGGTTACTTGCTTCAGTATTCGAGACAAACAGAATTTCTTCGGTGGCATCAAGATGACCGTCGCCAGTGGTATCAAAAAACAGGGTGGAAGCACCGAGCGAACCATTAGCATCGTAGTCAGTGAAGATAATCCAGCCGTTAGTGAAATCAGCCGCTGCGGTGTCACAGGCTGTTTTTGCAGCGTTACTGGCGCATAAACTGACGGGATAACCGCGTTTTGCTGCTTCACTGCGTACACGATACAGGCTGTTAGCAAACTCGTCGTTCAGCGCATGTACCTTATTTTTTTCCATTAATGACTGCAGATTAGGGGCTGCTACACTGGCTAGTAAGGCGATAATACTCAGCGTGACCAAAATTTCGACCAATGACAGGCCGGACTGACGACGACTATTCATAGGGTTTCCGGGGCTTTTTATTATTTAATTATGAAAATGCTAAAAGCAGGCTTTCACGTCCGATTATACAAAACTGACTGATTAACGGAGCATAAATCAGATGGGTGGTACACAAGCAAGATGAGCAATTGCTTTATGATTGAATTGATGGAAGCCTGCAAAATTATCTGCAGGCTTCCGTTGCAGGTACGCAATGGAGGGGAGTTGGTATTTCCAGTATCAGAGTAAATCTACCACTGAATCGTGACGTTTTTTCGCCCCCATTTCAATGCCTTGCGCCGATCTTTCCCCATGTAAATATCAATTTTCTTTTTCCAGCGTTTATTCATCTTGTCCAGTACCTGGTATTCCCCTTCCAGGCCACTGATCTTTACCTTGTCCTTATGTTTCAGTCCATACTTTTTCAACAGATCCCGTGATACCGCGATGGCCTTCATGCCAGGGCGCAAACGATCCCCCCAGGCCGCAATGTCTGGCGTATTATCCGTTTGTGCCGGTAGTGAATTATAAGCTGTAGCTGTCACCCGTAATTCTTTTACCGACTTTGCACGGCCTCCCTTTGTAGTATTAGCTTGTACCCCAATGGTGAGAGCCAACAATATCATCACAGCAAACGTGCGAATGAATGTAATCATAACAATAACCTTTTAACAAGAAACAGTTTGGTGTTGTTGAATCGCCACAAAACCGACATGCGAAGGACGTTAGTATCAACTTTAATCATCCGCACAACCACAACTATTTCATAGCATTTATTGGGCGTGGCAAAAACCTCGCCACATCCATCGTTGTTAAACTTCTTCTGGTAAATCAGTCACTTTTTCTGCTTGCCGAGCGGTTCGTTGTCGTCAGAATCAGTCAGAAAAAAATCCCTAAAATTCTTCAGAAGGAATAAAAAAATTCACTATATCAACAGTTTATGAATGAAAGATTAACAGGGCTGGCCATAATCACGTTATATGAATTAGTGCTAATATACTGCTGGAGCCTGTTTAAACGGACTTTGATAGGGTAGGATCTGTCGGTCAGATTCTTACTGTTACATCATATATCAACCCAAGTTCTGGTTTTTCCCCATGTATCCATTAATCCGTCTGCTGTCCACCTCTGTCAAAGCCCGTTTTGCTGAAAAAATCAGTATCTTCGATGTCTGCGAGACCCGGTTCCGCTGCCGCCCGTGGGATTTGGATATGTTTATGGAGGTAAACAATGGCCGTCTGCTGACATTGTATGATCTGGGGCGCTTTGATCTGGTTATCCGCAGTAATCTGGTGAACGTGCTGCTGAAAAAGCGTTGGGGTCTGGTGGTGGCTGGCAGCTCGGTCAGATACCGGCGGCGTGTACGTGCCTTTGACAAGGTCACTATGCGTACCCAGGTAGTGGGACAGGACGAAAAATGGACTTATATTGCCCAGTCGATCTGGGTGAAAGGGCGGCCTTGCTCATCGATTTTGCTGCGCACCGGTGTCACCGCAGGTGGCAAGGTGATTACAACAGATGAGGTTGCTGCTGCAATGGAGCTGGAAAAACTGCAACATGTACCGCAATGGGTGGCGGCGTGGATTGCCGCTGATGCGGAACGGGTTTGGCCGCCACAGCCTTGAGTTCAGGTTTTCGGAGCGGAAGATTAAAGAGTCATAAAGTCATTAGCTGTGGATAACTCTGTTAATGAATATTCCGGTGGAATTTATAAAATAATTTTTTTAAAGCTATAAAATTTTTAACAAACTAGATTAACTCTCTGATAAAAATAATATTTATTTATAATTTCACATCCAGACTGAGTAATGATGCTGATCATCTGGTTGTCAAGCGAATATGTTGATAAAAATATTTTATGGAAGCGGTAATCGCCTGATTACTGGGCAGTTCAGGCTAAAGTGGCATAAATTTAACCTTCCTGTTTTCCATACCAAGACAGGCGACGCTGTGCAATGGATCAGTTATGATAAGCGGTTTTATTAATTCGGTTAGCGGTTATGAAACAGTCTGTTCCACGGGTAGGGTTTGTAAGTCTGGGTTGCCCCAAAGCACTGGTGGATTCTGAGCGGATTCTGACACAGCTGCGTTCAGAGGGCTATGAAATCAGTGGCAGTTATAATGATGCTGATCTGGTCGTCGTCAACACCTGTGGTTTTATTGATTCAGCAGTAGAAGAATCACTGGATGCCATTGGTGAGGCACTGGATGAAAATGGTCAGGTCATTGTTACCGGTTGTCTGGGAGCGGACAGTGAAAAAGTTTTGCAAGCTTATCCGAATGTACTGGCGGTCAGTGGACCGCATGCCTATGAAGCAGTGATGGGATCAGTGCATGAAAACCTGCCACCCTTACATGATCCATATACTGACCTGATTCCGCCGCAGGGTGTGCGCCTGACCCCCCGGCACTATGCTTATCTGAAAATTTCCGAAGGCTGTAATCATCGCTGTTCATTCTGTATTATTCCGTCCATGCGCGGTGATCTGGTATCCCGTCCGATTGGCGATGTACTGCAGGAAGCTGAAAATCTGGTCAATGCCGGAGTTAAGGAATTGCTGGTGATCTCACAGGACACCAGTGCCTATGGCGTGGATATCAAATACCGCACCAGTTTCTGGCAGGGTCGCCCGATCAAAACCCACAGCCAGCAATTGGCCGAAGTGCTGGGTAAACTGGGCGTTTGGGTGCGTCTGCATTACGTCTACCCCTATCCGCATGTCGATCACCTTATCCCATTGATGGCGGCGGGCGACATCTTGCCGTATCTGGATATCCCCTTTCAGCATGCCAGCCCCGATGTATTGAAAAAAATGCGTCGTCCGGCTCATGCCGAAAAGGTGCTGGATCGGATTCAGCAATGGCGGAATATCTGCCCGGAAATTGCTATCCGCAGCACCTTTATTACTGGTTTCCCCGGTGAAACTGAACAGGATTTTAACCTGCTGCTGGAATTTTTGCAGGAGGCACAGCTGGATCGGGTCGGAGCCTTTACCTATTCACCGGTAGAAGGTGCGGCAGCTAATGAATTACCCGGCGCTGTTCCTGAGGAAGTCAAGGAAGAGCGCCTGGAGCGCTTCATGGAAACCCAGGCAGCAATCAGTGCCGCCCGACTGGGACAAATGATTGGTAAAAAATTAACGGTACTGGTTGATGCCGTGGCGGATGGTCAGAGTATCGCCCGCAGCTATCGCGATGCGCCGGAGATTGATGGCGAGGTGCTGATTGATGGGGTGGAACTGCCGGTCGGGGAATTTGCCGAGGTAAAGATTACACATGCTGATGAGCATGATTTGTGGGCGGAGCTGGTATAAGCTCCACCCATCATTTCGATTCAGCCTGATTCAGCGGCTGGCAAAATTCCCACGTGCCCCGTAATAAACCCACTTCACCAGTTCATCATGGGCAGTACGGGCTTTGCTGCGAGCCTTGTTATCATTGTGCAGAATCGATACCACATAGGTCTGGCCGTCAGCGGCCTGCACATAACCGGCCAGACCCCGCACATTGCGCAGCGTACCGGTCTTGAAACGACCGCGTCCGGCAATACCGCTCTTTTTCATCCGGTTGCGCAAGGTACCATCCACTCCCAGTACTGCCAGCGAATTCATATAATCATTGCGCCACGGACTGTTATACGCATTCACCAGCATTTCACCGAGACTACGGGCGGAAATCCGTGAAATACGGCTCAGACCGGCACCATTCTCAATGCGTAATTCGGGGAAACGCAAGCCGCGGCTTTCCAGGAAACTACCGATGACCTGTGCCCCATTACGTGGTGTACCCGGCGCACCGGTGCCTTTGGCCCCCATCGATAACATCAGCTGTCGTGCCATGACATTATTACTGTCCTTGTTAATAGTCGTTATAATCTGGCGCAATGGCCGGGAGTGATGACGATAGACCAGCTGTGCCTGTGGTGGTGTAACACCATTACGCAGTTGGCCCTGCATACCTTTACCCATGCGGCCTACCCAGACCTTCCAGAAAGCACCAAACAGATTGGTGTTCAGATCCGCACGCGCTCCGGGGTTGGCAGGCATGCGGTGCGATGAACGCTGCACCCGTTTGGAAAGGTTTTTGAAGCGATAATTACTGCCACGTCCCTGATATAACAAGGCTTCTGGCTGGGCGTTGTAGGCGGCTTTTGACTTGCCATCAAAGGCACCGGGATGACGATAAGGCACATTAAAGTGGCTGATGTCGGTGACCAGATTACCGGCGATATTATTAATCCCCCGGCCGCTGAGTGCCTGTAACAGGCGGTTCAGGTCTGCTTCCTTAAAATCCGGATCACCATAACCCTTGATAATCACATCACCCTGCAGGGTACCGCGTACCACCGGCCCGGCTATGAAAATCTCCGTTGGCCAGCGATAGTTTGGTCCCAGCACACCCAGTGCGGCATACGTGGTCACCAGTTTCATGGTGGATGCCGGATTACGCGGTGTATCCGCCGCCGCTGTCAGTACCGCCGGGCCACGGCCACTGGCTGGACGTACATAAGCACTCATACCGCGTTCAGAAATTCTGCGCAGGCGTAAATTGGCCAGCACCGCTCCCGGCAGGCGCTGTAAACGCCCCTGACCACTGAAAGTATTTGCGGGTGACGGGCGCAAGCTGGCTTGTTGCTGTACCACGGGGCGTGGTTGTGGAATCCGTGCCAGTTGTCTTTGCTGTGCTTGGTGCTGTTGTGCTAACTGCTTTTGTTGCGCCTGACGCTGTTGTACTAGTTGTCTTTGTTGTGCCTGACGTTGCTGCTGTTGGGCTAGACGCTGCTTTTCAGCGAAGGCCTTACGCTGTTCAGCCAGACGATGTTGCTCAGCAGCCTCAGCTTGTTTGCGTTTTTGTTCGGCTTCAAACTTGCGCTGGTAATATAAACGCTGTGCCTGCTGCTTTTCTTCCGCCAGCTTTTGTTCCGCGAGACGCAGTTGCTCAGCCTTGTAGCGCTGGTGATATTTTTCCCGGGCAATGCGTTGTTTTTCCGCTTCATAACGCTGTTGTGCCTCGCGTTGCTGCCGGAGTTTCTGTTGCTTCCATTCTCTACGCTGGGTAGCGGCGGCCTGTTCAGCCTGTTGCATGCGCAGCGTATACTGCTGGGCACCAGCTTGTTCCTGCTGCTCAACAACATAACGGGTCTCAGAATCGCTGTACCCCTCCAGCGGATCTGCCGTTGGCAATGTATTGCTGCTGGTGCGGACATTATTCGTTCCGCAGGCCGCCAACATAATTGAACAGACGGTGATAATACCGGTTCGCTTAACTAACATTTAAAGCCTCGATCTTCATGCATTATTTTTCTTTTGCCAGCCTAAATGGGCTGTGTTTTGATTACAAGCCCCCTGATACAACCCTGACTATTCGCACTGTGCCATAAGTCGATAAACTCGTGATTAATTTCGGGGTAAAATAAGTACTATATTTTCGGATAACAGAATAGAGATCAATACAGGGAATGATAATGATCAGGACAATGACCCGTTACACAACAGGCTATACACGCTGGCTGACAGCGACAATGACTACTTTTGCGTTACTGTTTGCCGCGACCGTACAGGCCGCAGACTGTGAAGCCATCCGGGCAAAATACAGTTGCCCGGCAGAGCAGAAATTTCCGCTGCACCTCAGTTTTGATGATGGCCCGGCTCCGGAAACCGTGGATGTGCTGGCTGCTTTGCGCAAAGAACGGGTGCCCGCCACTTTTTTTGTGCTGGCGGAAAAAATTGATTGCGAGCGCAGACTGCAGGAATGCAAACAGGCTGAACCGGCCAGCGCCACTGATGGCAGCCAGTGTCTTGAATACCGCCAGTGTCAGCTACGGCGCACGATTCTGGATCAGGCCCGGCGGGACGGTCACATGATCGGTTCTCATGCCTATTCCCATCTGCGCTATTCTAGTCTGCCTAAGGAACTGATGAAACGGCATTTTCGTGCTTCCAAACGCCTGCTGAAACCTTATCTGACTACCGAACCAGCACTGTTCCGTCTGCCTTACGGGGATGGCTGGTTCAATCGGCAGGAAAAGCCCCATGTACTGGCGGCGCTGGATGAGATCGGTTTTGTCCATGTTGACTGGCAGCTATCGGCTTTTGACTGGGATACCAAGAACCAGGAGGGCGACAAAATTCTGGATAATGTGCTGAGTCAGGTCTGTTCGCGCAAAAATGGCGGCATCGTATTATTCCATGACGGTATGGACAATCAAATGCATGCCGGACGCACGTTTACCACCGAAAATATTGCCCGCTGGATTCCGGCGATGCGCTGTGTGGTCGATTTCAAGCCGTTGGATTACTTTCTGAAAAACATTAAGCTGAAATGAATGTGACAAAACCATGCCATGATCAGTGTCATAGGAAATTCATGGATTAGGGGCTATAATGGTGCAATGCACAAAAAGTGTAAAATGACATGATGGAAGCACAAGACGATGGGCTGTTCCGGCAATCGTCTGAGTATGGTCTGGGTTCAGAGTAAACAGGGATTTTTACCTTGGCAGAACATGGTTTTTCAAAATGTTGTCTGGCGGTCGGAGGCTAATGGTCTCCACAAAAATATAACAGAGGTATTCAGAATGGGTCACCATTATTTAAATCAGGTGTTTTCTCCGGCGAATGTCGCCGTGTTCGGGGCCAGTGAGCGTGAAAACGCTGTGGGTACCCTGTTGCTGCAGAATATGTTGGCAGCAGAATTCAAAGGTGATATTTATCCGGTTAATCCGAAGCATAAAACTGTGCAAGGTTTAACCTGTTATCCGGATCTGCACAAGATTAATAAACCGGTGGATCTGGCAATCATTGCTACACCTGCAAATAAAGTAATCAATATCGTGCGTGAGTGTGGCGAGGCCGGTTGCCGCGGCGTGGTGGTATTGTCGTCAGGGTTCAGTGACAATGGTGTACGGGGTAAGCGCCTTGAAGCGAAATTGCTGGAGGTGGTGCATGAGTACGGTTTGCATTTAATCGGGCCGAACTGTATGGGAATTATGCGTCCACAGGTGGGGCTGAATGCCACTTTCAGTAAAAATCAGGCCCGGACGGGTAATGTTGCGCTGGTATCACAATCCGGGGCAATGGCAACCGCCATTCTGGACTGGGCAGCCACCCGCCAGGTTGGTTTTTCCACCGTTGCTACGTTGGGTGATGCGGCAGATGTCGATTTTGGTGATGTGCTGGATTATCTGGCGCTGGATCCGAAAACCAGCAGTATTTTACTGTACATCGAAGGTGTACACGATGCGCGTGGTTTTATGAGTGGTCTGCGGGCCGCCTCGCGGATGAAACCGGTGGTGGTGCTGAAAGCCGGACGTTATGCCGAAGGAGCCAAGGCAGCCAGTTCACACACCGGGGCAATGGTTGGCGGTAATGATGCCTTTGATGCGGCGATGGATCGTGCCGGAGTGGTGCGGGTGGGTTCGGTTTCGCAGTTATTTGCGGCGGCTGAAATCCTGTCGTCCGGTATCCGGATTGAAGGCAACCGGTTAATGATCATCACGAATGCGGGCGGGGCCGGGGTCATGGCGACTGACCGGGTGGTGGAAACCGGGGTGAGAATGGCTGAGCTGCCGGATGCGCTGATCAAGCGCCTGAATAAAGTCCTGCCGGCGAACTGGTCTAAAAATAATCCTGCTAATATTCTCGGTGATGCCACGCCGGAGCGTTATGAAGAAGTGCTGGAAATCTGTCTGGAAAACGAGGAAATGGATGGTGTGCTGACCATTCTGACCCCACAGGCGATGACTGACCCGAAAGGTGTTGCGGAAGCAATTGTCCGGGCCAGTGAAAAGAACAAAAAGAATCACAAGAATAAAAAACCGATTCTGGCCTGCTGGATGGGGAACGAGCTGGTGTCTGCCGGACGCGATTGTTTGTCAGCCGCGCGGATTCCCAATTTCCATACCCCTGAAGCTGCGGTGGAGTCGTTCGCTTATCTGGCCAATTACCGTAATAACCAGAAGTTGTTGATGCAGGTGCCTTCCTCCTCCGCTGAACCTTCCAATCCGCCGGATGTTCGTGGTGCCCGGCTGATTATTGAAAGTGTTCTGGCTGACGGACGGAAAAGCCTGTCTACCACAGAGTCACGGGCGATTCTGGCAGCGTTTCGCATTCCGTCATTACCGACCATTCTGACCCGCAGTCCGACCGAGGCACTGGTTGCGGCAGAGTCAGTCGGTTATCCGGTGGTGATGAAAATCAGTTCGCCGGATGTGCTGCACAAATCGGATGTCAATGGTGTGCGGCTGAATATTAACAGCGCCCATACCGTGCGCAGCGTGTACCAGGAATTGCGGCAACTAACGCTGGAAGCGATACCGGATGCCCGCATTGACGGTGTTACTGTGGAGCCGATGTATCGTGGTCATGCCGCCCGCGAGCTGATTATTGGTGTGGTGCGTGATCCGATATTTGGGCCGGTGATCAGTTTTGGAGCCGGTGGCACTGCTGTTGAGGTACACCGTGATCATGCTGTGGTCTTACCACCGTTGAACAGCTATATGATCCGCAAGACGATCAATCGCACCCGTATTGCCCGCCTGTTAAAGAATTTTCGTAATTTACCGGCAATTGATTTCAGTGCGTTGGAAGATGTCATGTTGCGGGTGTCCGAGCTGGTGTGTGAGTTACCGGAAGTGGTGGAAATGGATATTAATCCGCTGATGATTAATGCCGAGGGAGCGGTGGCGGTGGATGCACGCTTTACGGTTGCTTATCCCAAGGGAGCCTCCGGACGTTATGATCACATGGCGATTCACCCTTATCCGCGTGATCTGGTGCGACACCAGCAGCTGGCAGATGGTACTGATATTCTGATTCGTCCGGTTCGTCCGGAAGATGCCGAAATGGAGCAATCATTCGTGCGTAACCTGTCCGGTGAGTCGCGGTATATGCGCTTTATGCAGGCGCTGCGCGAGCTGACACCAGAGATGCTGGTGCGTCTGACGCAGATTGACTATGACCGTGAAATGGCCTTTATGGTGCTAGCACGCGGCAAAAATGGCAAGGATGTTGAAGTTGGTGTGAGCCGTTATGCGATTAACCCGGATCAGAACAGCTGTGAGTTTGCGCTGGTGATTACCGATGCCTGGCAGAATCGCGGCTTGGGTGGCTTGTTGATGCAAGTGCTGATTGAGTCGGCACGGGACAAGGGACTGAGCACGATTATCGGTGATGTTTTGTCGCACAATACTGGTATGCTGAAACTAATGGATCGGTTGGGTTTCGAACGTCATGTCAGTCCGATGGACAGTGGCGTGGTGATCGTGACGAAACGTTTGCGTAGTGGTAACTGAGGGGTTATCCTGCTGAATGGCAGGAGGAGTAACACAATGGTTGAAAGTACAGCTTTATTAACGCGTGAAGATAATAACGGGATTACCACTTTAACCCTGAATCGCCCGGACAAATTCAATGCCTTGTCGGACGAGCTGATTGCAGCAATGACTGATGCACTGGATGCAATCAGGGCAGATGACCGCGTGCGGGTGGTGATTATTAAAGCGAATGGCCGTGCTTTCTGTGTCGGCCATGATCTGAAACAGATGCGTGAAAACAGTGAAGACGACTACATTAATTGTCTGTTCAGTCACTGTGGCGAAATGATGCAGCGCATTGAAGCTCTGCCACAGCCGGTGATTGCCTGTGTACATGCGGTTGCCACTGCAGCGGGCTGTCAGTTGGTCGCGGCCTGTGATCTGGCAGTAGCCAGCAAGAAGGCTAAATTTGCCGTCTCTGGTATTACGCTGGGATTATTCTGCTCGACACCGGCAGTGGCGCTGAGCCGCAATATTGGACGTAAGGCGGCGATGGAAATGCTGCTGACCGGTGATTTTGTTGATGCGGAAACCGCGCGGCAGTATGGTCTGATCAACCGGGTGGTGACGCCGGAAGCGCTGGATAATACGGTGCAGGAACTGGCGGAAAAGATTGCGTCCAAACCGCCGGCGGCGATTCAGATGGGTAAAACCTTATTTTATCAGCAACTGAACAAGCCACTGGATCAGGCTTATGTACTGGCCAGTGAAACGATCGCCCGTAATATGCAGCTGGATGAAACCCTGGAAGGGTTGGATGCCTTTCTGGAGAAGCGTAAGCCGGACTGGTCACGCTAGTCAGTCGGATTTTAAGGAATCTGAAGCAGCCACTGGTTCCGGTCGGAATCAATGGCTGTTTTCACATCATTTTCCAATCAACTAAGCAGCGAGGGAGAGATAGTCTGATCCTTGCAGTGCCTCTCCCGGACACGAAACATCCTCAGCCAATTCCCACCCCGTGTTCCCGCGTGGCATGGAATGTCACTTCCGGCCATTTTTCCTCTGCCATCTGCAAATTGACCCGTGTCGGTGCGATATACACCAGCTCACCGGCGTGATCATAAGCCAGATTTTGTGCAGCTTTGGTCTTGAATGCTTCAAAGCGTTTTTCATTCTCCGAGGTCACCCAGCGGGCAGTCTGCACATTCACAGCCTCAAAAATCGCATCAACCTTGTATTCATCCTTCAGGCGCTGTGCTACCACGTCAAACTGAAGAATACCCACTGCCCCCAGAATCAGGTCATTATTCATCAGCGGCTTAAACAGCTGGGTCGCACCTTCTTCACATAATTCGCCC
>PDWI01009221.1_pt1 | contig 11395 bp, 8 predicted proteins | sample 1430891 | NCBI WGS metagenome assembly PDWI01 (sample SAMN01162508, study PRJNA174530) | Oral metagenome, whole genome shotgun sequencing project. | biome: Marine environment; feature: Marine mammal; material: Swab sample of the gingival sulcus; isolation source: swab sample of gingival sulcus... | reverse complement strand
GATCTCTAGTGTTACAAATGAATAGCAGGTAAATATGTTGTGAGTTTTGTAAATTTGTACTTGACAAGGGTCACTTCATAACAGAGATCTCGCTTTTAATCGCCTGCGCGCTAGGCGCTTGACGAGTTGAAAGTTGAAAGGAAAACCAAAGTCAAAAAACAAATGCAAGACCTTGACTTAAAATCTACCAATGCGTTGGCCGCGCCAACGCTTCAGCGCTTTTTCTTTCCACTGTCCACTTTCTACTTTCCACTTATTAACCCGAGATTTCTCGATTACGCGCTTCGCGCTTCACTCGAAATGACAAAAAGGGACTGCGCTCGAATGAAAAAAAGGGACTGCGCTCGAACTGACAAATAAGGACAACAGATGAAATCATACATTGAAATAAAAGGTGCCAAAGAGCACAATTTAAAAAATATCGACGTTAAAATACCGCGCAATCAATTTGTCGTCGTCACCGGTTTAAGCGGCTCGGGCAAATCGTCACTGGCCTTTGACACCATTTACGCCGAGGGGCAGCGCCGCTACGTCGAAAGCCTATCGGCCTATGCGCGCCAATTTCTCGGTCAAATGGAAAAGCCCGATGTCGAATACATCGAGGGCCTGTCGCCGGCCATTTCAATCGATCAAAAGACGACGTCGCGCAACCCGCGCTCGACAGTCGGCACGGTCACCGAAATATACGACTACTTTCGCCTGCTCTACGCCCGCGTCGGCACGCCACATTGTCATATTTGCGGTCGCGTCATCGAGCAGCAGTCGGTCGACCAAATCGTCGACCGCATTATGGACTTTGACGAGGGCGCTAAAATTCAAATTATCGCGCCGCTGATTCGCGGCAAAAAGGGCGAGCACAAAAAAGAACTTGAACGCTTAAAAAAAGAGGGCTATATTCGGCTGCGCATCGACGGCGAAATCGTCGCCATTGAAGACGATATTAAGCTCAACAAGACGCAAAAGCACACCATTGACATCGTAATTGACCGCTTGGTCGTCAAGCCGGGCATTGCAAAGCGCTTGAGCGATTCGGTTGAAACGGCCTTGCGCGAAGCCGACGGCCTACTGATCGTCAACTTAATCGGCGGCGCCGACTACATTTACAACACGCAGTTTTCGTGCCCCGAACACGGCGTCGGCATCGCCGAAATGGAACCGCGCGCCTTTTCGTTTAACTCGCCATTTGGCGCCTGTCACGCCTGTAAGGGCATTGGCCACTTGCAAAAAATTGACCCCGAATTGGTCGTACCAAATCCGGCGCTGTCAATTGACGAGGGCGCCATTTCGCCATTTGCCAACAGCGCCGAGGGCAGCTATTATTTACAATTAATCAATTCGCTGCTACTGCATCACAAGGCCTCCGGCGCGACGCCCTATGCCGAATTGTCGACCGAATTGCAAAGTGAACTGCTCTACGGCACGGGCCAGCGCGAAATCAGTTTTAGTTACGAGAGCAAATACGGCGCGATACAGCGCAACTATCGCGCGCCCTTTGAGGGCGTCATCAAAAATTTAGAGCGGCGCTACCGCGAAACCAATTCCGATTATATGCGCGCCAAAATTGAACAGTATATGAGCCTTAGCCCCTGTGCCAGCTGTGGCGGTGAACGCTTGCGCCCAGAAGTGCTGGCCGTCACAATTGGCGGTCTAAATATCGCGCAGGTCAGCGAGATGTCAGTTGTCGATTGCCTAAATTTTTTAGAAGCGCTCGACTTAGACGCTCAGCGCGCCATCATTGCCGAACAAATCATCAAAGAAATTACGGCTCGGCTGCGCTTTTTAAATAACGTTGGGCTGGGCTATTTGACGCTGTCGCGCGCCGCCGGCACGTTGTCCGGTGGCGAATCGCAGCGCATTCGTTTGGCGACGCAAATTGGCTCTGGCTTGTGCGGCGTGTTATACATCTTAGACGAGCCGAGCATTGGCCTACACCAACGCGACAACGCGCGCCTGTTACACACCCTGCGCGAACTGACCGACGTCGGCAATACTTTAATTGTAGTCGAACACGACGAAGATACCATTCGCCACGCCGATCACATTATCGACATCGGGCCGGGCGCCGGCGAGCACGGCGGCGAAATTGTCGCCGCCGGCAGCTTGGCAGATATTTTAGATAGCGAACAATCGATTACCGCACAGTATTTATCGGGGCGCCGCCAAGTGCTGATCCCGCGCGAACGACGCCCCGGCAACGGCCACTATCTAACGGTCGAGGGGGCGCGCGAAAACAATTTAAAAGGCGTCGATGTGACATTCCCGCTCGCCAAGTTTATCGCCGTCACCGGCGTGTCCGGCTCGGGCAAGAGCTCGCTGATTAACGAAGTGCTCTACAAGGGCGTCGCAGCGCGCATCTCGCGCGCCAAAGTAAAGCCCGGCAAGCACCGCAATATCGTCGGCTTGGCGGCAATCGATAAGGTCATCGACATCGACCAATCGCCAATTGGGCGCACGCCGCGCAGCAATCCGGCGACCTATACCGGCGTATTTGACTACATTCGCGATATCTTTGCAGCTGTACCCGAATCGAAGATGCGCGGTTATAAAAAGGGGCGCTTTAGCTTTAACGTCAAGGGCGGGCGCTGTGAATCGTGTAAGGGCGACGGCATCATTAAAATTGAAATGCACTTTTTGCCCGATGTGTACGTGCCCTGCGACGTCTGTAAAGGCAAGCGCTACAATCGCGAAACGCTACAGGTTAAGTATAAGGGCCAGTCAATCGACCAAATTTTGGCGATGACCGTCGAAGACGCCCTGCAATTTTTTGGCAATATTCCGCGCATTAAGCGCAAACTGCAAACCTTAAACGACGTTGGCTTGGGCTATATTCGCTTGGGTCAACCGTCGACCCAGCTATCGGGTGGCGAGGCGCAGCGCATTAAGCTGGCCAGCGAACTGTCAAAGCGCAGCACCGGTAAAACGCTCTACATTTTAGACGAGCCAACCACCGGGCTGCACTCGGCCGACGTCGACAATTTAATTCAGGTGCTCAATCGCTTGGTCGACGTCGGCAATACAGTTATCGTCATCGAGCACAATTTAGACGTCGTCAAGTCGGCCGACTACATCGTCGATATTGGCCCCGAGGGCGGCGCCGGCGGCGGCGAGATTATCGCTCTGGGAACGCCCGAAGAGGTCGCCGCTAACGCCAATTCCTATACCGGTCAGTTTTTAAAGCCATTGCTGAAAAAATAGCGGGTCGTTACGTCGCTTGTAGCCCTTGTGTCATCTCGAACGGAGCGGCACGCAGTGACGTGCAGTGGAGAGATCTTTACAAAAGAATTCGTTATTATAAGGGATTTTCAAATGAACTATTATGTTTATATTATCACTAATAAAACAAATAGCACTCTTTATATCGGTGTTACTAACAATTTAGACAGGCGTATCCATGAACATAAAAACAAGTTAGTTGAGGGTTTCAGTAGCAAATACAATTTGTATAAACTAGTATATATGGAAATTTATAATGATATAAATCAAGCGATAGAACGAGAGAAACAACTTAAAAAATGGTCGCGTAGCAAAAAAAATAAATTAATTAGTGACTTTAATCCACAATGGGCTGAGTTGTCAGATTATTAGGCTGAGATTTCTCGATTACGCGCTTCGCGCTTCACTCGAAATGACAAACGGGGTGTCATCTCGACCGCAGCGGCACGCAGTGACGCGCAGTGGAGAGATCTCGCTTTTAAACCCGAGACCCTTCGACTACGGCGCTGGTCGTAAATCAAAGATTTACTGCTCGCGTAAGCAGCCAACTCGGCGTAAGCAGCCAACTCGGGCTGACAGGTTGGCGGCGATTTCTCGGCTCGCTGCACTCTCTCAAAATGACCCAAAAGGGGCTAAACATGCAAAATTTTGCCGAAAAAATTAAAAAATTGCCGAACGCCCCCGGCGTTTACCTAATGAAAGATAAGGCGGGCGTCGTCATTTACGTCGGCAAGGCAAAAAACTTAAAAAAGCGCGTCGCCTCTTATTTTAGGGGGTTTAATAGCCACGCGCCAAAGACGCAATCGCTGGTCGTCAACATCGACGACTTCGAATACATTATTACGTCGACCGAAGTCGAGGCGCTCATCTTAGAGGGCACGCTGATTAAAAAGCATAAGCCGCGCTTTAACATAATGTTAAAAGACGATAAGGCCTATCCCTTCATCGCCGTGACGGACGAGCCCTACCCGCGCGTCTTAAAGGTGCGCAAAGTCAAAAAAGACGGCGCCCGCTACTTTGGGCCGTACAGCAGTGCCTATGACGTCAATCAAACGCTCGACGTCATTCAAAAGATTTTTCCAATTAGAAATTGTAAGCGCGATCTGTCAAAAAAATGGGCGCGTCCTTGCCTAAACTATCATATCAAGCAGTGTCTTGGTCCCTGTCGGGGCGATGTCAGCCGCGCCCAATACGGCGAATTAATCGGCGATATTTTAACCTTTTTAGCCGGTCGTCAAGCTGAATTGCTAAACACTTTGCAGGCCAAAATGCAGCGCGCCGCGGCCGACTTGCAATTTGAACGCGCCGCCCAGCTGCGCGACCAAATACAGTCGCTTAAAAACCTGACGATAAAGCAAAAAGTTTCCAGCGCCAACGACATCGATCAAGACGTCATTGCCGCCTATCACAACGACGAAATGGCCTGTGTGTTTATCTTCTTCGTACGTCGTGGTCGCCTAATCGGCCGCGAACACTTTACCTTTGACAAGTCGACAATCGACGACAGGGCGCAGTTAATCGAGCAGTTTATCTTACAATTTTATGCCGGTACGGCCTTTATTCCGCGCGAAATACTGGTTTCTGACATGGCCGATTTAAGCCTTTACGAAACTTGGTTGGCCGAAAAGCGCGGCGCCGCCGTGCGCATTCGTCGACCGCAGCGCGGCGACAAGAAAAAACTGGTCGATATGGTGTTGCAAAATGCGACCGATTATTTAGATAAATACGTCGACGCCGAATTGCGCAGTCGCCAGCTGGCTGAATTGCGCACTGAACAGTTGCGCACTGCGCTGCAGTTGAAACAGCCGCCGACGCGCATTGAAGCCTACGATATTTCCAATATTATGGGAACCTTTTCGGTCGGCTCAATGGTCGTCTACGAAATGGCCGCCAAAAAGCGTAGCGATTATCGGCGCTTTAAGGTTAAAACTATCGAAGGCCCCAACGACTACGGCAGTATGATGGAAGTGCTCTACCGCCGCTTTAAGCGCGGCGCGGCGGCCAAACGGGGCCAATCGACTTACTTTGGCTTCGATAAGTACCCCGATTTAATTTTAATCGACGGCGGGCGCGGCCACGTTTCGGTTGTCAAAGATGTTTTAAAAGCGCTAAACATCGATATTCCGGTCGCCGGTTTGGTCAAAGACAAAGCGCATAAAACCGATCGCTTATTTTATGAGGGTCAATTTCATCAATTAAACAGGCGCAGCGAATTGTATCGTTACTTATACGACATTCAAGAAGAAGTGCACCGCTTTGCGATTAGCTATCACCGCAGTTTGCGCGACAAGCAGATGATCAATTCGCAGTTGGACGACATCGCCGGCATCGGCGCCGTGCGCAAGGCCAACTTGCTAAAGCACTTTAAGACAATTGACAAAATAAAACGGGCATCAGTTGACGAATTGGCCAGTGTGGCCGGCATGAGTCGAATAGCGGCGCAGGCGGTGCGCGATTTCTTTGCTGGCAATTGACGGCGACCCAATGATTTAACACAAACATAACATTACTTTTCTTTAACTGGTGTATAATTTAAGTAGTTGCTGTAAGTTGAAGGAGTTGGCGATGTATAAGGTATTAGTCATTGAAGACGATGAAAATATACGAGAATTATTAGAGTATAATCTCACCGAAAATGGCTATCAACTGCGTCTGGCAGAAGATGGTAAATCTGGACTTGCGTTGGTTGATACATTTTCGCCCGATTTAATCTTGCTCGATCTGATGATACCCGAACTGGATGGTATCGAAGTTTGCAAGGCGGTTAAGGGCAATCGCCAAACCGCTCATATTCCCATTATTATGCTCACCGCCAAGGGCAGTGAAACTGACAAAGTATTGGGTCTAGAATTAGGCGCCGACGATTACATGACAAAGCCCTTTAGCGTCAGAGAATTATTGGCCAGAATAAAGGTTGTAATACGGCGCACAGAGCAGAAAGCCGACCAAAAATCCGATGTTTACTGGCTAGAAGACCTCAAAATTGACGTCGGCCGCCATGAAGTGTCGCGCCGCGATCAAAAGTTTTATTTGACATTAAAGGAATTTGACCTGTTGCACATGTTGGTCAAACATCGCGGCAAGGTGTTGAGTCGAGAATTTCTGTTAGATGAAATATGGGGTTATCAGTATTTTGGAGAGACCAGAACAGTTGATGTTCACATTCGCTACCTGCGCAAGAAAATAGAAACGGCTGACCATCGCTATATCGAAACGATACGCGGCGTTGGTTATAAGGCAAAATGAGTGATAAAAACAATCTGTCAAAGGTTGTTTTTTTATTTAACAAATAGTTAACACGTCTCTAGTTTGTATTTAACAGTGGGCTGTTACACTGTTAGTATCAGCGGGATTGAGAGGAGGACATATGCGAAATGGCGATGTTCACGCGCAGATAAAGCATAATGTAAATAATAAAAGTCAACTGATTGCAAAAATGATGCCAGCGATTTTGGCGGCAACTGCTTTGCTATCCGTCTTGGTAACGCTGGGAATTGTCATTACGCTGTTAAGCGATGCCGTATATTTCTTTAAAGCAGTTAAATTGAGCGAAGTGTTTGGCAGCGAGCTACGACCGCTCAGCGCCGAACCGGCCTTTGGCTTTTTGCCAATTATTAGCGGCACTTTTTTGACGTCGCTGATCGCCATTGCGGTGGCATTTCCAATTGGCTTAGCGGCCGCTATTTATCTCAGCGAATTTGCCAGCGACGCGCTAAGGCGTATTCTAAAGCCCATATTGGAAGTATTGGCGGGCATACCGACTATCGTTTACGGATTTTTCGCCTATCAGGTGATGACGCCCTTGTTGATGAATTTGCTTCCGCAATTGGCACCTAAAAACGCATTGAGCCCGGGCATTGTAATGGGCATAATGATCGTTCCGATGATTGCTTCATTGTCGGAAGACGCCTTGCGCAGCGTGCCAAATGCGCTGCGCGAGGGAGCGTTTGCATTGGGCGCGACAGATTTTGAAGTGGCCTCAATCGTCGTTTTGCCGGCGGCAATTTCCGGTGTCATCGCCTCGGTTGTCTTGGCAATTTCAAGGGCGATTGGCGAAACGATGATCGTGACGATCGCCAGCGGCAGCGCCAAACGATTAACTTTTGACGTTACGCAATCGATGCAAACCATGACGGGTTATATTGTCGAATTTACCAGTGGCGATGCGGCCAGCGGCACAATTGGTTATCATAGCTTGTACGCCGTCGGGCTGATGCTATTCACTTTTACACTGATTATGAATTTAATCGCCAAGCAGATAGCGCACAAATATAGAAAGGACTATTAAATGAACCATACGCTTGCCGACAAAACGACATTTTTAGCAAAGCGGCCGTCGCGCCAAGCGGCGACTTGTAAGCAGCGCACTATCAGCGATAAATCAATTGCACAGCGCGTGTTTTTTAGCAAAGTGGTCAATCGCCTATTTTTGTTAGCCACTTGTTTGGCGCTGCTCGTCTTAGCCGTGCTAATATTTCGCATTCTGTCAGATGGGCTCAATTTTATAAATTGGCGCTTTTTGACGACGACGTTGTCGACAAAAGTCGAAAAAGCCGGCATTGTCGGTGCGATTATCGGAACAATTGGGCTTATGCTAATCGTCGTTCCGGTCACATTAGTCATTGGCGTCGGCACGGCGATATATTTAGAGGAATATGCGACAAAGGGGTATTTTGAAACATTTATTAAAACCAATATCTCCAATTTGGCGAGTGTGCCGTCCATTATATTTGGACTGCTCGGCCTGGCCGTATTCAGTCGTTTTTTAAAACTCGGTTCGAGCATACTGGCCGCTGGCTTAACGCTTTCGCTATTGGTGCTGCCAATTATTATCGTCGCCAGTCAAGAAGCCATTAAAGCCGTGCCGAGTTTTCTAAAGGAAGCGTCTTATGGACTAGGTGCCGACAAGTGGACGACAATCAGGCAAATCATCTTGCCAATTGCATTGCCCGGCATTTTAACCGGTGCCATTTTGGCAATTTCGCGCGCCATCGGCGAAACGGCGCCGCTAGTTGTACTGGGTATCCCAATGCTCATTATTAAATTGCCGAACAGTTTAATGGACAATGCGACGGCATTGCCAATTCAAATATATTACTGGACACTCGATTCGGTATTGAATGCCCAATACGCCAATTTGGCGGCGGCCACAATCATCGTTTTAATGGCGCTATTGACACTGCTAAATGCAGCGGCAGTCATTATACGCAATAAAATTCAAAAGCAGTATTGAGGAGGAAAAATGAAACAAGATTGGCAAAACGACGTCGTATACGACGTGCAGGCATTAAACCTTTGCTACGGGCAAAAGCGCGTTTTAAAAGACGTCAACTTAAAAATTTTAGAACGCGAAATAACGGCGATTATCGGGCCGTCTGGCTGCGGCAAATCGAGCTTTATAAAGTCGCTTAATCGCATTGTCGACATCAGCAAGGACGCTAAACTAAGTGGCAAAATTTTCTATCGCGGCAAAGATATTTTTGATCGAACACTTCGGGTTGAAGCGTTGCGCAGCAATGTCGGCATGGTCTTTCAAAAACCCAATCCGTTTCCCAAATCGATTTACGACAATGTAGTTTACGGGCCCAAAATTCACGGCGTGCGCGATAAAAAAACACTCGATCAAATTGTCGAAACGTCGCTAAAGGGCGCCGCTTTATGGGACGAAGTTAAAGATCGACTGCGCACAAACGCCTATGCCCTATCGGGCGGCCAGCAACAGCGGCTTTGCATTGCGCGCTGTCTGGCGGTGCAGCCCGATGTCATTTTAATGGACGAACCGACATCGGCGTTAGACCCGATTGCAACGGCTAAAATTGAAAACTTAATCGAACAGCTAAAGCGCGATTATACGATTGCCATTGTAACCCATTCTATGCAACAGGCGGCGCGCATTTCAGATAAAACGGCCTTTTTCCTGATGGGTGAATTAATCGAATACAACGACACCGCAACGGTCTTTAACGAGCCGAGCGATCGACGCACGGCCGATTATATAGCGGGTAAATTTGGTTAAAGCAATCATTGGCCGCGCCGTAGTTGACGCACAATAGTTGCGCAGCGGCCAGCTATTTTGACGATTAAAAATGACGAGGAGGTCAACGTGAAAAAAATTAAATTGATAGCACTATTACTAATGGCATTTCTGCTAATTGCCTGTCGCGCATCCGATCTAAAACCTGATGATCTAGCGGCGGGCGATGCCGCGCTAAGTGGCGCGGTTATCATCGATGGTTCCGGTACCGTTTATCCATTGATGGCCAGTATTGCCGAAGCTTATATGGTAGACAAACAGCCAGCGGTCAGCGTTCAGGTAGGCCGTTCTGGGTCAAGTGCCGGGTTCAAAAAATTTGTGAAGGGTGAAACCGATTTTTCAAATGCGTCGCGTCAAATCAAAGACAGTGAAAGGCAGCAGTTTGAAGCAAACGGCTTTGCGGGCGACCAATTGCTAGAAATCAAAATTGCGCTCGATGGTCTGACAATAGTAATTAATAAAGAAAATGATTGGGCCGAGAATATGACGCAACAAGAGGTCGTAGCCATGTATACTTCGGGCGCATATCGCGCCGACGATAGAGTAAAATGGTCAGATATTCGCAGCGAGTGGCCAAGTGATGAAATACACTTTTACGGGCCAAACGAAAACCATGGCACATTTGAGTTCTTTTACGAGCGCATATTAGCAGAGCAACCGCTCGTCAAAACGGCCAATTTGCAACAAGAGTACGCCACCTTGGTCGATTTAGTTTCAAAAGATAAAAATGCCATCGCGTTTTTCGGCTACGGTTATTACGCCAGCAATCAAGCTAAAATTAAGGCGGTCGCGATTGATTTTGGAGCGGGTAATATCGCACCTACTTTAGATACCATCGGCGAAGATTTGGCATATAAAAATTTTACCAGACCGGTCTTTAGCTATCTCAATTTAGCGCATGTTGAAAACAGCCCGCAACTGCTCGACTTTGCCAAGTTCGTCGTATCAGAAGAGGGCGCCGCACACTGGGCGGCCGAAAATGGCTTTGCGCCGCTGCCAGCAGAGGTCTATCAGTCTTATTTAGACCAATTAAATGCACTTCAGTAAGCGGTTGATTGTTTTGATAAATATCCGCTTTTCGCGATTGAAACGAAAGCGTTTTCGCTCACCTCGTCGGGCTGGCGTAATTTTTTAGGAGGGTATGCTACGCTAAAAAAGCCGCGCCTGGTCGTAAATCAAAGATTTACTGGCGCTGGTCGTAAATCAAAGATTTACTGCTCGCGTAAGCAGCCAACTCGGCTAAGCAACCGACTCGAAATGACTGGGCGCACGATTGTCAGCGACGCCAGCGCGATAGATAGCCCTTTAATGGCTGCGCGTACTTGGCGCGTAGGCGCGTTACAAATAATTTTCGTAGGCCGTTGCGTAAAAGCTGCCAACGGCGGCTTTAGCGAGGACCGGGCTGCTTGGTCGAGCAGCAAATGCTTGCATTTGCGACCAGACGCCTCCCGTAGCGTTAGCATAAGGGCTGCGATAAATTCCACCACTGCGCCGTTTACGCGGCCACCGTAGCGCAGACGTAAAGGGCTGTCACAAAAAGCGCCAGTCGCGTTTCAATCGTCGAGAAATCTCGGCTTTAAAATCAACTTGTTAGTTGCCATATTATTTTGTATAGTATCGCCGTCGACATGGGTATAGGCATTATGAGGAGCGAAAATGAAAAAGAGAATATTTATCTCATTCACACTTTTGATAACCATATTGATGGCGGCCTTTGTCTTTTTTATCAACCGTAGTTTATCTGAAACGATACGGGCGCAATACGACAGGCAGTTTCAAGACGAACTCAATTTACTGGCATATTTACTAGATGATGACGATGCAAGCCACGCTCAACTGATAGCCTATGCGGCCGACAATAAGCAATCAGACAATGTGCGTTTAACGCTGATTAATTCCACTGGCAAAGTGCTCTATGATAGCTTTGAAGAAGCGCTTAAAATGGATAATCATCTGAACCGTCCCGAAATTGAGCAGTTGCTGTCTGGCGCGGCTTATGGCAGTTCAACCCGCTATTCAAATACCTTGGCAGAAGATTATATCTATGTTGCCAAGCGCGTTAAGTGGCAAGGCGATTATCTGTACCTAAGAATTTCTGCACCGTTGACCGAATTGTCGCAGTTAAATCAAAGCAATATAAAGCTGGCG
>PDWI01009220.1_pt1 | contig 11395 bp, 9 predicted proteins | sample 1430891 | NCBI WGS metagenome assembly PDWI01 (sample SAMN01162508, study PRJNA174530) | Oral metagenome, whole genome shotgun sequencing project. | biome: Marine environment; feature: Marine mammal; material: Swab sample of the gingival sulcus; isolation source: swab sample of gingival sulcus... | reverse complement strand
AGGTTAAACTAAAAGGACTAACTCCTGTAGAGTACAGAAATCAGTCCTTGAGTTTTTAGCTATTTAAGAAACCGTCCAATATTTGGGGTTCATATCATGCATACGCCCGATATTATATTCATAGACCTTATGCTTTAGAAAGCATATCCCCCAGTTTGTTAAGATGTTTTATAAATACTTTGGCAAACTCTTCAAATTCATTTTGATTATTTTCAAAATTAGCCCTTTATATTTTTATTATTATCGTTCGCTTAACGCCTGTTTCATTCTCGTTAATGGTTTCGTTAAGTATTGAAATACGGTTTTTTCACCTGTTTTAATATCAACTGATGCAATCATACCTGGAATAATAGGTAACTCTTTACCATTTTTATCCGTCATTTTACTATCATTAGTACGAACAATCACTCGATAAAAAGCATCATTAGGATTTAAGTTTAACTCACTTGGTCTTTTCGTATCTCTTAAAGCTCCAGAACTTAACAAGGTAACTTCTCCATCAAGCCCACCATATAACGCGTAATCGTATGCCGTAATTTTAACAATCGCTTTCATACCTGGTCGTACATAGGCGATATCTCGAGGACTGATATAGGCTTCAACAAGTAACGTTTCATCAACAGGTACAATTTCCATAATATCTTGACCCGCTGAAATCACACCACCAATGGTATTGATGCGAATATTTTTTACTATTCCCTTAAGGGGGGATTTTAACTCTGAATGAGCAACAACATCTTCAGATCTCTTAATATTTTCTTGAATTTGAGCAAGTTCAGCTTCCACTTTCACTAACTCATTACTAGCTTCAGTTTTATAACGATTACGTCTATCAACTATTTCTAATTGTAATTTTCCAGCTTCTCGTTTTTTACTTAAAAATTCAGTTTCAGAATAAGCACCTTTATCAACTAAAGGAGCTATTATTTTTATTTCTTCATCTAAAAGAGCTTTATTACTTTCTAAACTTGCAATAGATTGACTTAACGATCTTTGTTTAGATTTATAAGCTAATGTTTCTCTTTCAACATATTCTGCTGGAATATCTTTTGGAAAAATAAGTCTTTTTCCATACGCTTGTGCTGAAAGTCTTACAATAACAGCTCGTAAATTATCTATTTTTGCCTGACTTTCTCTTAATGTTGCAACACTTCTTGTATTATCAAGTTTTAAAAGAACTTGCCCTTGTTCAACAAGATCACCTTCCTTAACAAGCATTTCACTTAATGTACCAGGATCTAAAGACTGAATAACCTGCTCTCTTGAACTTGGAATAATACTTCCCTGTCCTCTGCTTACTTCTTCTAAAGTTGCATTATAAGACCATACTAATGCAGCTATAGCAAGAGAAACTAAAAGGATAATAGTCCAATACATACCTTTATGTTCTTCTTGTTGCATTGCTGCGTGAAGATCATTTACTAAATGAAGATCTTTTTTATTTAAACCTTTATTTTTCATCTTTGTTTACTTCTTTTGATTGTTCTTTCATTTGCTTATGCTCTATAACTTTTTTTGTTGATTGAGCTTTTGACTGTTGATCATTTTGATTAAGCTGCTGCAATACTTTATCACGAGGTCCGTCCATAATAACTTTACCCTCATTTACTACAACAATACGATCAACTATTTGCAATACTTGTGGACGATGAGTTACCACAACTAATGTTTTACTTTTTGCCCAATTATGTATTGCTTGAAGAGCTTTAATTTCACTCCCTTGATCAAGACCTGTTGTTGGTTCATCTAAAAGTACGACTTTTGGATCTCTCAAGGTCATTCTCGCAAGAGCAATAATTTGTTTTTGCCCTCCAGAAAGACCTAAACCATCTGCACCAATAGGCATATCAAGCCCTGCTGGGTGATTTTGAATAAATTTCAGTAGGTCAAATCTTTCTAATGCACGTAACAAGTCCTGATTACTTGAAAAACCGTCCATTCTAGCAAGATCTAAATTCTCTCGTAATGTTCCTAAAAATATATGAGGTTTTTGTTCAAGCAATAATACTTGATTTCTTAAATATGAAGGATCAATTTGTCTTAAATCAACATCATCTAAAGTAATATTTCCAGCTGTTGGCTCATATACTCCGAGACCTAATTTTAACGCTGTTGATTTACCACTTCCTATTTTACCTAAAATAGCAACTTTTTCTCCAGCTCTAATACGCAGATTAAATTCTGCTAATGCAGGTTTAGCATCTTTTGTATAACCAAAACTTACATTATTAAATTTAATATCTCCTTTTGTATTATCAAAAGTAATATATTGACGATTTGGATCACGTTCTATAGGACGCTCTGCAATACCATTTGCTCCTTTTAAAGCAATCATTGCTTGTTGAAATCTCACCGCAAGACCTGCAATTTGTCCCAGTGGTGCTAATGCTCGACCTGATAAAATTACTGATGCAATCAATGCCCCCATAGTAATTCTATCTGCTGGATTTTCAGCGTGAATTAGATAAGTTCCATATAAAACTAAAAATACCGTATTTAACTGTTGCAAACTCTGCGTGATAAAAACTACGAAATTACTAATATCTTTTACTTTCATTTGAGATTTTGCCGTTTTTGCTGTGTAATTATCCCAACGAGTTTGAGCCCAGTTATAAGCATTATTCGTTTTTAATGTTTCAATACCATCAATTGCTTCAACGGCTAATCCTTGACGCTGCGATGATTCTTTCATTGATTCATTGATATATTTACGCAGTGGAAATTGTGCTAAAAGACCAATAATAATAACTGTTGGAATTAGAATACCTGGGACAATTATCAACTTACCCGCAATCATCCATAATACTGATAAAAATAATAAAAGAAACGGTAAATCAACTAACGTTAAAAGACTTGCTGATGTCATAAACTCACGAACTGATTCAAAATCTCTTAAATTACTTGCATAAGATCCTGATGAGGCAGGACGTTCTTGTAACCTAAGTCCCATAACTCGTCTAAATAAAGCACTACTAATAATTAAGTCTGCCTTCTTACCAGCAATATCTGTTAATCTTCCTCGAATGATTTTAGCAAGAAATTCAAAACTAATAGCAATGAATACCCCAATAGAAAGCACCCATAAAGTATTATATGCTTTATTTGGAATTACCCTATCATAAACATTCATTACATAAAGCGAACTTACTAACGCTAAAAAGTTAATCAAAAATGTTGCTATCATTACTTGATAGTAATAACCTTTAAAACGCCAAATTACTTTTACAAACCACGCTTTAGGTAAATGATACTCTGGTAGTTCGCTACGAATATCAGCATCAACTTTAGGTTTAATAAACCAACAATAACCAATATATTTTGATTCTAACTCTTGCTCATTTATAGTTTGCTTTATGCCATCTATTTGCTCAATTTCATACTGAACTTGATCTTCTTCGTCTGTAAAAATATTAGTAATAACAACCGCTTCTTCATTTTGCAAAAGAGCAACAACTGGTAATGCTAATGAAGGAATTTCACTTAATCTACGTTGAGAAATAGTGTTTTCAAATCCTTCACTTTTTAAATATTCACTTAACGAATTGAAGTTTATTCTCATAGCTTTATCACGTTGTAAATGTGAAGTGATAGTAGCTACTGGTAAATGATTTCCTACTAGCTTAGTAAGTAATGATATATTTTCTATAATAAGTTTCATAATTATCTTCTAAATGAAAGGTTATCAGCAACCCACATTCTTATTTTTCCTTGTGAGTGTAAATAATTTAAAATTGCTTGATTGATATTAAATTTAGTATCAATATAGTAAAGATCAACATCTTCTCTATCATTTTCAGCATTTAATACATCAAGTAATGACTTACGACCTACCTTAAATTGTAATTTGTAATAATCAGCAACTTGAGCATTAGCTTCTTTTTGACGCTCTAAAATTGATAACTGTTTATTTCCTCTTTCGATGTTAATTAAAGCCATTTTAGCAGTTTCTTTAGCTTCTCTTTTTATTTTTTTAAGACGAATACTTGCAATATTTTGTAAACTATTTTTTTCTCGTAAATTATAAGCAGATCCTAAATCAAAGGTATTCCAATTAAGCTGCACTGTTAAACTTTGATCATTTAAGTCTGCAGTACCAACTAAATCAATCGCTGGTAATAATTTAGAAATTTCAGCTTTTGCTTCATAATCTTTAAGCTTTATATCTGATTGTTGAACTAAAACACTTGGATTTGAGTCAAGTGTTTCTACACCTTTATACTTTCCAACTAAATTTTCTTTTGTAATATCCTTGAAAGGTTCTATAAGATCATCTACTGTTAATTTATTATTAACATATTTAGATAACGCACTTAAACTTGTTTCTAATAAACGTTCTTGTTCATTAACTTTTTGCTCTACTACAATTCTTCTTGATTGAGATTGAACTAGCTCCGAACGACGCCCTCTATCTTGTCTTACAATCCCTTCAAGATCATTAGAGAGATCTGTATGTCTTTGTAATGATAGTTTTAATACATTAATTGAATCTTTTGCTTTTAATGCTTTTAGATATAAATCAACAATGGTAAAAGCTAATTGTTCTTTTGTTTCTTCTCTTTTATTATTAAAATATTCTTCTGTTGCTTTCCCTTTTTTCGATTCAATTGCAATAGCAGGAATTGATAATAAATTAAATCTTACTTCAGCTCCAACATTAAAGCGATCTTTTAAATCTTTCACATTTTTTGATTTATCTTTATGATGCTCAAGAGCTAAAGCATTTCCTACTAAACGAACAGTTGGAAAATATCTTGATAATGCTTGACCTGATCTACTATTAGCAGCGACTAAATCTGCCGTAGATTCTAAAACGATAGGATCATTTAATAAAGCATAATTTACGATAGAAGGTAAATTATGCGCATTAGCGATACTACCAAGCCCTAATAATGCTAATGTTGATAACATTTTATATTTAGGGAAATAATGTGAAGATTTTTTTTTCATATAAATCCTTTGATTTTTTAAGAATAGAATAATATCGTTATTCTACTCCTTAAATATTTTTTTTTCAACCAATGAAATATTATTTAACTTTTTTAAAAAACACTAATAATATTCCGTTTTATTGCATTAAGCTTTTATTTTTAATAAAATACTGTTTTAAGAAGCAAATAATGAGGTTTTATGTCAATCAAAAAAATAGCAGTGCTAACTAGTGGCGGTGATGCACCAGGTATGAATGCAGCAATTCGTGGAATTGTTCGTTCAGCAATAAGTGAAGGTTTAGAAGTTTATGGTATTCAAGATGGTTATTATGGTTTATATCACGATAAGGTAATCAAGCTTGAACGTAGTTCAGTATGTGAAAAATTAAGTCGTGGCGGTACTTTCCTAGGCTCTGCACGTTTTCCTGAATTTAAAGATCCTGAAGTTCGCAAACAAGCAGTAAAAACACTCGAAAAACATAACATTGATGCGTTAATCGTTATCGGTGGTGACGGTTCTTATATGGGAGCAAAACTGATTACAGAAGAATTTGGTTACCCTTGCATCGGTTTACCAGGTACCATTGACAACGACATCGCAGGAACAGACTACTGTATTGGTTATCAAACAGCATTAGAAACTGTTTTAACAGGTATTGACTATTTAAGAGATACTTCAACATCACACCGTCGTATTTCATTAGTTGAAATTATGGGACGTTACTGTGGTGATTTAACCATTAACGCAGCAATTGCAGGTGGTTGTGATTATATCGTAACAGCAGAAAAAGAATTCAATAAAGAAGACTTAATTAAACATATTCAACAAGATTTAGAAAATGGTAAACGCCATTCAATCGTAGCAATTACAGAACATAAATGTAATGTTTATGAACTTGCAAAAGAAATTGAAGCAAGATTAGGCAATGAAACTCGTGCAACGATTTTAGGTCATATTCAACGTGGTGGTTCACCTTGTGCATTTGACCGCATTTTAGCATCTCGTATGGGAGTTTATGCTGTTGATCTATTACTTCAAGGACACGCAGGACGCTGTGTGGGTATCCAAAAAGAAGAATTAGTTCATCACGACATTATTGAGGCGATTAACACAATGAAACGTCCATTTAATGAAGAACTATTTGCTATTGCGAAAAAATTATTCTAAAAAAGAATATTAGTTAAATAAATTTTAAATATTAAAAATCCCTGAAAACTATTAAATTTCAGGGATTTTTTATACGCAAATTAAAAACTAATTCTAATGATATTCTAACTAAATAGTTAAATCACACTAAAATTAATTTATAAATATTCTCGTTTACTTGAAAACATTACTTTATTAAGAACTTTTTCAACTGATTTTTCAAATTGCAAACCAATTTTCTCTAACAGATTTTTTTTCTTCTTACTGTGATGTTTCACTGCAAAAACTTCTTGCTCTTTAACCGCTTTTAAAATGATGTCATCGCTAATTCCAATTTCATCAACTAGCTGTAATTGTAAAGCATCTGTGCCATACCACGCTTGCCCTGTTGCTACTTTTTCAATGTCTAATTGTGGGCGATATTTACTCACTAATGATTTAAAAAGACTATGAATATCACGCAATTCTTCTTTAAATTTCTCTTTTGCCTCAGGGGTGTTTTCACCAAATTGTGTAACAGTGCGTTTGTGTTCACCTGCGGTATAGGTTTCAGCTTCAATACTATTTTTTTTCAATAGATGGTGAAAGTTAATCACTTCGGCAACCACGCCGATTGAGCCTACTACGGCAAAAGGAGCTGAAATAATTTTATCAGCAACACAGCTCATCAAATAGCCACCACTTGCAGCAACTTTATCAATTACTACGGTAAGTTTAATATTTCGCTCTTTTAAGCGAACTAGCTGACTTGATGCAAGTCCGTATCCGTGAACTACGCCACCAGGGCTTTCAATTTTCAAAAGTACTTCATCAATTTCAGGACGAGCAACAGCTATCACAGCATCAATTTCCTTGCGTAAACCTTCGGTTTGAGCTGCCATAACATCGCCATTAAAATCAATCACAAACAAACGAGATTTATTTTCTGTTTCTTTGGTTTTATTTTCTAAATTTTCTTTTAAATCACCATTTTTAGAAAGTTTTTTAAGATTTGCTTTTTCTTCTTTTGCTTTGGCTTTTTTCTCTTTTTTCTCAATTTTCGCCTGAGCTTTTAATTCTTGTTTTGACAAAAAAGAATGATCAACAGCTTTTTTAAGCTCTTCTTCTTCATCTTTATACTCTTTGGTAATATTGATAATTTCAATACCTTCATCATTATCGTTTTCTCTTTTTTCTTTGAGCAACAGCATTACCGCTCCTGCGGCAACAGCAATGATAGTTGCTAATTCAATGATGAAAATACCGTATTGCAGTAAAATTTCTTTCATAGTAAATCCTTTTAGGTTTGTTAAGCGGTCAATTATAACAGATTTTTTACAAAATCAATATGTTTTAGAGATCATTTAACGCTAAAACATCAGTCATATCAAAAAGCCCTTTTTCTTTGTCATTAAGCCATACGCCAGCACGCAATGCACCTTTAGCAAAAGTCATTCGAGAGCTTGCTTTATGAGCTATTTCTACTCGTTCGCCTTCGTCTAAAAACCACGCTTGATGTTCACCAACTACATCGCCTCCACGAATAGTTGAAAATCCAATTTCACCCTTTTTTCTTGCTCCAATAATGCCACCTCGGCTAAAAACTCCATCTTTTTGTAAATCTTTGCCAAGAGTTTTGGCAATATGTTCGCCCATTGAAAGAGCTGTGCCTGATGGAGCATCAATTTTTTTATTATGATGAGCCTCAATAATTTCAATATCGCAATCATTCATCACTTTTGCAGCTTTTTCAAGTAATTTGAAAACTAAATTTACGCCAACGCTGTAATTACTCGCAAATACAATAGCTGTTTTTTCAGCAGCTTTTGTAATCATTTCTTTTTGTTCTTGATTGAAACCCGTTGTGCCTATCACCATTTTTTTACCTAATTTTTGACAAATTTCAAGCGTTTTTAAGGTAGCTTCAACGGTGCTAAAATCAATAATAAGATCACATTTTGCCATAATTTCTTCCGATAAAGCGGTAAATTTTAGATCTAAATTTGCAAACTCTTCGCAATTTTCAACCGCTTGCACATTTTGTCCTAACAGCAAATCATCTTCTTTTAAAAATGCACCAACGAGTAAAAATCGTTTATCCAAAGCAATTGCTTTTAATAAATTTCTCCCCATTTTACCGTTTGCACCTGTAATTATTACTTTAATCATTGTAAATCCTTAATTGTCTTTATTAACTGATACCACATTATAACTGAAATTGAGTATTTAGCGTTAATTTTTTGAATTTTTTAAAATAATTTTAAATGAAAATTTAAGATATTTACTAAAAAACAAAAGGTATAAGCAATAAAAATATTACTTATACCTGAATATATCAATTATCAATAAACTGATTAAAAAATAGATTTGTTATTTTTATTAACATAAATGTTATATTTATCTAATATTTATAGAAGGTATTAATGCTATATACTATCATTGCTCTAATCATTATAAATTCTTATTTGTTTTTTTTAATTACTAATGCTATATTATTAGAATTGAATGGTTAAATTAGTTTCAATGTTAAATTTATAAAAAGGAAGAAATTATGTTTAAAAATCTTTGTGCCAGCTTAAAAAAAATCTGTTGCAGTAAATCTAACAATAAAAGCAGTGAAAATATATCTCAAAATGATATAACTGCTGAATTAGTAAAAGCATTTGGTGGACGTGAAAATATCACTCAATTAGATGCTTGTATTACTCGCTTACGTATTCAAGTTGCAAGTACAGAAAAGGTTGATCAAGAAGCATTAAAATCTCTTGGTGCTGTAGGTGTTGTGAAAGTTAAAGGTGGCGTTCAAGCAATTTTTGGAACAAAATCAGAAAATCTTAAAACAACTATGGAAGAATATCTTCGTCATCATTAATTACAATATGTAAGGATTCAACAAATTTAAAATGCTACCTCTTGGTAGCATTTTTTATGTATTAATCTTAACCTAAATGTTGTTGCAAGAACCCAACAAGGCATTGATACAGCTCTAAGCGATTAGATTCTTTGGCAAATCCGTGTCCTTCATCATATTTAACCATATAAGGTACATCAACACCACGATCACGTAAATTTTTCACAATCTGATCTGCTTCATTGATATTAACACGAGGATCATTAGCTCCTTGCACCACAAATAATGGTTTAGTAATTTTCTCACTATTTTGCAATGGTGAAACTTCATTCATAATTTCTTGCTGACTTTCATCTGTTGGATCATACCAAATGGTGTACATCATTTTACGATATATTTCCCAATACGGTGGGATACTTTCCATAAAGGTATAAAGGTTTGAAACACCAACATAATCAATACCACAAGCATATAAATCAGGCGTTTTTACTAAACCACGAAGCACAGCAAAGCCACCGTGACTAGCACCATAAATGGCAATTTTGCTAGGCTCAACCCAACCATTATCAATTACATATTGAACGCCATCTTCAACATCATCCATCGTTTTACGGCCAACTTGTCCAAAACCTGCTTGCAAAAATGATTTACCATAGCCACCTGAAATTCTAAAATTAACTTGCAATACAGCAAATCCTGCAGAGGTTAATAATTGAACGTCTGGATTAAAACACCAAGAATCACGAATACCTTGTGGCCCACCGTGTACCATTACTACCATAGGTAATTTTTTAGCTTTACTATTATTTGGGCGACTGAAATATCCGTGAATGGTTAATCCATCTCGTGAAGTAAACTCAATAGGCATCATTTCAGACATATCTTTACGATCTAAATTTGGAAGAAGCTCTGCTAGCATTTGAATTTTTTGTTCACTACGATCAAATAAATAATAAGTTCCGATATCACGATCGCTTGACGAAAGAATAATAAAATAACGTTCATCATCATCTTTATCAACAATCTGTAATCTATTTTCTTCACCTAACAAAGCGGTTAATTCTTCTTTGATTTTTGCAAAAGTTTCACTAATAACAATAGTTTCAGGTTTTGCTCCATTATAAGTTATTGCATCTAATTCATAGCCTCTTTTACGAGATAATAAAATATCATTAGCATCGTAAATATCGTGACTAAAAACTTCTTCTAACTCACAGTTATTACGTAAATCATAACGACAAATAATCGCTTTATCACGGTTTTCAGTAGTTCTTACAAAAGCAATATTTTTATTATCATTTTGATAGTCAAACTCTAACAAATCGAAACTCTCTCCAAATTCTGTATGTTTGATTTTTACCATTTCACCATCAATGTTATAATAAAAAGCTTGATCTTGACCATTTTCAATACGAACAAGGCAACGAAGATCTCCATCTTTATCAAAACCAAAACCAGCAATAGGATTCTCACCTGCTATGTTTTCATAAAGTTTTTCAAGATTTCCCGTATGCACATTAAGTTTATAAGGCTCAAAAAGTTCAGGATTATCTTTGTTCATTTCAATAATAATATGATCAGAATCATCTTTTAAAGATTCGCTAATAGTTGCTCGAACTTTTTCAAATGGTGTTAAATCACGATAGTTCTCTTCTTTAATATTTTGAACAAAAATATGATAGTTTTCATCGCCACCATTATCTTGCATAAAAACTAAAGTATCATCATTTACCCAGCCATAGCCACGAATAACATCATCACCTTCTTTAATAAATAGTCGCTCTTCACCTGTTTTTCTATTTAACAAATAAATATCACTTTTACCTTCATCATTACGTTTTCTAAAACTTAAAAAATCACCTTTTGGTGAAATTTGATAAGCACTCAAACTTGGTTTGGTAAAAAAATCTTTAACTTGATATTTACCAGATAAATTACAATTTTGAGCAAGCTCTAAAAGCTCTTGTTTATTAGATGGAAGAGTTGTATCTCCTGGTAATTGATTTGTCATTTTAATTCCTTAATTTATGAATAGTGTTTGACATTATCTTACGCTTGCTATTGTTTTGTCAAGCATATATATTTACAAATAGCTATCATTTAGATATTTAATGAGTTACAATTACTAATATTATAGTGTTGATGGAGTATGTTATGAAAAAAGATGAAGTAGGACATAATTTTTTAGCTCGTTTAGGAAAAACTCGCCTTCGCCCTGGTGGTAAACTTGCAACTGACTGGCTTATTAAGCAAGGTCATTTTAACAAGGATAAAAAAGTCCTTGAAGTTGCTTGTAATATGGGTACAACCGCTATTCATTTAGCCAAAAGTTATGGCTGTGAAATTACAGGCGTTGATCTTGATGAAAATGCTCTTGAAAAAGCAAATCATAATAGGCAGATTCAAGTTTGAAGTGCAACGCACCCAAATTTAGATTTTACCTCAAGAGGTGTTTGATAGCCTAATACTTTTCTTGGTCTATTGTTTAAA